>Ga0209337_1003143_pt1 | contig 11676 bp, 16 predicted proteins | sample LinPmetageLP53_FD_184044 | JGI IMG/M metagenome (GOLD analysis project Ga0209337, IMG submission 184044) | Marine viral communities from the Pacific Ocean - LP-53 (SPAdes) (version 2) | ecosystem: Environmental > Aquatic > Marine > Oceanic | place: Pacific Ocean | collected 2010-02-08 | reverse complement strand
AGTTACCATTAGTATCAGTACCCACATCTGGGAATCTAGTTTGATAGTAATATAAAATTTTATTTGTTGAATCAAATTCAATAACTTTTGCGACAGCACCTGTAGAAGCCTGATTGATTTCTTCATCGGCAGTAAATGTTCCTGATACAGATGAGAATATGGTAGCATAAATTTGTCGTCTTGTAGTTGCAGTTGCAACCGTTGATGTTCCAAAATTAGTTGGGTCTCTTAAAAGACCAATTCTTCTAAAATCATTTCCTACACCAATATCAGATGTGCCTTCGACACCGACTAATGATTTATTTAACATGACATAGAAGCCGCCTAATTCTTTTACAGCATCTTTACCATGACCACCTTTTGGTGGAATAATTACATTTAGATTATCACCTGTCCCAGCACCACCAGCATTTGTAGCAGCGATAATATCGGCTGTTCTAATATATGCAAAAGTATATCCAGAACCTGCTGTTGTTACAGTTGCAGTTGCAATCGCACCAGAACTAATTGTTACTGAAGCGACACCACTTGAACCATCCCCACGAATTGGGATTGCAGAAATAGTTGTACCTGATGATGTGTTAAAACTTGAACCTCCAGCAACAACTAAGATTGTGTCTAACGCACCATCAACGGCAGCAGCTGATACGGTAGAATCTGTTGATACATGAATAAAGTCAGTTGACATAAAGTTTAGAGTTTCAGCAGATGTTAAAGAGTACATATACTTCCATCTATATCCATCAGATGTTTCGAAAATTGAGTTTGATGTAGAAGTTGGTTCTACTGTCGAAGCAGTTGCACCATCATTTTCTATCACTTTGTAGACAGCAAAAGAGCTGTTCATTACCACATAAGACGAATCAAATAAATTCGTTGCGCCACTATTAGCAGCGTTAGAAGAACTGATGTTATGTTCGTACATATCATAAGTTGTTCCTGTTGTCCAGTTTCTTCGTGGTATACAATGTGATACATCACTTGAAGTTATTATTTTTGCACCTAACATATCATCATAGTTGTAAAATTCTGATGTTACATCATCATTAGGTGTTGGTGGGGAAGCGTCTGTTCCCTCGTTAATTGAGTTGCCTTGAGCATCAGCGTCTGTTGCCCAAGAGTGTGCTCTTCCTATGAACAAATAATATGTCGTTGCAGCCGTTTCACTAAAAGATTCTACGAACTGTTCGGCATTATTTATTCTAAATTTGTTTGTTACTATTGCTGCCATTTTAGTTTCCCATTAAATATTTATGTTCTATGTTATTATTTATAAGAGTTTATGAAGGCTCTTGGGTGATGTCTGTAGGAAAAGCGAAATTGTTTTTATGATTTAGATTACTGTTAGTCCCTTCTAAATCTGATATTCTCATAGTTTCTCCGTCAACATTTGTATTCAAAGTTCCTGTAAATCTTAATTGTGCCCAATCTGCTATAGTTGTACTTGCAGAAATACCAAATTCACTCGCAAGTACGCCTGATTCATTTTCTAATTTAATATTAGAATCACCTGTTTCTGTATGTCCCTCTAGTAATATACCATTATTGTGGGCGTATCTAGAAAAAGGTGCTCTTAAATTCCTTTGTCTTGGTCCTGCGTATGCAAAACCATTACTTACGTCTACATTTCTTACTTTATAACTATTTAAACTGTAAAAACTGTTTCTACTTCTTTGTTCGGTTTCTATTGTAGTTTCTGGATGTAAGTTTAATTCTTTTTCTGTATTTGTATTTGGGTCATTAAAATCATCTGAAACATTTACAGGTATACCTGCTCTTGCAACAGCTGATGATAATAATGTTTTACCATCTAACTGAACATTATTACTCATGAATTTTAATCCAACACCTGTTCGTCTACCAAAGAATGTAGAGAATAGAGTATTCAATCTCATGTAGATAGGACTATCTTCAGTACCAGAGAACAATCCTTGAGACAATGTAGCACCAACTGGTCGTCTAACTTGAACGTCTAGTTGAGTTGCAATGTTCACTTCTCCAGTTACATAGAATCCAGTAGGGTGAGTTGCTTTCTTAATAGCGTCTCGCCACTTAGTAATTGATTCTGAAACTTTTATAACATATGAAAAATCTTGATAGTATAAACTATCTTGAATTTTTTTAGTTAATTCTGATAAATGACCATCTTCAGCAATATATTTTCCTGCTGTTTGTATTCTTGTATTGATTGCTGTTGTTCCGGTAAGATTATTTGATTTAACTACAATCGCTGTTGTGCCGCCAGAAAAAGTAACTGTATCATCTTCTTCTAGTACACTTGTTGTTGCTGTGTATTTTAAAACAGGTGCTGTAAAGTCAACAACTGTTCCTGTTGCACCACTTACATTACTTGTGAATGTTTCATCTTCAGTTATTGCACCTGAAACTGTTTTAAGAATAGCATATTTAGGAAACGCAAGTGTTGGTGCTGATGTAAAATCAATACCATGTTCAATGATACTTAATGATGTTGCTTTTCCTATATCATCGCCATAAGGTATAATGGTAGTACTTGCACCATCAAAAGCAATATCTGATAAAAGTCTTCCACCTGTTTCTAATTCTATTCTACTAAAAGGCGCTACTATACTTGATGTAGAATCCTCTAAAGAAATAAATCTATCACCAGAAACTGTTGCTGTAGGTAATGTAGTATATCCACCACCACTTGATATCATTCTAATATCTGTTATGTCTCCACTACCAGTAGAGTTTTCTTGAACTATTTTATCACCAATATGTAATCCATCATCTTGTGTTTCATCTTCTAATACAACATGGTCATCATCTTCCATATCGTAAGGAACATTCGGTTGTGAGTCTTGATTTAAGATAAAGAAAGTATCTGATACTTGATTATCATCCTCTTCACTTAATAGATGTCCAACTTCATTCTCTAATTCAAATCTAATTTCTGTCTCAACTTCTTGCGAAGCAGAATCTAAAAGTTTACATGGTTTTCCATCACTACTAAATCCAACAGCGTCTTCTAATACTATATCACCAGAACCTGAACCTGTAATTGTTCCTGTTTCTAATTCACAATGTACAGCGACACTTCCTGTTTCTGGTGCGAAACCACCATTTACAACAGCAACTTTTGCTTCAGCTGTTCCTGAACTAAATGTTAATACATCTCCTTCTTGATAACCTGTACCAGCCACATTGACGATAACCTCATCAACACCTGCACCAGTTATATCTAGAACTTGAATACGAGCACCTGAACCAGCGCCGCCTGATACTACTGCCTCATCACCAACCGATACTGTTGCACCAGGGTTTGTGATTGTTGTTGATGATACTGCTTGACTTACTGAAAGTTTTATAATCTCGTTAGGGTCATTAAAGTTAGCACCTTCAATTATTTCAGCATTGACAAAAGTACCGACAGTAGTTTCATCATTAATTTCAATCTCAATAATCTCTACAGCACCCTCTCTAAACTTGGTAACATTTTCAACGATTGCTGTTGCGTCATTTATATTATCATCAGCAGGATTATTTGATTGCTTTATTTGTTGACCAATTAAAAATATTGGATTGTTAATTGATTGTGCTGCTGTCTGTGTGCAACGAAGAAATGTATTTGTAGAAAACTTACCATCAGATACTCGTAACATATCTTCATTAGGTTTGTATACCTCTGAAGGTTCATTAAATAACATTCTGAAAAATGCTTTATGAGCCTTATCTGTTCCCTTTGCACGATATAAAGATTTGATGTTCTTAATTAATTTTCTTGTATTTAAACTAGAGTGTGTATCTTTTGGAATAGTTTTAAGAAACTCTTCCTTCATTTGCGATAAGAAATCTTCTATCGTATGGTCAGGGTCAGAATAGTTTAAAAGTTGTTGAATGTTCTCAACAGGATTTGCACGATATTTACCTACAATTGCTGTAGCACCAGATGTTGCACCAGTTACAGTTTCGCCTGTAATAAAAGCATTATTTGCTGAAATGGTGTATCGTGAATTAGCAAAATCTTCAGCAAGAATAGTTGCTGTAGCACCTGATGTTGCACCAGTTATTATTTCACTTTTTTGTAGTGTACCTGAAAAAGAAAGTTGTTCATCTACAAGTTTATCACCTGCGTCTAAACTAAAAGCATTTGTTCTATCTAATAGGACAAAATTACTAGTTGCACCTTCGCCTTCTAAAAGTATATTGTCTACCGAAGTAAAAGATGATAATTGTATTTCTGCTGATTCTAGAAAAAGATAATAAGACTTTATAAACTCAGCAAATTTAGGATGCTCTTCAAGAACAAACTCTGGTAGTTGTCTCTTAACTAAGTTTGATAATTTTTTCTTATTTGTTTTTTTAAATGTTGCCATTGCTATCCATTACCATTAATATGATGAATAACTACTGGTTGTTGTATAAGAAGTTCCTGCCTGTGATGAACCACTTTCAACAGTATCAATATTACCAGTTACAGTTGAGTTAGAGATGTCTATCTCTATAACTTGATTACGAACTGGAACAACATCATTAGAATCAGGAATAGTAAAAATTCTTATTCTTGTACTAGCAGAACCATCAATATTTGAAATACTTGTTATATTTGCTGATGTTAAAATTATTTCACCAGTCGTATAATTAACAGTACCAAAACTTGTACTTGTATAAATTCTTGTTGTGCCACTTAAATAGTAAACTCTAATATTACCTGCACCGTCATCATCTAAGAAATGTTCGTTAGTTGAATCATCATTACTAATTTTAAAACCTGTTGATGATACGACACCACCGCCTGTCGTGTTATGACCTGAGTGAGGATTATAAAATGCGTTGTTAAATGAAAGTGTATATTTTAGGGATTCATTTAAAGTTGGTGTGATAAACTTATATAATTTAACAGTTGTAATATTACTTAAAATAGATGTATCAGCATTATTAATATTTTCTAATAATTTTGAGTGTCTAAAAATACCAGTAAAGTCTTGTAAAGCGTCTTGATTGTAATTTGAAATTACTGTTAATACATTTGTTTGAAGTGTGCTTACATCTTTTGTTGTTGCACCAGTATCATATTTAAAATTTGTGTTAAGTGTAAGATAAGTTATTTCTGGGTCAATAATTACTGGTCTTATAGAAGCAACAGCATATTGTTTAAGATTTGTAACGATACTTGCCTTTGTTGTTTCTGTTAAGTTTGAACCTGATTTTGCTTTGATTGATATATAAACTTTACCATAATCTGGTATAGCTGCGTCCTCACCACCATATACTTGTACGGCTTGAGCATTTGCATATAAACTTTTAACTAGAACTTTATAATCGTCTGCTGTTACAGCACGGTCTTGAGCTGTATAATCTCTTGGTGCATTGTACTTAATAGATGTGATTGATTCAGGAAGAGAACCTCCCCCAGCATCACTAACAGTTGTTACAGTTGCATTAGAAAATCCGCCAACTGAACCATTTAATGTAAATGTTGTGGCACCATTTGCTTCTGTTCTATTTGTATTGATATAATCTGTAATAATAATATTACCATCAGCAACTGCTTTTCCTAAAACATTATCGCCAAAAGTAACTTCGTATCTTCCATTCTCAACTTCTTGTAAAAAGAAAACTCTAGATGTTGAATCTAATCCTGTAATACCAGTTGCTAATGTATAGGTGTTTGTTGTAGAGTCTGAAGATGATTCTTGAACTTTAACAGTTAATGTATTTGTATCAACACTATCATTTGGTATAATAAATCGTTGGTCGATATCAGACGTGTTTACTGTGTATTTAAAATTTAAATATGTTCCTTCAAAAATATCTACATTACTAAACTTATAAACTCCATCAACAGGTGTAATACTTAAATCAGCATTATTTACAAAATTATAAGAAGTACCATTAACAGTTGTTGAAAATTGCGTTCCTCTTACCATAGTAAGTGTAGAACCAACAGCATTATTAACTGTTACATCAATTACAGCCTGTGAAGATGTAGCACTTATTGGGGTGTAACCAACTGCTTTTGCTTTTGATACAACACTTGCTCTTAAATCAGCACTATCTAAAAACATTTCATTTGCTAACATATTAGCATTGAACCCAAGATAGTGAGTATTGTAAGCGAGCATATCTAAAAGAACTGCCATACCAGAACCTTCGAAGTCGTAATCTCTAAACTCGTCTTGTTGTGATAAAAAGTTTTTTAGATTTGCTTTGATTCCATCAAAATCTAATTCTGATATTTCTAATTTAGTTGCCATATTTTTATCTTAGTCTTTCTAAAAATGATTCCATTTCAACTCTCTCTGGAGTGTTGATTACAAAAAAAGATATTGAAGCTCTATATCCATTTCTTTCAAGAGAAGGTTGTACGTTTATCTGAACCAATCTACATCTCGGTTCAAAGTTTTTTATTAATAAATCAATTTGTTTAGAGAGAGCATGAGTCATTTGTGGAGTGATATTTTCAAATAACATCGCTCTCAAATTAGAACCAATCTCAGGGTGAAATGGTCTCTCATAATGATTAGTGTTAATTAAATTTCTAACACTTCTTTTAACTGCCTCAACATCACTAAGTTTTTGAATATCTTTTGTAGCAGAATTGGCTTGAAAATCTAAATCTAAATCACGATAGATTTTAGCGCTTCTTTTACTTTCATTACTTTGTGTTGCGTCATATCTTGACATTTAGCAATCTCTCCTATGCTATATTTATACCGTTATCCACCAGCAAATACATTACCTGACCCAGCAGCTACAGATGTGCATCCAGTTAGACTATCTCCAACACGACCGCATCCTTTACCATTAACTTTAACAGTTCCTGAACCTGAAGCAATACCAGCATTATGAGCAGGGCAAGGGTCACCAGGTAGTGTGTGTATGGTGTTTACATCTCCTTGTCTACTAACAGGTCTGCCATTTGCAAAAACATTTCCAGAACCTTGTGCCCTAACCATTCCTGAACAATGGGCGACATCAGCATCTCCGACTCTTGTTACTGCTGGCATTTTACATCTCTAAACATAATAAGAAGCCACAGCACTTCTGATTGATTCATATTCGTTATTGACCACATGCGTAACAGTAAAATTATCTGTGCCTCCACTATGAGTTACAGTAACAGTATATGACTTCGTAACAAAAGCTGCTGTATCTTGATTTAAATTATAAAATAATTTGTTACTAGGAAGATTATCAAGTCCAATCACAGTTGTGGGCGAACCTGCTAAATCACTACTTCCTTTTTCAACATATTTAAATTCATCAGTAAAAGAATCTTCATAAGTTCCTACAAGTGTACATGATGATGTTCCTGCAGTCATAGTAATTCCATTATGTGTTGTTGATGATACAGAAGTAATAGTTTCTGGTGGAACAGTATCGGTGGTAAAACCAATTGTTGCATTAATTGTTCCAAGTCTTTCTGTTTCTGTTACAACTGAACCAGAACCAGGACTAACACTTACACTAATACCCATTTTTAGTTTTTCTCTCTTTTCATTAACTCTTTTAACTTGTCATTGTAAGTTGCCATCTCTTCATGTTCTTCCTTTGTGTGAGGAGACTCAGGAGGAGTTGGTTCAAATCTTATAACATTATCGAAACTTTCAGGTATGTCGTCATAGTTACTAAATTCTAAAAAATGACCTTTGTCTCTAATTACAAAAATGCCTTGCATTATTTTTTCTTCTTCTTCTTTGGTGCTTTACCGCCTACCCATGCTTCATTGTAGTTTTTTGTAGATTTATCGTCTGCTTTGTATTTACCTTTTTCTCTGGCACGTTTAGACTTTTTAACTGTTGGTGCTTCCTTGAAAATGCTCAATAAGTTTGATAAAAATCCCATAATAATCTCCTATTTCTTTTTAGTAGTTTTCTTTTTCTTCGTAACTGGTTTTAAAACTTCTTCAACAACCGGTTCTTCTTCAACAATTGGTTTTTGTACTAATGCAGGTTTGGTTATTTCCATACCTTCAACATTTACTTTACCTTCATTGACTAATCTTTGTCTATTCTCTAAATGTTTTGGTTGAATCACTTCCTTGTTACCACCTGAGTAAGCAACAGCGTGTCCTTCTTTCATTAATTTAGAAGTTAGTAAATCTCCTTGTGATGTTCTAAAATCACCAAGAATACGACCAAACTTACCTCGCATTTCTTCATTACCATCACCTTTAACTTTAGATATTAGAGTAGCACCGTCACCTAATAGATGTTGTACTCTCTCTTTTGCAGCTAAACCGAAAATCTTTTCGATTTTATCACTTGTTCTTGATTCAGGAGTATCAATGCCTATAATTCTCACTCTTTCATCATTGAGCCATATACCAAAACCTAAATCTATGTCAATATCAACGGTATCGCCGTCAACGACTTTTCTAATTTTACATTTATACTCGTACATTTGATTTTTCCTTTATTTTTATATAAACTATTTATAAGAGCTTTACAAAAACTTGAAAATATTGTATAATAGTAATAAAAAAGATAAAAATACCAAAAAAATAGGGTTTTTTTCCATTTTTTACTTGACAAGGGGGTATTTCTAGTGTATAATGTACATATAAATGAAAAAAACGCAGAAAATAAGGGTTTTTAGAGTGCGACAAAGTGCGCCCCCTAAATCGTTGAAAAATAAAGGTTTTATTTCATGGAATAATCCATTTTTCGCTTGCATTACATCTTATTTTCTTGTATAATATGTGTATATTATGAAAAAAACAACAAAGGAGTACAAATAATGTCTAAAACTAAAAACTACTACTGGGACGAAGCTGAAAAATTCGTAGACTCAGTAGTCGAAAACCTTAAAAAAGGTCTTATCGACAAAAACGAGGCTAAGAAAGAAATCTTAGAATCAGATGTTGCTCTTGATTTGGTTAATATCAATGCATTTAACATTGATGAAGTCATTGACAACGAACTGGAAACTGCTTAATGATTTCCACTAGTAAAAGTTAATGAAAAAAGACTTGTTCTTACCTTACTTTTACGATATAATTGCTACATAAACAATTGAAAAGGAACTAATACATTATGAAAACACTAGTTACTAAAAAATCTACTTCTCTTTTATCTGGCATCAAGAATATGATGGCTGGTGCTAAAGAGAACTTCGATTTCTGGACTGCACCTAGAGACGGTCAACCTAAATCTTCTTACTGTCTTGAACAACTTGCTGATTGGGACTCAAAAACAGAAGTTAAAATGGGTCGCAAATACGTTAAAGTTATACAAGATAGAAGTGTGTTTGCTTTTATCGTTAAAGAAGATGACGGCAAATTTAAAAAAGGTGATATATTGAAAGCCTCTGGTTACAATGCACCTGCTTTAAATCAACCAAGAGGAAATGTGCTTGACGGTAATTACTATATCGCATGGACTGGTCCTCTTTACTTAAACTAAACTGAAGGAAAACTATATTATGAATAAAATACAATTAATCAAAGCTGGCATACAGCAACTATCTCTAAAAGAACTTAATGAACTTTCTAGTTTTATTAATGATTGCAAGGTATTAAATGCGAAAGCAACTCTAAAGGTTGGTCAAAAAGTTAATGTTGTTCAAAAGACTAAAAAGACTCCTGGTATAATTACTAAAATTAATCAGAGTAAATGTCTTGTTGATATGCTTGGCAGAATTTATAGAGTGCCAATGTCAATGCTGGAGGCCGCATGATAGAAATAATGAAAGAAGTTTTAGCTGATAACCTCGTTGAGGTTATCTCTGAGATGAACCAAGAACAAAGAGATAAATTTGTAAAAGCTTTTGTCTCTAAATGGCCTGAACTTGCAGGTCAAATTTCTTTCAGTATTGATGCTAACTTACAAGATGTTGAGGTTAAAGACCCTGCATTAAAATTAGACCCTAATAAAAAGGCCTATATTGTTAGACAATCAGAAAGAGTATATACAAGTATTGGTATTGACAGGAGGTAATGAGTGTTAATTAAAATAGACGATAAAGTAAATGTAAACCAGTGTGAATATGGAAGAGAAGGTAAGATAACTGACATATCAATCGCAACAAAGACAGGTGACCCTGCTGGTGAACTTGGTGTACAGATACAAGAATACGATACTGAACTTGATTATGCAGGTTCAATCGGATATGTAACAGAGAACGGTGACCACTATTGGGCATACTTCTCGCAAATTGTAAAGGATATATAATATAATGGTTCATGATGAAGAAAGACTTATTACGGCAGTAATAACTCAAGCAATTGAAGATACTTTGTACACGGGAAAAAGACCCAGGCATTTAAAACACAAGGCCGATGCAATCGACTGGATTCTTAATGAAGAAAGTGAAGACCATTGGTCGTTTCTAAACTATTGTGGTATGCTTGCTTTAGACCCAACTAAAATACAAAAGAAGGTTAGAGGATTTACTGACCCTAAATTATCTGACTCTCAAAAATTAATGATAAAACAAAATATGGTGAAAGGAAGACAATATGACAATGAACAAAATCAAGTACAAGTTTAACGAAAATGTAATTGTAAATGATGTTATGGATTATGTGAATAAGACCTATGAATCACATTACGCTCAAACTAAAAACTATCAGGCAACTGAAATTATTATTGACCAAGGTCATGGTACAGGTTTCTGTATGGGCAATATCTTGAAGTACGCCCAAAGGTATGGCAAGAAGCAAGGTCGTAATAGGGATGACCTGATGAAAGTAATACATTATGCAATCATACAATTGTCGCAAGACCACTATAAAGTTTTAGATGGTTTGACTAGTGATACACCACCTGAAAAATTTACCAAGTTTAAAAGTGTGATAGCAGACGATTTACTGAATAAACAGGAAGATATAACTTACACATTTAATTGGAATAAAGCATGATTACTATAAAAGATTACATACGTGGATTTGTTTTGAGTATCTTACTTTTAGTTTTATATGTGACAGCATGGTTTGCCAATAATACTTGGTTACTTGGATTCTAGTTGCTGTTAAAAATATTCAATAAATTAACAACAAACTGGCGTAAGAGATTAGCTACGCTTTTAGGTTTGCTTATAGTACTACCTGTATCCCCTACTATCTTTATTATAACTGTCTGGTGGAATACTTACGGAGTGTAGGTCAGTCTGGTAGACCGCTACGTTTGGGACGTAGATGTCGCAAGTTCGAATCTTGCCACTCCGACCAATTACTCAGCTAGCTTAGGTAGGTATCTCAAAGGACGTACATGAGTACTTATAAGAACCAAGATTTAGAGATATACAAAAAATTAATTAATTAAAGGAGAAAAGTATGAAAAATTTAGATACAATTTTAAGAGCTGCAGTAGCCATTCTTGTAGCAGTCATAATAGTTGGTTTTATAACAGGAGTTTAATATGGCAATAATACACCCAGGAAAACGTAAAGCGAATCCAGATGCAACATGCAATGGTAAGCCAAGAATTAAAGGTTGGTCTAAATCTAAACTAGAAGACGCAATAGAACAATTATCAAGTGCTAGAGGAAGGTCAGCGGTCGGTAAGAATAAAGAGAAAGCAAGATATCTTAAAGAGATTGAGAGAAGATTCTCTTAGGGGGGAGAAACGAATCTCATAACCGCCCGCTAAACGGTCTTTAGAATCGTCTTGATATCATAGTACCCCTATAAAACGAAGAAAAAAGAATTAATTATTGACGGGTGCGTTTGCACGCCATTGATAACATGACCAGTATCTTGCTGTTGTCTTA
>Ga0209337_1003141_pt1 | contig 11683 bp, 6 predicted proteins | sample LinPmetageLP53_FD_184044 | JGI IMG/M metagenome (GOLD analysis project Ga0209337, IMG submission 184044) | Marine viral communities from the Pacific Ocean - LP-53 (SPAdes) (version 2) | ecosystem: Environmental > Aquatic > Marine > Oceanic | place: Pacific Ocean | collected 2010-02-08 | reverse complement strand
TAAAGTACATAGCAGCTAAACTTACAGCACCTGCAACTAGCATACCAATTGTTTTTAAATCTAATTGTACTTCCGTGTTCTCTGAAATTTTTTGAGCCATTTAATTTTTCATTTTGACCTTAGCCGCGTTCACATCTAATCTCGATATGTCTTTAGACTCGATAACAGGTCTAGGTTTAACGTTGTTATTGTTGTTATTATTATTATTGCTTCCGCTACTTCCACTAGAACCTCTATTATCAGGGTATCTAAATCGATACTCTTGTTGGCCATAATAATGAGGTCTATAATAGTTATAAGTACTATATATAGGGTAATAACTGCGATACATATTAGGTCGTATTTTATCAATAGCAACTAAAATAGTATCTCCCTCTGTTGTCACAGCCACAATATGACTAGCAACAGGTTTTTTTACATAAGGTCCGCAACTAACTACAGTAGCAGTTAGAGCAATAAGGGCAATTTTCCATAATTTCATTTTTTTCTACGTTTATCGTGATTATATCCTCTACTTTTTAAAGTGTCATGTTCTTTTAAAGTTTCAGCTTTTTTACTGTCTCCGTTTTTGTGATACATTTGGTGTATTTTAAAAGCCATAATATTACTTTTTTACACAGTTATTCACAGTTTCTCCAGTTCCACTTGGGGATTTTTTTGTACCTACTTTTTTGTAGCCTTTCCAACAACTAGAGTTTTTAGAGTTTGCTCCTTTAAATGCAGGCCCTTGACTTGTTTTCATAGGTCCTCCGCAGTACTTTTTTAACAATGGTGATTTTAACATAATTAATTATTTATTGTCTTTGTTTAATTCCTTGAGATCTTTTAGTTATACCTTGTCTTCTTTTTCCTTGAGTTCTTTTTTTAGTTCCAAATGTTGATTTTTTTTGTGAAGTTTTATTAATTCTCCACTCTAATTCCCATTTTGCCCAGCCTAAAGCATTAGCAACCCTCATCCATTCTTCGTTTTCAGTATCAGATGCATCTTTTAAATTTTGTAATTTTCTTATACCTCTATCTAACGGTATGTTTGTGGCAGCACTTACGACTTGTCCACTGGCAAGCCAAGCAGGATTATCAAAAGACCATCCTTTTTCTCTTATTTCGTCTTTATTCCAGTCCCATGTTCTACCTGCGGATTTTAATTTACTAATTTTAGACGATATAGGAGGTGAAATATCTAGCATTTCAAGTGCGGCATCTTGAGCTTTAGCTCCACCAGCTAGTTTCATTATAACATTTTTAAGAGTAGAAATTGCAGCCCCATGAAAACCTAAACCTCTTAATAATGAATCAGACATGCCATTTATTATATTCGTATACTTTTCTTGTTTCTTTTCTTCATCAGTTTCTTCATCATCAAACGCCATTGCAAACAAAGCCTGCTGTAAAGCATTAAATATTACGTTTTGTATAGCGCCATAATATACTATTTTAGACAAATTAGTTTTAGCATCTCCTCTACCATTTTTAAGATCGCTAGCGGCTTTTTGCATTAATCTTGCATACTGAGCCGGAGTATTTGCAAAGGCTAATATAATACGCCCTAATGGACCGGCCTGTTGTTTACTAATTCTATCAGGTCTACTTGATTGTTGTGATTCTTCGGCTATTTCTCTAAAGTCTTGAAAAGCTTGTGCCTCAGCTTCTTTCTGTGGCATACCTTCTTTTATGTAAGATTTAACTCTATTTCTATAAAAAGTAGCACCACCTGAAGCTATAGCAAAACTATCAGCTATTTGTGTAGGTAAAAAACCAAGCTTTAATATTTTAGCTATAAACGCTTTAGCTTTATTTTTAGATTCTGCTGAAATTTCTGCAATATCAGCTTCACTTACATTTATTTTCAAACCATTACGCCTTTCAACTAAATAATCAGAGTTCATTAATGCTACTACATCACCCCAATACTGTGGTTGATTAGCAAATGCCGCTGCAGCTTTTAACGGGCTATTATCATTCCAATTAATAAAGTTAACAGCTGATATTGTTTGTAACACTGCTGATCTCATGTTAAAAAACATAATTGCTCCAACAGATCCATTAATCCAGTCTATAAATCTACCGGTAAGACCATCTCCAAGAGCACCTCTATTACTACCTGTTTTCATCCGACCAATTATATTTTCTAAAGAATCTCTATAACCCTTGCCATAAGCAGCCTCTAGCTTGTTCATGTTTTCTTCTGTAAACACTTCGTTTACATTAGCTTGCCATTGTTGTAAATATTTAGCTCTAACAACAGTATTTAAACCTGAAAGCAAATCTGTAGTAATAGTACCAGCTAACCAACTATCTTGAGGCTTAGGGTAACCGTTGTCCTTGTTTATGTTTATAAGTTCATTAGAAAAAGCTTTTAAATTGTCATCAGCTTCAACATAGTCATTTAATATTTTAGCATCAGCTTTAGATAAACCTGGTATATTCATGCCTTGCTGAGTCCACGTGTATACTCTTATAGCTCCACCAACAGTGTAAGGTTCACCTGTAATTTTTTTATTTAAATCTTTAGGGCTTATGTTTAATAATTTTTTCAAACCTTTAAAATCATTAGCTAAAGCAACTCTAGCGTTTGATATATCTATATTAGCTCTAGCAAATGGATCTAAAAAGTTTTTCTTGATCCAAGCTATAGTTTCATTACCTTTTTTACCTTTACCGGCAAAATATCTAGTTAAACCAACAAAATCTTGAGCAGATGGGGGTATTCCTAATAAATCAAACCTACCTTTGTCAGCCCCAACAGCAGCCGCTTTTGTTCTACCATATGTTTTTTCTTTACCAATTCCCGTAGCTCTTTCAACTATTTCATTAAAATCATTATTAAGATCTTTTGATTTACCCAACTCTGTTCTAGCTTCTTGAGCTTGACTATCTAAATCTTTCATTTCATTTATCATAGAATCATTAGATAAATCTTTAGTAGACATAGTTGGCCTAGCTTCTTTTAATATTTTTTCATTAGCTTTTTGAGCACCTATAACTTGGTTTTTATTTTCTATTTGATTAGTTAATTCTATACTAGTAATTTTAGATTTAGTATTATCTGTATCATCTACTATTTCTGTAGTTAAATTAGTTATCAATTCACTAAAGGTATTTTTTATAGTAGGAATAGTAGTTATAGCTGAATTATTATCATTAATAATTTTTATATCTTTAGAACTTATACTATTTTTAAACTGATCAATTAATCTTTTAGTTAAGTCTGTGTTTTCTAATACACCTTTTAAAGCTAGTTTGTTTAATATAACTTGATCTAACGTTGTACCATAATTAAACATAAATATATCTTTGGCTATATTAGGTATAATTTCTGTAAATCTAATTTCAGGCATCATACCAAAATAAAAATCAGGTGAGTTACCTGTTTTACCCCAAGCTGCATCTATTATTATTCTATCAGCTTCATTTAATAATGTTTGACTATAATATCTAGATATTTCGTCATATTTGGTATCAAAAGTACCATCAACCATAGAACCAAAAACGTTTGTTGTAAACAACATTAAAGCAATATCATGCTCACCGTGATACTCCTTAGGTATTAGCATTTGTTGTTTTATTATTTTTGTTACTTCTGTTATGTTACCAAACTTTGCTTCTACAGCTTGTTTTAATTGTAAATTTTCTTTAGATCCATAACGTTTACCAGTTAAATATCTAAATTCTTTTTCTGATAAACCATATTTAATAGGTAATTGAGAGTTAAGAGTTTCTTTTACTAAATCCCTAATGTTTGACCCGCCTGTTTTACCTGTATCTACACCAGGCGACATAGACATAGACTCAAACTGTGCACCACCTCTAAAAATACCTTTACTAAAATTAGTTTGCATTTTCATCCAAGTCGTTATAAATTTACCCGCTGCCTCACTTTTATTATTGTCTTGAAAGTAATCGTTAATACTTGAGTTTACAAACTTTAAAGTTTTTCTAACTTCTTTAACGCTTATTTTATTGCTTACAAATATTTTATTATATCTTGCTTGTATCTGTTTGTTGCTTAATGGTTTTCCTTGATCTGATTTTTCTTTAACTAAATTGCTTAAGGCAGCTAAATCTCTAGCGATATTTGTAGTAAATTTAACTTTTTTAAGATTTATATTAATTTGTTTTTTAGTTTTGTTTTTACCAGCATCCACGCCCAATTCAATAACGGCATCTACCTCTGCTGAATTTGTAAAAAACGATGCACCCAAAGTAGAATTACTTAAACTTCCTTTAAACATAGGGTGGTTTATTAGCTCTACAGGTAAAGTTGACATAAAATTAACTAGCTCTTTTGTAAAAGATTTCTTATTTTGTAAATAATTAGAATCACTTTCTTTATAACTATATGGTTGATATTTTTGTAATTTATTGTTTTCTAAAAAAACATTCCAGTCTTTAGCATAATCTAATTGTTGCTGGTCATAATCTGGATTTTCTTGTTTAGCAATTTCTATAAATTGTTCTGGACCAATAGCTGATTGTTGAGGAAATTGTTTTTTAAGATCTTCTAAAACTTTTACAATATCATTAAATAAAATTTCTTCAATATTATATTTGTTTGCTATAGCAGAAGCAACAACATTTGGTTCTATTCCACTATTTATAGCATTTTTAAAATCATTCATTACTTGATCAGGTGTAGCATTTACAAAAGCTATAGCCGACTCTAATTGTTTAGATGATTTTACTTTGTCAAACTTTCTTTGCTCAGTGCTATTAGGATCTAGCACAGCCTTTATTTGATCTATTTTATTATCAAAAGCTATTTGCTCATTTAACCTCATGTCAGAAGTTAAAGTTGTCAAGTTGTCCTCTATGTATGTATCTACTATTTCAGCTGCTATACCTTTTGCAATTTCTTTTGCTAAAGATGTTTGTCTTTCTATAAGAGTATTTTGCCCCATACCAGGTCTTTGTATAGTGTGGTAAGCTCCAAAAGCACCTTTTTTAGGTATTTCTACACTAAATATGCCTGTACCAGGATAAGTTACTTTTTTAGTAATAGGATCAACTTTTTTATCTTTCTCTCTACCTATTTTTTCAACTTTAAATAAAGTTTTATATTTACTTTTAGCAGACTTTAACGGTATAGCCTCTACGATTTCTTTAAAATTATTATCATGATATGCTTGATATTCAGGGCTAATAGTAACTATACCACCTGGTTTAGTTATTTTACCCATACCTTCTTTAATATCTTTAAACAGGTTTTTGTTTACAAGAGTTGTTATTTTATCAATTACAATATCAGCTGTAGCTGTACGCATTGGTATATTGCTAAGAACAGATTTAATTTTTGAATCTAAAACTACAATAACATCTTCTGTTATATTTTTTAAATTAGTAAATGATTTTGCTTTTCTTACTTTTGTATCTGTTTCAATTATAGTAGGCTCACTTTCATCTGCTATTTGACCGGCTCTTTTGTCATCTATACTTGTTGTTTTAGCTTTATCACCTATTTCCTCTTGATAAAACTTTTGTTGCTTAGGCCTTATATTGCTAGTAACAAACGTACTAAAGTCTCTTGTTATATTACCATCTTTATCAATTTCAGGATTATATCTTCTAACTATTCCAGGAAAATATTGATTAACAAAAGAAACAGCTTCTTGTCTACTTACGGTTCCTCCACCAGCTATAAATCCTAAAGCTTTTAAAGCTATAAGTTCATATTGATTTTTTAAACTTTTATTTTCAAAATCATTTTTTTCTTTTGATTCTACTACTAGTTGACTTAATTGTCTAGAACTAGCAGCTTCTTTTCTTTTAACAGCTTTTATGTTTTTAATTCTTCCTTTAGAAAAACTTTTAGAATATGAAGCTATAAAATCAAAAGCTTTTTTACCATCTGTAATATCAAAACCAGTTATTTCAGCTTCAGACATTCCTAGTGAAGTTCCTAAATAATCATTAATCTGTTCAGCAATATTATTCCAAAAACTTTTATTTTGATTTTCCCATTTAATAGCTCCTGACGCAATTTCATCACTTAATGCTGTGATGTATTCTTCATCTTGAATTTGTTGTGGTTCACTAGAATACTTTTGCATTCTCTTATTTATACGATCTAAAACTCTTTTAGGTATAGTAGCATTTGCTCCTAAAGCCTCTGATTCAACATATGTTTTTAAGTTTTTAGAAATTTCAGTAATCTCTTTTGCATCAAAGCTAGCGCCTAAAATACTATGTAATATTTCATGAGAATAAGCTGTAAAAGCAGACACATCACCTTCAGCCATTGTTCTAAGACTGTTTAATGCTCCATCTCTAATAGCTTGATTGTTTATAATTATTTGTGTACCAGTGTTTATAGCAACATCGCCATCAAGTATTCTTTGTTTATCTTCAGAGGTTAAACCTTCTAAACTATTAACATCTGCAGTGTTTTCTAAATTAACAAGTTCTACATCAATACCTTTTTGTTTTAGTATTCTTTGACCCATCAAGGCTTGACCTTGAGCAAGCTTAATAATGTCTTTAGTTGTTTTGAAAGAATCTACTTCAACTAATTGACCAGTTCTTTGAATAGTTTTTATTTCATTGTCAATGTTTTGAGCAATCTTTTTTAACTCAGTTGTTTGTAAAGGATCTGTACTTGATTCAATAGCTTTGTTAACTTTTTGTTTTTCTAAATATAAGTCTGCAAATCTATTTCTTAATTTAGATTTATTATTTCTTCTTGTTCTAAAATTGCCTTTAAGATTAGTATCGTTATAAGCATCATTAGTTCTTTTTACAGTAGCAGCATTATCTTTTATTTTTTGATGGGTTTCTTGGCTTATAAGAGGTTTACCATTATTATCTTTACTAGCAAACATTCTGTCTGCCCATGAGTTTAAATTATCAGCGCTTTCATTGTCTTCAATTACAAAATCTAAATTAGTTGCTAACTTGTTAGCTAATCTTTTATTGTAAAAATTACTATTTTTATAAGCTACATTGAATGCTAAGTTTGGTGTTTTAGCGAAAAATCCACCTAACGCTTCTAAACCAACTTCACTTAAATTAATTTCTTTACCAGCAACAGCAAAACCTGCTCCTTGAGCTAATAGCTCTCCACCACCCTCACCAAAAGGCTGCACAATTGCACCTTCAGCTAAGATACCACCAACTTTTCTAGCAGCAGAAGAAGTTGATCTATAACTAAACCCAGCTAATCCGTTCATAAAATAATCAACAGTACCTATAGCAATACCTCTAGATATACCAATTTTTCTACCTCTTTGCCAAACTTCTTTATCTTGTAAAGCTTTTTCAATTTCAGCAGGATTAGACATGTCATAGCCAGCTTCCATTATAGCCTCGTTAATAGAATTGCCATATTCAATAGCAGCGTTTGTTGCAGCCATACCTATTTTTAAACCTTCACCTGCTCCTAAAATAGCACCACCAACCGCCGTAAAAGGATTTGCGGCTAAAGATCCAACTCCAAAACCTGTAGCTGTACCAGCACCAATAGTGGTTGGAATAACATATCTACCTACGCTAGCTAATTGAGAAAAAGTATTTCCAAGAAGAGACAAACCTATTTGACCATAATAATCACTAAGTAACTCCGCTTGTTCACTGCTTAATATTTCATTAGGATTAGCAGCAGAAAGAAATTTAGCATATTGCTCATTAGTAAGCATTTCACTTTGTTTTTGATTTTCCTCTACAATAGTTTTAATTATTTCTTCATAATCCCCTTTGTTCTCTGAATTAAAACCTCTACCTAAGTCATAAGATATATAAGCGTTTACAAGTTTACCTTGGCTCCAACCTTTTTTAAATTCATTAGCAACTCCCTCCCAGTCTTCAGCATAACTAGCTTGTATCTCTTTGTTTTCTCTATTATTAAAAAACAAACCTACTTGCTCATAACGCTTTTGAAGCATATTACCGGACTTAGATGCGGCTATTGTATCTTTTATTAACGTTCTAGCTAAATCAACTTCTTCTTGGTTTTTAAATTGATAATCTTTTAAAGCATTTAAACCTACTCCAAAATTTTGAACCGATTCATTGTTTAATTCTAAAACATCATTTTGTATTCTTTTACTATTAAGTTTAATATCAAACAGCGCTCTTTCTTGTTGCTTAGCTAATTCTTTTCCGTAAGCAAGTTTACCACCTAACGCATCGACTTCTTTAAACTCTCCGCTTTCTAATAATAACTCTTCTTGTTCGTTTATTTTATTTTTTAATAAAGTTATTTCTTCTTCACTTTTTATTGTTCCATCAGGATTAAAAAAATCTTGATACAAAGGGTTTTCTAATTCTTCTTTAGTAGGCTCATACGCAGAATCAAATTGGCCGCCCACGTCATAAGCGGGTAAATTTCCAGTTTTACTTTGAACTCTTTTTGTTTTTTGAAAAAACTTATTTAATTGAGTTTCTTTTTCTTCAATTTCTTTTTGCTTTTTTAGCATTTCAAAACCTTCTTCCGCATCAACATCATTGGCTTCAAATTGTTCTGTTAAAAATTGGTTTTTAATTTCTTTAGGAAAGCTATTAAAATCACTTATAGTATAATCTTTGTATTTTTTTTTAGCAAATACTTTAGGTTCTGAAGTTATAACTAACCCACTCTCGTCAGTCTTATTGCTTGGTTTTTCTACTTTTTTATTTTGTGTTTGTAGAACAGCGCTAGGATATTTTTTAAGAAAAGCTTCTTTTTGAGATGGGTGAACATTAAAGGACCTACCATCTGCTAAATATTTTTCTATCATATCATTTAATTATTTTTCCCAAGGCCAAGAAACGTTAGGATATTTATCTTCTAATAACTTTCTATCTTTCTTTTGTTTAGTAACAAGCTTAGATCTTTCCTTTTTTCTTTTTGCAACTTCATCTGGTCTAAATCTACTAAAGAAAGGGCTAGAATACCTTGCAATTTCTTCAGTGGCAGATGCATATTCTTCACTAAACTCTCCACCTTCCACGTCGTCTATATTATCTGTTTGAAATCTTGAAATATCTTCTTCAAATGGTTCTTCTTCTTTTTTAGGTCTTTTTTTCATAGCATTATTAACAAGATCTTCTATTTGACTAGGTTTAAGATTTGCGTATTTAGGCGTAGATTTATACAAAGCAACAAGAGCTTGTTTTTCATCCATAGAAGATCCATCATTGTAATTAACAAATTTATTTTCGTCATCACCTAAGTTTGCTAAAAAATTATTAACTTTTTCTTTAGTTTTTGCGCTATCAGGTTTATTTAATTCCAATTCACTAAACTTTAAAATGCCTTGATCATGCAATTCTTGGACTGTTAATTTAGTTAAACCGTCTTTATAATCTTTTTCATTTCTTACAGTTGCTGTAAACCCTTCGCCAGGATCATAATCATAGCTAGATGGATTATTTTTTATTTGATTATAAATATCTAAACCACTAGATCCCGACGCAATAGAAACACTTTCTTCACTTGAAAAACTACTTAATGAATCTTGTTCATTTCTTTCAGCTTCAGTTCCTCTGCCACCATTTGAAGAGGTTGAAACAGTTTCTCTTTTTTGAGTAGCCATTTTAGAATTAACAAAAGAAACTTCTCTTTCTGTCATTCTATCAACTAAAATATTCCAAGATTCTTCTGTTACTGGAACAGTATATAAAACATTACCTTTACTATCTGTAACCTCATGTTGTCCAGGTTCTAAAAAAGCTGGCACGCCTTCTGTTTCTCCTGATTTTTCATTATCACCTTTTAATAAAATATTTCTATAATATGCATTTGTTGCTTTTATTCCACCAGCCAATCCTTCACCTCCTTTTAGTAAACCCGCGGCCTCTGCTATAACAGCGTCTTTAACTAATTTCTCTCCTTCTTCATTTATCTTGTATTGAAATATAGTTACGTTATTAGCAAGGTTTTGGCTATCTCCTTCTTCACTACTAAAATATTTAGGCGGTATACTATTATTTTCATCAATAACACCTATGTTTTGCAATGCCGACGGTTGATTTTGTTTTGAAGTTCTCATATCAACAACAGGTATTCTTGCGATTTCAGTAGATTGATTACCTCTTAAACTTATAGTGTATTCCCCATTTGTGTATTGATCTCCTTTTACGGTTAACATAATGTCTTGAGTTTCAGGATCCATGGTAAAAGACATATCACCTGGTTCATCTCCTTGAGCCATAGCTGTTAAAAATGTAGTATAATTAGAGTCTTGTTCTAAATCTAAACCTCCTTCCACACCAGGATTAGTAAATAAATTTCTCATTTCTTCAATGTCAGCAGCTAAATCATCCATTTCTCCTCCAAACGTTTTAGTTAAAAAAGTATCTAATTGATTTATTTCTTGAGATAATTTTTTTATTTCATCTGGATCTGTAGCAAACTCATAATCAGACTTAGCTTTAGCAAGTCTATCTACAATGCCACTGGTAGCACCTCTAAAACTTTCATTGCTTCCAAAGTCTAAGTCTTTAGTTAATACATTAACATTGCTTTGACCTTCTAATTGATATTTTTTATAAGATTGCTGTTTTTTTTCGTTTTTTATTTTGTTTTCTTTAGCTATTGCTGCTCTTTTTTTATTATCATCAGTAATAATTTTAGCTGTCATTTGCCCTACACCAGTTATAGTGTTAGCTAAAATTTTAGAACTTTCAGTATCAACGTATGTTATTGGATTTTCGTATGACATATTTTTTTATTTATTATCTTCCTGCATAAGCTGAAGCAATTCCTCCAACAGCGCCGATACCAGCACTTAAAAATTGAGCTGACGCCTGTTGTGACGCTACTTGTTGTTGTTGTGCTCCTGATATTTGTGAAGAAACTCTATTCATTTGTTGCATTTCTCTATTTTCTTTTTGACCAAACACAAATTGTTTACCAGCAATATCCGCTTGTTGCATTCTCTGTGCTTCACTCATTTCAATATTTTGCATTCTCTGGGCTTCACCCATTTGGAGTTTTTCAAGCTGAGCTTTACCATCTGCTTTTAGCTTTTCATTTGCAACTTCTTGTTGTTCTATAGTGGCTGAAACACCTTTTTTACTTTGCAATGCGGCTTGAGCCAACGCTGTGGCACCACCCGCACTTGCACCTGTAGCTCTTAAAGTGTCTAAAGTATTTGCTAAAGCAATATCAGCTTCTTCTACCTGCATTTCAGCAGCTTGAGTTGCAACTCCTAGGTTTGCATATGGATTAGAAACCATGCTGCTTAAGTCTTCCGCCATACTAGAAATATTTTTTACACCTGCATAAGGGTTTATTATAGCTTGTCTATTTTTTTCTAAAACATCCAGCTTGCCCTCAAGTCTTTTTTTTTCTCTTGTAGCTGCTTTTGCTCTTTTTCTAGCGCTACTCATACCGAATAGACTACCTATAGCAGATATTGCTCCTCCTACTATTGCCGCTGTCCCTATTGCCATAATATATATTTTAAATAGTTGTTTTTCATAATTCTTAATACGATGATTCTACTGTGTCTGACGACACTGAAAATAATTCTTTTTTAATTGCTGATGTATCAAATTGTGTTAGAGGTGATATACTCATTTTAACTGTAGAGTAAAAACCTTTTATACCTGACATGTCTGCGCCATATAATATTTCACCGTTTGTTGCAGGTGAATTATTTATAAGGTTTGCAAAATATTTATCTTCTTTTTTCTTAAAAGTGTTAGACCATATCTGATTCTCTAAGCTAGCTAAATTTTCTTGAAACACATATTTACCTATTGGCAA
>Ga0209337_1003140_pt1 | contig 11685 bp, 3 predicted proteins | sample LinPmetageLP53_FD_184044 | JGI IMG/M metagenome (GOLD analysis project Ga0209337, IMG submission 184044) | Marine viral communities from the Pacific Ocean - LP-53 (SPAdes) (version 2) | ecosystem: Environmental > Aquatic > Marine > Oceanic | place: Pacific Ocean | collected 2010-02-08 | reverse complement strand
ATGAGTTAGAAAAAGAAATAGTAGCTTTAAATTATGAAGAATATGAAGAATATATTAATAAAAACAAGTAAGATATGGCATTTATAGTAGTAGGCGCTAGTATAGCGGCGGCTGGTGGGCTAGCTAAACTTGGTATGTCTTTAGCTGGTAGAGGAGATAGAGAGGCTGAGCAAAAGGCAGCTAGATTAGAGATGGAAGACCGTATGACAGAATACGAAAACCTAGACACTAGTAACCTTGCTGCTAATGTAAAAAATCAGTTTACCAATATGGAAAACACATATGAAGATATGACTGTTAACCAACAACAAGCCCAGTTTGAAGCTCAGCAAGGAGCTCAACAAAGAGCTAATATAATGTCTAACATGGCTGGTGCTGCTGGTGGTTCTGGTATAGCTGCTTTAGCACAAGCTATGGCAAATCAAGGTCAGTTAGCAACCCAAAGAGCTAGCGCAAGTATTGGAGCGCAAGAAGCCGCGATACAAAAACTAAGAGCTGGTGAAGCTAGTAGACTACAACTACAAGAAAGAATGGGTGAACAACAAGCTGAAACATTGAGATTACAAGGCGCTGAAACAGCGAGGGGGTTAGATTGGAGTAAAACAGGTACTTTACTTGGTATGTCACAACAAAGAACAGCGGCTGCAAACCAAGCTAGAGCAGAGGCTAAAGCGCAGCAAATGGGCGCTATTGGTGGTTTAGCGGGCGTTGGAATGCAAGTAGCTACAAGTGGAATGAGTGGTATGGGTGGTGGTAGTGGTGCTGCTGATTTAGCCAAATATGGTGGTGGTGGACTTACTGATAGTGGGCAGTATATAGGTTATGGAGAGATAGAACCAGCAGTAAGTACTTATAATCCTTAAAAAAACAAATTATGGCAAAATATACAAGTGATACAAATTTAATACGAGGTGCTGCTACAGCATATAAAAACTATGACAATGCTGCTGGTATGTACTCTGGCTTAGACAAAGTAACTCAAGCCGGCGTGGGTATTATGAAGCAAGGTATTAAACTACGAGAAGAGGAACGAATAAGAGCTGAGCAAGCACAGGAGGCAATTAAAAAAGAGGAAGCAAAAAAAGCTAAATCAAGAAAGGAGTATAACACTCTTAAAGAAAAGGTTTTAGAAAAATTTGATGGATCACCCGTGACAACTGTCTACCAGGATCACATTAGAAAAGAATTAGAACTTTTAAGACTTGATCAAATTAAAGCTAACAAAACCAACGACCAAGATCTTATGTCCTCTGTAAAGGGTAAGTTTTCTAATATATCACAACGTGTTACTGGTTATAAAGAAAGTAGAGCTAATCTTGCAGGCATATCCAAAGCGGTAAGTGGAGAGGAACTTGAAATATTAACAGCTTGGGGTAATGAAAAAAAGACCGTAGAGAAAAAAGATGGGGAGGATTATTTCGTTATAGATGTAGGTGGTAACAAATTTAGAAAAACTCAAGAGCAATTAAACGATATGATGACACCGAAAGATGTTGTCACTCAAGGTAAATTCTCAAAAATATTCAAGCAATACGATAAAGCTACGAAAAAACCAAACGATGCTTCATTCTTGCTTGACATTCAACAAACCGTTCTTCCACAAACACCTGATGGACTACACGCTTATTTATCAGATCCAGTGTTCGGTATGAAAAAAACAACCTTTAGTCAACAAATGCTTACACCTAAAAATAAAGAAGGTTTTACAAAATATTTAAAATCCAAAGGAGTGGAGCTTAGTGATTACGACACGAATAACGATGCCACCGATGATTATAGGGAGTTTGTTGACGCGATAGCTAACCCAGGTAATAAGCACTGGAAAGGTGACAAAGAGGCTTGGTTTGAAAAATCTAGTGGGATAACCGCAGAAATACTTGCAAATCTAACCAAGAATACATTGGGTATTAAAGAGGAAGGGGAGGAGACCATTAACTTTGCAAACATTATTATTGAAGGAGAAGAGTAAAAAATATTTTAAAGAAAATTTAATATGAGTGAAGTATTTATAGATAACAAATATCAAGGCGGTTATGTTGGGGATTTAGAAGCTTTAGCAGGTCATTTTCAAGGTGGAGATATAACAAATCCATTAGACGTAGATGATATTGAAGCTTTAATTTCTTCTCAAAAAAATATTGATTTAATAATAGATAATAAAATACCATTAACTACCGAGGCTAGAGGCGCTTTAGATAAGTTGTTAAAATTCCATGATAAAGATTATGTAAATAACTTTAGGTCTGCTTATTTCACCAAGCAAGAAAATGATACACGGGAAACTCCAGAAAAACCCACTTCAGAGCCAAGCGCAAGCGAGAAGTTATGGAAAGGTTTGACTGAAAGAGATTTTTACAGTGAATCATATGAGCATTTTAAAGATAAATTTTCAACACCAGTTGGGCAGATGGCATTATATGAGGCTATGAAGAAGCAAAAGCTTGTTAGCAAAGATGCTGGCGCTTTTATGAATACTTTTTTCCCAGTCACAGAAGAAACTACGGAAAAAGTAGAAACTACGGCATCCAATGGGGCGGACGATTCTACGGTTACACCAAAAGTTTATAACACAAAACCTAAAAACGCCGAAGAAGTACAGCAAAGTTTATTTACATTAAAAGATAGTATTGATGGTAAAAACGAAATAGTTACCAATAGAACTGTTGAAAAGTATTTCGAAGAACCACTAAAAGGTTTCGATAAATGGTTAAAGCAAAATCATAAACTGAAAACTAAAAAAGTAGGTAGCAGATATACAACTGTTCCTTTAAGTAATGAAGAAAGAGAAAAATATTTAAAAGAGTATTTAGGTGAGCAGAAATATAACGAATACATTGCTTGGGATAATGGAAACGGTGAGTTACCTACTGATAGCAAGGATTTTGATAACGTATTAAACCAAGAAATAACCGAAAGACAAAAAGAAAGGCAACAAGAATATTTGAGAACAATTCCTGAGCAACTAAGACAAGATGCTTTATTATTGATGCCGGATATTTTTGGAGGAACCATGAACCTTCAGACAGAGGTTCAAAGCGAAGAGGATGAGAAAGAATGGAATGAGTTATACAATCCTAATGGAGATAATCCACTAAGAGGTTTTAAGCAAAGAAGAGCTAGAGGAAGAGATGGAGAGTGGAAGTTATTTACACCACCAGCGGGTAAGGCTGGATCGCTAGATGCTGGTAATAAAGATTATGAAAAAAATATAAAATTACAAGGTGATTATATAACAAATTCTTATAATTCATATAAAAAAGATTCAAAAGCTTATGAAGATAGTGTTACCGCTTGGAATAATGAAAATAAAGGTTTCACGGATGAACTTGCTCAATTAGAACTTGATTTTAAAAAGCTTGGAAATGTAGACAAAGATTCTTCGAAAGAATCTATAGATGCTCACAACGCTCTTGTTGGAGATTATAAAAACTTAATTCAACGAATGAAGAGCAGTGGTCTTGATCAAAAAGGTACTGAACTAACAGATCTGCAAACATCACTAAAAAATAGATTTGACGATTTAATGGATAAATCAGAAAGGTTTGAAGATGTATCAATGGCTTCAGCCGCTTTGGGTTTAAACTATGATTTTGGAGAAAGACTTGCTCTACAACTTGAGTCTGCAGCCGTGGACATAGGTGTTTTAGCTACAGGAACTTTATCAGCATTAGCAGAGGTTAGTAGAATACTACCTGGTGATCAGCAGGACATGGAGTTTTATAAACATATAAACAATAATTATAAAGCTTCTATAAATTACAATGAAAGTGTAAAGAATAAAATACAAACATCGTTACCTAAAGCCATAACATGGGAAACTAGAAAAGGAAATATTGGTGCTTACGCAGCCGACATGCTCGCAAACAACTCTCCTAGTATTTTAACAGCTATGGGTTCTGGTGGGTTTGGTAGTTTAGTAACAAAAGGTATGTCTAGAGCAGCAGCGATCGCAACTAGAAAAAAATTAATGAAAGCACCAATGGCTATTTTCTTTGGTATGGAAGGTGGTGCAAAGTTAGCTGACATGGAGATTGCTAAGAAAAACGCCCCGAAAGCTATTGCGTTTTTTGATCAAGAACTTTTAAGAACTGATTTATCACCTGCGGAAAGACAAGAATTATTAGGTTTAAGATCAGAACAAGAAAACGCTTTAAATGTAAATCAATTCCAAAAAGCTTTTTCTACAATTGGTTATGGTGGTATAGCTATGTACGCTGAGCGTTTTGGTACATTAAGTTATGTTAATGGATTAAATCGTTGGGGTACCACAGCTGGGATGAGTCTTGCTAAAAAAACTCTTCACGGTGGTGCTAATAATATTTTTAATGTTGGTATTGAGTTATTAGAAGAAACAGGTACACAACTTGGCCATAATCTTATTGATATAACCGTTTTAGATCAAGATAAATCTATGATCGAGGGTATTGATACTGAATTTCTCGTTAACGTGGCATTTTCATCTTTAGCAATACAAGGGCCTAGTATGGGTATGAACTCATACAATGCTATAAAAGGTGAGGTTAAAAGTAGACAAGATATAAATAGAGACAACAAACTCGCGGCTGAATTAAACGAAATACAAAACGTGTTAAGCGAAGGTATTGGAATAAACGCTAAAGATAGAAAAACTTTAGTTGCTAGAAAAAGAGAAATACTAGAAGAAGCAGCCCTTAATGATATTATAAGTTTGCAGCGCGCTTCAAGAATGACTCCTCAGGAGGTTGAACAGCTATTTGAAATAAATAGAGAGAACAGAAAAGACATAAAAACATTAAGAGAACTTGGGCAGTCTGGAGAAGAGATAAGTGCTATTAAAAATCGAAAAGACGAGATAGCCGATAGAATAAATAAAAGAAACGAAAAGAGAGAAACTTTATTATCAAGAGACTCACAAAGAAGAAGAGCAAAGCTAAAAGAGCTTCAAAAAAAGGGACAAATTACAGACGGTAAATTAATGACCGATGCTAGCGGTAAGGATATAGCTGTAGATCTAAAAACCGGCGATGTTGTTGGTACTGAAGAATATCTTGATCCAAGTGCTGAGTTTTGGTTAGCTCGACACGAGTACAACGAGGATATCGTAAGAGGTTTGGGCAACAATGTGTTAAACTTCAAAGGCGAAAACGCAAGAGAAAACCTTGTTAAATATTTAGACACCAAGGATTTGATGGGGGTAGAGAAAGCACAAATTCTATTAGGTTTTGACCAAGGTGCTTATGGTACTAATGTTGGTAGTGACGCTATACTGTTTGAAAGTTCTATTCTACGTAGTATTGGTGCTGGTGGGTTTGCTGCCAAAATGGCATCAGCAACAGCGTTACACGAAACCTTACATATTCAAAATAGAAAAGCTGGTATAGTTAAAGACAACAACATAATAGAAGCCGCTAGAACAGCGGTTGGTGAAATTAAAAATAGAATAAACGAACTAGCTGAACTTGGTGAAATAAGTAAAGAGGATAAAGCCGAAATCGATAGAAGAATAAAATCGTATGACGGTATGACCGGTGTTATGCTAGAAGAATTAGTTAACTTAGCTGGTGATTTAAAGGCAGCTGGTATAATGGGTAGAGAATCTTTATCCTTAGTTTATGCTTTTAAATCGTTATTAAACAGAGCTATTAGCAAATTTAATGGAGGTAATGACATGTTTTTTACATTTAAGACCGTGGATGACGTTCTTAGGTATATAGATAGTTTTCAAGGTAAACTAGCTAAGGGAGATATTGCTTTACCACCAGAAGAAGAGGTGGAAATAGTGGGTAAAGAATCTAAAGCCGTTGAAGGAAAAACTCCAGAACAATTAGTTAAAACAATACAAAGAGGTGGAAATCCTAAAAAAGTCAAAGAAGCTCAAGATGCTTTAGCGCCTCAGTTTGAGTTATTAGCCCTATCACCAAAAGCTTTAAATTACGATACTAGAACAGGTGATATAGCCAGAGAAGATGTTGCTGCTGAAGCTATGACATATTTTGATGGGATTGTTGAAAGATTTACCCCAGTTGATCCAAAGACTGGTAAAAAACGTAAGTTTTCTACATTTGTAGTTGCCAACATGTTTCCTAAGCGACAGGTTATATACCAAAAAGTTAAACCTTTAACTTACGGAGAAACAACTAGTACAGACACAAAAGAAGCTAGACAAATAGAAGGTGATGCTGGTACAACCACAAACCTTGAAGATACTTTTGTACAAAAAATAAATATATTACAAGATTTTGCTATAACAAATAGAGTTGCCAATAAAATAAAAGCGTTAGTAAAAGTAGCGGAGGGTGATACTTTCAAGCAAGTGATATCTAAGTATGCTGGTAAAGTAGGGGAATTAATATTTGATATTCCTGCTGAAAAAATTACAGATGGTAAAGCTAATTTAATACCAACAACAAAGTATAAAGATGGTATGCCTATTCCAGCTGAAGCTCAAAACATACAAAGGTTTTTTCAAGCTGGAGAAAATATGAGTAAGTTTATAAAGTCACTACCTCTTTATAATGTGGCTGACAAAAATGCTGATATAGATAAAATAGGTGAAAATATAGAAACACCTAGAAATGTTTTTGGTGTAGCTGTTGGTTTAAGAGGTTTACCGTTAGATTATTTTTACGAAAACTATACTGATCCAAAAGCTTTTAGTAAAGATGCTGATGTTTATGAGCAGAGAATAACATCTAAGGGTGGTAGAAGTAGAGGTGTGTCAACACAAACACAAGTTAAAAAACTAAAACCAGAGTTTATAAACCCAAAGCCTGAGGTTATTGAAAAAGCTAAAAGAGATATAGGTATAACACCTAAGCTTCAAGAAAATGTTTACAATAGAGATATTGGTCAGCTACAAAAAGGATTTGCTAAAGTATATTCTATAAACGCATCGTTATCGGGTGGTCAAAGATTTTTAGCTGATAAACTTGCAAAAGCACCGGTTGAAAAAAAGCCAGCAATTAAAAAACAAATAGCGAGCGTTACAGCAGCTCAAGGTAAAATTGCTTTTAGCAAAGCTGTTAAAAGCGTAGACGCAATGTATACTTTACAAGGTGGAGCTATAAAACTTACGTTTGAAGGCGATCTTGATAGAGTAGATAAAATATTAAAAAAGTTTACCGGTGAAGGTACTTACAAGTTTAAAGATGAAGAACAAATAAGAGATTATTTTAAGGACTTTGAAGGAATTGTAATAGAAAACTTACCAAGAAACATGTTTATGGGCGCTTTAAATAGTTTTTTAAAGCCCAGCAAAAGAATACTTCCAAACAAAGGTAAGAGCGAGATTACTCTAGAAGATGGAAGGACAGTTACTATTAATGACTTCTTTGATGAAATGAGAGCTGAGCTAGTAAAAAGAAGTAAAGAGGATTACAAAGGTAAAGATAAAGTAGTTTTTGGAGCTAAATTTAAAGGTAAGGGCGCTAACTACGTGTATGGAAGAACTTACGGAAAAATATACGGGAAAACAGAAAAAGAAATTAAAAAATCTTTTTATGATGGTACTAGAGAAGAATACAATGGAGTCTTTGTTAGTATGCATGAGCAGTTTATGGCTAGGGTAAACAGTTCGATTAGAAAGAATAATAAAAACGCTAGAGTTTGGGGTAATTACTTTAGTCTTGTAGGTCAAGATACAGAACACCCTTGGAGGATGGGTGCTGAGTGGGTGCTTTTTAGCCAAAATCCAATTGGAGCAGAGGGGAAACTTTACGAGTGGGAACATGCTATGATGGCAACAAGGTCTTACTTGTATTTACTAGAAACCTCTTTAGAGCAAATTGATGGCAAGTATTTAGACTTTGAACGCGCTTACAAACTAGTCATGGAGAACTATAAGCTAATAGCTTTAGACAACTATGAAGATAAAATTAAGCTTGGTAACTCTGGTAGGCAAAAAACAATGGGTCAAGACTGGCAGTTTTTAATAAACACTTGGCTTGATAGATATTTTCATCCAGAAGTTGCTGCTATTAAAGGTAAAAACGGGTTTGGTATAGACCCAAAAAGATTGCGTGGAGAAGGTGGAAGGACAGCCGCTGATATATACAACATAAACGTAGAGGGTAAAATGCCTGGAATGAAAACAGGTATTAACAAAACTAAAAAGCTAAACAAAGCGGTTGCACAAGGTAGAAAAACAATTAAAGAAAGTAAAGGTATTACAGTTCTAGATTTTGATGACACGCTGGCTACAAGTAAATCTTTAGTTATATCTACATCACCTGACGGTGTTGTTAGAAAACTAACAGCTGAAGAGTTTGCTCAAGAAGGTGCTGATTTACTAGACCAAGGTTGGACACACGATTTCTCAGAGTTTAGCAAAGTTGTAGATGGTAAGGTTGCTTCGTTATTTAAAAAAGCAATGAAATTGCAAGGTAAGTTTGGCCCTGAGAATATGTTTGTATTAACAGCTAGACCTGCTGATTCTGCTCCAGCTATATTTGAGTTTTTAAAAGCTAATGGATTAAACATACCATTAAAGAATATTACTGGTTTAGCTAATTCTACGGCTGAGTCAAAAGCACTTTGGATTGCTGATAAAGTTGGTGATGGTTATAATGACTTTTATTTTGCAGACGACGCCTTGCAAAACGTACAAGCTGTAGATAACATGCTAGAACAATTTGATGTTAAACGAAAAGTTCAGCAAGCTAAGATTAAATTTAGCAAAGGCATGAACGATCAGTTTAATAATATACTAGAAAACGTTACAGGTATTGAGGCTAATAAAAGATTTTCTATTATTAAAGGTAGAAAACGTGGTGAAGGTAAAGGTAAGTTTAGAGTGTTCATACCACCATCACACGAGGATTTTGTAGGTTTATTATATAACTTTTTAGGTAAAGGTAAAGAAGGTAATGCTCATAGAGACTTTTTTGAACAAGCTTTAATTAGACCTTTAAATAGAGCTAACAGAGAGTTTGATACAGCTAGACAAAGCGTTGCTAATGATTATAAAGAGTTAAACAAGCAATTTGAAGATGTAAGAAAAAAGCTTACTAAGAAAACAGCAGATGGTGATTTTACTTTTCAAGATGCTATAAGAGTATACCTATGGGACAAGCATGGTCATAAAATCCCTGGATTAAGTGAAACTGATCAAGCAAAGTTAGCTGAGTTAGTAGCGTCCGATCCACAGCTACAAGCTTATGCTGAAACTTTAAATGTTATATCTAAGCAAGAAACTTATGTTAATCCAACTGACGGTTGGAATGGTGGTGATATAAGAATGGATCTAGATGATGCTACAGGTAGAATAGGTAGAAAGCAATTCTTTGCTGAATTTATTGAAAACGCTGATATTATATTTTCTGAAGAAAATCTAAATAAAATTGAAGCTGGTTACGGTAAAAGCGTTAGAGAGTCTTTAGAGGATATGTTGTACAGAATAGAGACTGGTAGAAACAGGCCAACTGGACAAAATGAGCAAGTTAACAAGCTTATGAACTACTTAAATGGATCTGTTGGTACAGTGATGTTCTTTAACATGAGATCTGCTTTGCTTCAGCAAATGTCTATTGTGAATTACATTAACTTTGCTGATAATAATATTTTTGCAGCAGCTAAAGCTTTTGCAAATCAAAAACAATATTGGAAAGATTTTGCATTTATATTTAACTCTGACATGTTAAAACAAAGAAGGGGTGGTATACAGACAGATATTAACGGCGCTGAACTAGCTGCTAGTTTACGTAACTCTAAAGATATAACTAGAAAATTAATATCTAAACTATTAGAACTAGGATTTTTACCTACTCAAATTGGTGATAATATCGCGATTGCAACAGGTGGAGCTGCTTATTATAGAAACAGGATAAACAAGTATATAAAACAAGGTATGTCTCAAAAAGAAGCTGAAGCAGCTGCTTTTACAGATTTTCAAGATATAACCCAGTCTACTCAGCAGTCAGCAAGGCCTGATATGGTCTCTAAGCAACAAGCGTCTGTTATTGGTAAAGTTATACTAAACTTCCAAAACGTTACGTCTCAGTTCAATAGATTAGGTAAAAAAGCTTTCCAAGATATATACAACAGAAGAATAACAAAACCTAATTCTACGCAAATGCAGAGCGATATATCCAATGCTGCTAGGATAACTTATTACTTTGCTATTCAAAACGCTATATTCTATACGTTGCAAACAGCTTTGTTTGCTATGATGTTTGATGATGATGAAGAAGATGTAAACAATTTGTTTATCAAAAAACGAGAAAGATTAATAAACGGTAGTATTGATTCTGTATTAAGAGGATCTGGTTTGATAGGTGGTGTAGTTGCTACATTAAAAAACGTAGCTATTGCTTTTGCTAGACAAAGAGATGTTAAATATAATCCAGATGAAAGTGCTGTTGGTTTAGAAGCTTTAAATTTATCGCCAGTACTAGGTATTAAACTTAGAAAAATTGTTAATGCTGAAAAAACTCTTAACTATAATAAAAAAGTTATAAAAGAGATGGAGACTTTTGATATTGATAATCCTCAATGGTCTGCTGCCACAAACTATACAGAAGCGTTTACAAACATACCTTTAAATAGGTTGTATAACAAAACTCAAAACGTTAGACAAGCTCTGAATAACGATCACTCAGCTTGGGAAAGATCTTTAATGTTTCTAGGTTGGAGTCAATATAATCTTGATCTTGAAAACAAAAAGATGGAGGGTATAAAAGAGGACATAAAAGTTAAAAGCAAGATAGAATCTAAGAAAAAAGCTAAAATAAAAAAAGAAGAAAAGAAAAAGACTGATTTAAAAGAAAAAGAAGCTAAAGGTAAAGAAAAGCAAAAGAAAGAAAAGAAAGAAGGTAAACAAGCAACGTGTTTAGTTTGTAAGCTTCCTGTTGTTAAAGGTAAAAAGTATTGCACGATACACGAAAAGAAAGAACAAAGAAAAGGTGGTGAGAAAAAGCAATGTAGAAAGTACAAAGAGAACGGTAGTAGATGCGGTATGCAAACATCGAATAAAAGTGGGTTTTGTTACTACCACGATTAGTTAAACAATTCAAAAAATAAGTGATAATAAAAAGATGGTAAGAAAACTAATAATACTGTTGCTGCTTATATCTAATGTAACGGTAGCACAGACATTTGGAAACGTTAACATTAAAGGCTTGTTAAAGTACTCTACTTTTTATGCGGCTGTTAACGGTGGAACATCACTTTCTGATGTTGATGTATTCTCTGTAGATAATGGTTTATCTACACAGACTATTTCAACTCCTTATGATTATAATTTTACCATAGGATTACGTAAAATCGCAAGGTTTGGCTATGAAAACAAAGCTCAAACATTTTATGATGGAACGGAATCTAATTACAGTGATGCGGCCACTGTCGGTAAGATTAGAGGAGTTGAATACTTATTTGAGATTGATTACAAGAGACAAGAAGGTATTGATTACTTAGACCAGCATCACTTTGTTAGGTTTAGCTCTGACGACGGTTGTGCTGATGAATTATGTATGAACTTTTTCGCTTTGAAGTTAGAGTATTTAGAAGATGGTTTCGCTGATATTAAATATTTTGAGGCGTCAGAGAGATATAGACATCGTAAAGGTAAAAACTTATCGTGGAATATTGGTTTAACTCATAGACTCGCTGAGCCCTACGGTTATAACGCTTTAGATGAGTGGATGTTAGATAACGGTGGTTTACATTATACATATTTAGCTCTACAAGAAGGTTACGAAGTTGATGTGTATA
>Ga0209337_1003137_pt1 | contig 11693 bp, 19 predicted proteins | sample LinPmetageLP53_FD_184044 | JGI IMG/M metagenome (GOLD analysis project Ga0209337, IMG submission 184044) | Marine viral communities from the Pacific Ocean - LP-53 (SPAdes) (version 2) | ecosystem: Environmental > Aquatic > Marine > Oceanic | place: Pacific Ocean | collected 2010-02-08 | reverse complement strand
GACTCCCTATTCTTTAGATAATAAATATCATCAAGAGTAAGAGTTTTAGTTTTAGCAAAATCTCTAAAATCACCCCATTCATCTTCGTTCATTTCATAACGTTGACGAAAATCGGATTCTTGAGATAGTCGCTGATTTTCAACTTTCTGTTTATTAAGTGTATCTCCTAATCTTTTTTGCACTACGCCATCAATAGTAGCTTGTAGCACTTTTGCAGAATCAGAGTCATTATCAGAAACAGCTTCGTCAGGGTCAAATACAAAATCTTCATCAAGCTTTAATTGTTCTTTCATATTTTTAGGTGTTTGACCTCCACCCTCAAAATAGTTCCTCACATGAGTTACTAAATTAGGGTCGTCTTTCATTGCATTAATGATAGGCATATAAGGTTGTAATTCAGTTAAACGACCATTTAGTCGTTTTCCTTCCTTACTTGAATCCGAATATCTTTGCCTCAAAGTCTCTACATCTTCTTGACTTTGTTTTTGACCTTCGCCCTGAACGTGCTGAGGCTTGTTATCGCCCGACGCAGATGATACAAAAGTGTCAGCTTCTTCGAGTATGCCTGAGTTTACGCTGCTATCCAATTGAGCAAAAAAGTCATCGGGAGCAGTTTCTTCTACTACATTATTTTCGAGGGTACTGGTATCAGCCAATACGTTATCTACTTCTTGTTCCATACTCATTTTTTCTCCTTTTTGTTATTTTAATATAATATTGCTTGAACCAAAGTTAAAACTATTTTTCTTTAACATTTGGCATCCTACCTTGCTCAGTTTCTTTTACATCATTAGCAACTTCTTTCATGTCCATTTCCAGTTGCTTTCTAGCTGTATCGAACTCTCCTTTCATGAGATTCCTGAGTAATTTTTGTTGAGCTTGGGTATCCAATACACTTTTCTGACTATCCATACTTCCAGTTTGTATTTTACTTTTGATACCAGCTTGAACTAATTGACGTTCTAGTGTTTCAATAGTTCCTTCTCTATCTTTCATAGCTTCTTCCATAGATTGCAGTTTACCTTGCAATTCAGAATACAATGATTTTCTTTGTAGTAATTGTTTCTTTCCTCTTATATCTGTTTCAGCAACCATAGCCACATCATCAATAAGTCCAGACTGAAACCATCTAAAATACTCTTCAATTAAAGCCCATCTGTTAACAGGCAATGTAGCTCCAGATACAATGCGTACATCAAATTTAGCAGAGCCATAATCCATCCACTTACCAACAGCTTCTCCATAATCATTGTATATTGGAATATTAATTCTTATTTCTTTTTCTTCTTGTTCAGGAGATTGTCCAGCTTCAGGTTGAACTATTCTAAATACTTTATCAATCTGATATGTTGATTGAGCAATTCCTTTAAATACTTTACCAAGATGTTCAAGAGCTGGTTCTACAGTATTACCCATCCAAGCTTTAATTCTTCTTGTCCCATATTCATCGTTAGCTAATAATCCTCTATATGTCTCTGGTTGTGCTCTAGCAATTCCCATCATAGATGAATGTATTCCAGCGATGTATTCTATATCTTGTTTACCTTCTTGAGTTACAGTATAAAAAGCATTATTTATACTAGCAGGTAAGACAGGAGTTGGAGGTTGAAACCCCTGCCTATATTTCAATAAAGCACCTGGGGCGGAAGCATATTGTTCCCACTCCCCTTCAGGTACAGAACCTTCTTCATATAACCATCTCAAGTTAGAGGCAAGGTTGGCATTATGAAGCATTATTTGGTGTGCCTTATTTATTTCCTGCTGTTTTCCTATTAATGGTGTAACAGCACTCATTGGATATGGAGTGCCTGTGTATGTATAAGGGATAGAAACTATTGGATATTCTGTTTGGTCTAATAAATACTCATATAGAAATGTTTCATCCCCAACACTACATACAAGCTTTATCCTACTTTCATGAAAATCAATCGCATCAACAATGTTATTAACAATAGATTCATTCTTAATTAAAATATTATATTCTTTTTTTGTAATAACTTTTTGTTCAATCTTAGTTGCTTTATCTTGAGCCATCGACATTAATTCAGCTCTTTTTTCCTGTATAGCTTGTTTAGCCATAGTCTGAGAACGTTCTATTTCTAGCTTTGCCCTTTCTTCTATTATCTCTCCAGCCTGTAATGCTTCCTGTATTTGTTTTTGTTTTTCTAGTAAAGCAACTTCAGTTTCTTTTTGAAACTCTTCAAGTTGAACAGATACAACCCTTCTTAATTCTTCTAGCTCTTCTTCTTTAGGAGGTATTTTTATAAATACGTTAACATAAGGAATTTTTACTTTTTGATAACATTCATAGTATGAAACAATATCATCGTCTTCACCTTCAATAGTTAACCCCATTGTAATGTCTTCAGGTAGAATACTTTGAGAAGAAACAGTATCTCTTTGAGAATAGCTTGTTGTCTCAGATTCCCCACCTGCATTTTTAATTTTATGTTTAAACTGAGGGAACATATGCATTAGCTGAGTTCTTGCGAGATTTTTCTTAACCATGATAAAGTTAGCATCTCTCATTAAAAAGTCCCTACTCATAGGGTCTACAAAAACATCATAAGGGTCAATTCTTTTAAATACTACTTCACCTTTCCCTCTATCAGAATCTTTATCAACATCAACAAAAAAGTAACCAATACCCTTAGTCAGACTATCTAATACAATTTGACCATATAAAGATTTACCATTTGAATTATGCCAAGCGTAGTCAGCAATATCAGAATGAACTTGAGCTACATCAGTATCACTTCCCTCTACTCCAACTGCTTTCCATCTAGGATTATTAGCAGTTACAAAGTATTTCATTGTTTCAACAATCGGAGTTACCCTATTAATTGTAAATGTAGGCATCCCAGATTCGTTAAGAGTATCTTCCTCTTCTTTAGTTAATTGCTCGTTTAAATAAAAATCATAAGATTTTTGACTTAATGATGACCATCTAGTTCTATGAGCATTATTAGCTCTATCCCATAACTGTTTATTTTGTTGAGCTTTTTGTTTTAATGTAGCCATTGTTAAGCCTTACTTTTATTCATCATTTTATCCCAAACTAAATCATCTATAGTATCATCTTTTGCCCAATTTTTATCTCTATACATTTTAGCTCTAGCTATTTTTTTTTCGTTAACTTTTGCTAAATTTTCTAATGGGCTTGTAATATTTGCAATTGGATTTTGTTTAATACCTCCAGAATTTTTTTCCTGTAAACCTTTATTGAAAAGATTAAGCTCATGTCTTCTTCTATTTTGAAGACCTTTAATTATTACTCCTCCAGAGCGAACAAATCCAACATTTGCGTCAAAAGTTTCTTTTTTAAAAGCATCATACTTACCTTCTTTTAATGCTCTATAAGCTTTTGAAGTGCCTTCTTCTTTTCCACCAGTTTTAAAATTAGTTAACCCAACATTATAAATTAAAGATATTAAAGCAGCTTGTTCATTAGAGGCTAAACTAGAATAAGTACCTTTAAATTCTTCTCCTAAGTTAGTATTAATTGTTTTTAAAGTATCTTCAAATAAGCTTTGTACTTTTTCATGAGGTATAACTTCACCAACTTTCATTTTTGCTAACTCTACAACAGATTTACCAGTTAATCCTGGTCCAACAGTTGGCAAAGTTTCCCCTTTATTTTTCTTTACTACAGGGTCTTCATAAACCTTCCAACCTTCATCTGTTTTATAATTAGCTCCACCTTCTTCTTCTATTAAAAATGTACTAGCTATTCTTAACGTATCTTGTAATTTATTATTTGACATTACATCCCTCCAAAGCTTATTGGTTTACTTAATTTAAGATTCCAATTGTAACCGCTATCACCAGATGGATTCTTTGATTTTTTATATCTAAAGTCTAATCCTATATCTTCAGGTAAATTAAACTTTGCTCTTCCCTGTTGTCCAATATCTAAAGAAAATTTTCCTCTATTAACTCCTAGTTTAAAACCAACTAAGTCTTTAAGGCTTGATTGCATAAATGATTTTTCTAACTTTTCAGGAGCTAAATGTTTGAGAGTTTTATTGACTTCTTGATATGAATAACCAAATGATTGTTTTTCAGTTGATTCTGAAAGTATTCTAGAAACATTCCAAGACGTATCTAAACGTGCTGTATTTGTAGAATCCTTGCTTATATTTTTTGGTTCTGCCACAATAAACCTCCTTAAATGCGACCTAAGCTACTATCCAACTCTTGGCTTTTTTCTTTGGAACATACCAAGATTTGGTGTTTCCGTCTCTTTCTATATTAGGCGGAAAAGAATGAAGTTGAGAATAATATAGAGTTTCTATAGTATCATCATGTGCCATTCTCGGTCCGAATGTAATAATTTCATTAATTAAATCAAACATATTATCTCTCACATGAATTGTACCCATACTAAATCTTCCAGATAATCCAGAATACACCCTATTCATTTTATTTGTTCCCCCAGGCTTTTCTGAAATTACAGCTATATCAAATTTATTAAGCCTTCTTCTTTCTTCATTCAATGCTTGGAATACGCTTCTATTCATAGCTACGTCTTCAACAGTACTAGAAATAGCACGATACCTTTGATGCATTTCTATTATATAATCAACAACTCCTTTTTTACCAGCAGGTTGACCTTCCATTGTTTTTTGTCCTATTGTTGGAATTGACCTATGTCTTTCATATTCTAATACATATAGATTATTTTCTTTGTCAATAGCAATAGCCATGATAACAGAAAAGTCAGACTCTTTAGTATTAATATCAGTAGCAGGGTCACAGCCAATAAAAGTGTTGACAGGAACTTGTTCCCCACCAATGACAATGTAGTTTTGATTTGATTCTGTATCGTATTCATAATACCCTTTCCAATGTTTAATATGATGCCTAGTCCACAAAGAGTCTTCAAGGCTTTGAACTTCCATCATATATTCTTGATAGAACTTTGATGCTTGTCCAGAATCTTGATAGAACTTTTTCTTTTCTTCTAATTTTGATGTAGGAAACCATCCTTGCCATAAAGGAGAACCATTAGCTAAAATAGCTTTGTATGTTATTAATTTCCACGCAAAATCTTTATTATCACTCTTAGCCCTCGCATGGTTGATGAGAAGATTGTTAATAAAAGAATCATAATGAACAGGAGTACCGTTAACCCGAAGACGACCAGTATGAGGCTCGATTGCAGGATAAACGACAGCAGTAACGAGATTCGCGTTCTTATCCCTTGCTTCCCTTGTGATTGTGTTTGCTTCATGTTCGAAGTCGTCAAGTACGATGAGGTCGTATCTTTTATGGAGCTTTGCTCCTCCTCTGATTCCTGCGACATTGCTTTTACTAATAAGTTTACATCCATTAGATAATTCTATATCCTCCTCAGTCCATTTTGAACCTTTAAGCTTACCAAAGTAATATGTGAATCTATCATTAAACTCAAGATGGTGCTTAATGTAGTCCATATTACCCACAGAAAGTTTTTGTGTTGCCGATACCCATGCATAAAAAAACATATCGTCTTTAGGACAAAACACAAAGTCTTTAAGAATTGAAGCTTTAGTTAGTACTGTCTTACCATGTCCTCTAGGTAAAACAATAGCTAACTGTTTACATTCCTTGTCATCAATAAAATCAGAAACTTCATAATGAAAAAATGGAGTCTCACTTCGCATAAAGTCATCTGGAAGAAATAGCTTACCAAAAGAAATAAGGTCTTTATGAGCTAAGCGAAGAGCTTCTTCAGCTTTGTTTATGTTCTGACTGTTTATATTTGCCATCTAAATACTTTTTAAATTTATCTTCAACTTTTTGCATTTTTAAAAAATCACTAAAAACACTTTCAACAACAGCCAATCTATCTACTATACTCATCATAGCAACTTCATTTGACTGCAATCTTCTTCTTATGTCATGCTTTGTAATGCTATTCTTCTTTTTCACTAAGGTCTCCTATTACCCAATTCATTTGTTTACAATACTTCCGAGCATCTTCTTTATCTTTTGCCCAAAACTTATAACCATTAACAGACACATATTTTTTATAATTATTTTTTATATGGTATGATGCATTTTTTTTATCTTTTGACATTCAAGATTTAAACGAACTTTATATTGTTTGGTATTGTAAAATAAATATTAACAAATAGCCCTGTTGTTGATGTATTACTCTTCTTCAATTTGACTTGAGAGTATTGTATTATTGGATGAATTATCATTTATCATTTTCCTTTCTGCACTTTCTAACTGTTCTGGAGAAAACCCTTGAAACATACCGATTACTCCAACTTCTTTTTGTTTCATCGACATTCCTGTTGTTCCAATTATTTTACCAATTTCTTTAGTCGATTGCAATATTATATTATCATCTTCACTAAAGTCAGCAAGATGTTTGAGTTTCCGTAGTACATACTCATGGTCTAAGCCATTTTCCTTAGCTACATCTAAAACTCCTCTTTCTATTTCTTTCACTATACGCTCCTGCTTTAAAAGTATTACAGCCTTCTTCTTAGCTGATTTATCGTTATCCTCATTGAAAGCATCCATATAAGCTTTTACTGGACCGTGCCCTGCAACTACACTTGTTGTGAATATTTTTTCTTTCTTAGTTGGGATTTTTCTTGTTTTAATATTATTCTTCTTACCAATTGTCTTTGAAAATGTATATCTATTTTTATGAGAATCAAAGTCTGTATCCATATTTGTTTTGTCGTTTATTAAAAACGTACCAACGATTGTTCGACACCATCCTTTAGAGTGTTTATAGTTCTTCCTGTCATTTGGATGTGTTATACCACCTACTTTTAATAACTGTAATATACCCCCATCATCAGCCTTTACCCAATCACCCTCATTAGCATCTTTCCAATACTTAACATCAACACAGTCAGTTCTTTTTTCCATGTATTCATCTACATCCTCATAGACGTAATGCTTTTGACCTCTTATGGTTTTATACTTCAATACTTTTTCTTAAATTATTATTCATATCTTCTAATAATTCTAATTGCAAAATAAGCCCATCTATCAATTTCAGTACTTCTTCTTCTGCTTTGTACATTTTACCATCAATTTCTATTTCACCTAGACTATTACCACCATCTACTGATAGCTCTTCTAGTACTTTTTCTTGCAATTCTATTGGGAGTAATTCTAAAAACTTTAGTGACCTTGCCATATTATCCTTGACTTTAGAGTGTTTAACATATATTTTATATTATATATATATATATATATATATATTATTATATACACTATATATATCCATTTTTCTTTCTTTGGTACTTTCTTTCTTTTTGCACTTCGTACAAACAGCAGCAAGACCAATCTTACCAGCAATAGGCTTGTCGCAATTCGTACAATGGAATGGCATTGGCATGGCTTAAAATAAGACTATGCCCAGGTGTTTACAAACAGTTTATTACAAAATGTTATAGGGTATATAACTCGACCCCCATACCCTAAAAGTTGTTTTATCAAAATCAAAAAGGAGTTACAAATGGAAAATCTAATTCAAATTATGTTACCTGATGAGTTTCGTGGTGTTAAATGTGAGAGTGCTTACACACTCAATCTTGTCGAGAATGGTGACAAAGTTAATGTCTATTTCTGGAGACCATCTGTTAAAGAGAATGGCAAGCATTTCCTCAACATTGCCAAGTCTGACAAGAAAGCCTTCATTGCTGCTTGTAAAGAGTAGCAGTCTCCTTCGGGAGAGAGGAGCAAGCATACGATAAATTAAATAAAACAGTAGGGAATGAGGCACCTGAGTGTAATTAGGTGAGCATGTAGTGATGCTTATAAAGAACGCCTAACTTACACATGAACTCATTCCTTACTATAACTACACTATTCAAATACACATGGGCAACCACATAAATATAGGGAAACACAATGATACCACACATAATATTCTACTCGAGCATACTATTAGCTATGCAATTCATGATGATATACTTTATGTTTTCAATGCATTATGAAGAAAATAAAAATACGCCAAAGCTTAAGAGTTATTTAAGAGGAGACAGATAATGCAACGTTACTGTTGGTTTCACGAAGAACTTGAATGGTCACATAAAAAGACAGATTGTTGTGACTATAACCATAAAGATAATTAAATAAACATAGGGAGATACAAATGATACAATTAACATTAGATATGGAATATTACACACCACTATGCAGTTGTGAAGGATGCTTTAGAGATTCTACTGATGTACTGCAAATAGCAACAGAACAGTTCGATTTATGTAAATATCATTATCAAGAATTAATGGTCATAGATGATTGGAATACGGAAAAAATGACCAAACAAATTATGGTAACACCACTAGCAAAAGCATTAGAATATCGTGAAGAGATGTTCCAATACAACAACAGACAATAAGCAAACAAACAAACATAACAAAAGGAGAATAATAGTAATGAATAGACTATTAACACATTCACTAGCTGTATTTGGTTTAATTGGTTCAATGATTGCATTGATAAATTTACAGGCATGTGAAAACAATGAAGAGACAGTAACTAATAAGACTGTAGATGTATATACAACACAAGATAGTCAATCATATAATGATTTATCAGAGTATCTTGACTCAGTAGCAACAGCATATGATATAGATGTTGAAGTTGTGTACGATGAAGAGACAGTCGATGTAGTATCAACAACTGTAGGGGATACAGTATATGAAGATGTAATTGTTATAGAAGCAGAAACGTTTGGACAGGCGTTCTCATCAGCAAGATACCAACTTGGAGCTAACCAAGAGTTTGTATGGAAAGCTAATGGCATTACATATACTACTAATTTCTCTGAAGAGCTGGAAGATAAGATTATATCTACTCCAAGTCATTATTGGACAGACGCAGAGATAAATAGTGGAACAGTTGGAGATAGTACTAAAACTCCATAATTAACAGGTATCTCCCTATACCATAAGGTTAGTGAAAGCAATATTAATATCATTTCTTCCAAGAAAATAATATTATATGTAAGTAGCTAACCTTTTTATTTATAATACAGGAGCAATTAATGAATTACTTAGAAAGTAGAATCAGTATAATAACTGATAATAAAATAAAGGAACATAAGAATGTCAATATTAATAACGATAGCATTACTAGTAGTCTTCTCAGCGTCAATGGGTTACATATTAAGCAAGGAAGAAAGACAAGAAAGGTTACAACAAGAGGCAGAATCAAAAATATTAAATAGACTAAGAAGAAGTTATTTATGAAAATGCCAAAACATTATAAATATAAATTCACTCATTGGCTTGATACAACAGATGAGGGAAATATGTTTGCTATTTGCATTATATTTATATTTATTCTTGTATTATCTATAACAATATTAAATATATAATAAAAAGGAGTTATTCATGTCTAATACAAAAGTAGTGCTTGATGATGCTATACTAAGAAGTAGAACAGGGGCATATATAGTTAATGTATTATTATCAGTAGACTTATTACTTAATTTATATAAAGAAGGTAAGACACCTAGTAAAGAGAGAATAGAGTTTACTGATAAGTTAATAAGGGAGATTGAAAATAAAAGAATTAAAGCTTTAATGAAAATGAAAAAGTTTGAGTATCTTGATATTAATAAATAATCATTAGGCGGACAGTATATATATGTTTGTTTCATTGTTATATATCCACAACTACACAGCATGTCCGCCTATAAATTCAATAAGGAGAGAAAATGATAAACAAAGTAACTAAAAAAGATATAAATGATGCTTTTGATTATTTTATGGATACTGGAAGATTAGAGGAATTAAAATCTGATGACGTATATTATATTCAAGCATTATTAAAACATATAGCTAATCAACAAAATATTAAATTAGTCTTTAATGGATCTGGAACTACTACTATCTTAAAAGTGTTACAAGACGAGGCAGAAGAATGATAAAATTAAAAAACCTTAAAAATATTGTTGAACGTCAGCTAAGAGATAAACCAGAACTAAGAGATAGTGACAGCAAACTAGTAGCAAGAATATGGTATAATCATATAGAAAACAGGAGTCCTATCCCTGTATCAAATATGTCAGCTACAGATTTACTTATAGCAATAGGTAATAATGAATTAGTAGGTTGGTCATCTATAACAAGAGTACGCAGAAAGATACAAGAAATGTATCCAGACTTAAGAGGCAATCTATATCAAAAAAGGCAAGAGTCTAAAAAGACATACATCAAAGAAATAAGAGATATTGAATTGATGCAATTGAGAAAACAATTAAATGAAGAGGTAGAAAAATGATTTATTTATGGTCAGTTGTAATATTTATACTATACTTAGCTTTAGGAACATTTCTTCATGTCTTATGGAAAGATAGACATATATGGAAAGTTAAAAAATAGGAATAAACATCTGTTATTATTAAATTTAGACCCCTTTAAAGGAGAGAGAATATGGAAATTGAAAGAATCTATAGTGAGTTTCTTGATTTCAAAAATAAAGACTATAAAGAAAAACATAAAGGGTTAGAGAAACATTTCTCTGCATCCTCAGCAGGTAGTTGTTATAAAAAACATTTGTTTAAAATAACAGATGCTCCATTAAAAGACTTTGAAGATAGAAGTCAAAGAATAATGAGACTTGGAACTTTAGTTCATCAAGACTTTGAAGATTCTATGAAACATTATCTTGAAGAAAATAAAGATATATATGCTACTTCTACAACAGGGGAAGGAATAGCAACAATATTTTATAATCGTAATGAAAAAATGGAACATGACTATACATTTTATGTCGAGCATAAAATAATAATACCAGAGCTAAACATAGCAGGTCATCTTGATTTTGCTGTTATTAATAAACAAAAAAAAGAAATAACTGTTTATGATTATAAAACAGCAGGAACATATAAGTGGAGTTTAAAGTTTGGAAGAAAGTATAAAGATAAGAATCCAAATTTTAATTATGAGATGCAATTGTCTACATACTTAATGGGTTTAGAAAGTGAATTAACGTTTACTCCAGAAGTTAAGCAAATGTTAATTGTATGGTACAACAAAGATACAAGTAGAATGAGAGAAGAAGTCATACAATCAAGATTTATTGAAATGGCTAAGTCTTATTGGGAAGAGCTAAATGAATGGAGAAAAGAGATAGAAAATAAAGACCCTGAGTTAGAGGATTATAATAACGTAAATGAAACAATATCAAGATATAGAGAAGTAGGAGTACCATTCCAAGATTGGGAATGTAAGTATTGCCCCTATGACCATATATGTAAATAAGGAATAAGCAAATGAAAGAAGCAACTAACGTACCTTGGAGAAAGCAACCAAAAGTATTTCCATATGGTGAAGATATATTAAATAATAAACAATATTTAGAAGATAGAGCTAAACTATTTCGTGAAAATGGTAATGGTTGGTGGTGGTTTCTTCCAAATAAAAAATAAAAAAGGAGAGAATAAAATGGGATTTGATTTATTTGGAGTAAAACCAAAAGAGAATACTAAAAAGCCATCATTATTAAAAAAAGATTTCTTTGATATACATAATGATTTAAGAGAAGAATATCGAAATCTTCAAACTGAGTATGAAAATAATAATAAAGGTGTTTATTTTAAAAATAATGTTTGGTGGTGGAGACCTTTATGGATATATGTATATGATAATTGTAGAGATATATTAACTGAAAAGGATTATGAAAGTGGTCATTACAATGATGGTCATAAAATATCTAATACAAAAGCA
>Ga0209337_1003135_pt1 | contig 11693 bp, 14 predicted proteins | sample LinPmetageLP53_FD_184044 | JGI IMG/M metagenome (GOLD analysis project Ga0209337, IMG submission 184044) | Marine viral communities from the Pacific Ocean - LP-53 (SPAdes) (version 2) | ecosystem: Environmental > Aquatic > Marine > Oceanic | place: Pacific Ocean | collected 2010-02-08 | reverse complement strand
TACTATCATGAAGAACGCAGGATTGAATGCAGAAGTAATTTATAGTAGACTTAACGGCTCCGGTCCATATACAGATGGTTATTGCGCAAGGACAGAAAAGGTTGTTAATATGATTGAGGCAGGAATTATTGATCCGGTTAAAGTAACAAGAATAGCTTTAGAAAAAGCATCCTCTGTTGCTGGTACAATGTTAACTACTGAATGTGTGATGATTGAAATCAAAGAAGATAAACCAGCACCTCAAGTTGATCCATCAATGATGGGAATGTAATTAGGACTTACGAGATAAAGTTATTATATTTATAATATGAAGAAAGCAGCTACTATATTTGATCATTTAGCTAATATTACATTTAAAAAGACCGATTGGAATACATTATCTGAATTAGATCAAAAATCATTTTCGCCATACTTAATCAATAGGTGGCTGTCAATGAACATTGATCTAATTGAGATAGTTGATATGTTTCAACAATATACAATTGGTCCGTTAAGTAAAAAACATGTATATCAATTGTATTGTGATGTATTACCAAAACAGAAAATGTATAGTAAATATATAAAAGGTAAAAAATCAAAAGATTATAACAATGATCTGTTAGGATTATTGACTCAACATTATCAGATATCAAAACGCGATGCTAAAACGTATATTGACTTTTGGAAAGAAAATAGTGTAGATGATCTGAAAAATCTGTTAAAGGATTATGGTAAAACGGAAAAGGAAATCAAGCAATGGATAAAATAATTAAAGATAGAAAAACCAAAGTCGAGTTCACAGAATCTGAGCAGGTATATCACCCACCTCATTATGGCGGTAAGGATAATCCATATGAAGCTATCAAAGTAATTGAAGCATGGGATTTAGATTTTAACTTAGGCAATGTTGTAAAATATGTATCACGTGCAGGTAAGAAAAAGCCAGAGGCTGAACTAGAAGATCTGGAAAAGGCAATGTGGTATTTGCAGAGATCTATAGATAAATTAGCATAGAAAAAATTTGGTTTATTGAAAATAATTCATTATATTTATATATGCATAAGTTAATAAAATTCAATATCAAAGAGCCGCAGAAAGGTGATCGTAAAATATCATATTCTCAATTTGCAATGTATAGTAAATGTCCAAAGCAATGGGAATTAGCATATATACGTGGCCTCCGCCAATTTAGTCAAAGTATTCATACTTTATTTGGAACATCCTTTCATGAGACGTTACAGCATTATTTAACGGTGATGTATGAACAAACAGCTAAGGCAGCAGATGAATTAGATTTGAATGCTATGTTACAAGAAAGAATGCGACATCATTACCAGCATGCAGTAAAGGAGATGGATGATCATTTTTCTACTAAGTTTGAATTAGCTGAATTTTATCAGGATGGAGTTACTATTCTAGATTATATTAAGAGACATCGTAGTAAGTATTTTTCAGCTAAGAACGAAGAGCTAGTTGGTATTGAATTGCCAATATATCATCCTGTGAATCAAGACAAAGGTATTTACATGTTAGGATATATCGATGTTATTATTAGAGATAAACGTACAGATGAAATAACTATCATTGATATAAAAACTAGTACGATGGGATGGAACAAATATCAGAAAGCCGATTCTCTGAAATCATCTCAATTAGTTTTGTATAAAGAATATTTTGCAAAGCAATTTGGTTTCAATGTCGAGAAGATCAAGATCAAATATATGATTGTCAAGCGAAAGCTTATCGAAGGAGCAATGTTTCCTCAAAAGAGAGTACAAGAACATATGCCGGCCAGCGGTAAGCCGACTCGTAATAAACTTAATAGATCTATTGATGCTTGGGTAGAGACGTGTTTTGATAGCGAAGGTAATTATATATCTGATAGAGATTATGTTGCAAGTGCTGGTAAGAACAAGAAGAATTGTAAGTATTGTGATTTCAAAGATCGTGATGATCTATGTCCAAAAGCTAATAGAATAAAAGAATGAGAGTAGCAGTTATAGGTTCTCGTCAATATGAGAATATACGTAAGATAAAAAATTTATTAACAGATTTGAAACAGAAATTTGGTAAAGAATTAATTATTATAAGTGGTGGTGCGAAAGATGGTGCTGATAAGTATGTAAAGAAATTTTCAATAGAATTTGAAATTACATATAAAGAATATAACCCGGCTCATACACCAAAGAATTTATATAGTGCGATGTCTGAACATTATTATGATAAACCATACCATGTGTCTCAGTTTCATCATAGAAATAATTTGATTGCAAAAAATTGTGATTGTATGATTGCATTAGTTCCAAATGGTTCAACAGCCAATGGTTCAGAAAGTGCAATTAAATCTGCTCAAAAGCATGAAAAAAAGGTGGTTATCCTATCTTAAACAATATTTATATAAAAGTTATAAGGAGTAAAAATGCAAAAAATAGAGTTACCAAAACTTAAAAAACTAGACCCTAACAAACCAAAAAAGAAAAAGATATTACTATTATCTGACGACTTGAGAATGCATTCTGGAATTGCAACCATGTCCAAGGAATTTGTAATGGGTACGGTTGATAAATATGACTGGGTTCAATTAGGAGCCGCTGTTAAACATCCAGAAGAAGGAAAGGTCTTCGATGTATCAAATGATGTAAGAAAAGAAACTGGTATTGATGATGCATCGGTAAAAATATATGCATGTTCTGGATATGGCAATGAACAAATATTACAGCAGATAATGAATGTCGAAAGACCAGATGCCATCGTACATTTTACAGATCCTAGATTTTGGGGTTGGTTGTATCAGATAGAACATTCAATTAGACAAAATATTCCGTTAATGTATTATAATATATGGGATGATCTTCCATATCCACATTGGAATGAAAGTGCTTATGAGTCATGTGATTTGATAATGAATATATCTAGACAAACACAGAACATCGTGACAAATGTATTGCAGAAGCATCCAAAGCCGGATTGGGCAGTTCAATGGGTACCTCATGGGGTTAATTCAAAAAAGTTTTTCCCTATAACAGAGTTATCACCGGATTGGGAACAATATCAAGATTTCTTGAAAAATTTTAAAAGCAATCATGATTTTGATTTTATATTCTTTTGGAATAATAGAAACATTAGAAGAAAACAACCTGGTGATTTGATACTAGCATTCAAGCAATTTTGTGATAAGTTATCAAATGAACAGAAAAAGAAATGTGCATTATTAATGCATACTCAAGTATCCGATCCTAATGGTACAGATTTAATGGCTGTTAAACAAGCAATTGCACCGGATTGCAATGTGGTATTCAGCGACCAACCAGTTGATGTTAAAGTATTAAATTTCTATTACAATATGTCAGATGTAACTGTTAATATAGCTTCTAACGAAGGATTTGGCATTTCATGGTGCGAGTCGTTACATACTGGAACTCCTATTATTAATAATGTAACCGGTGGATTACAAGATGGTTGTAGATTTGAAGAAGATGGTAAATGGATAGAATTTGATACAGAGTTTCCTACTAATCATGCAGGTACATATCGACAACATGCTAAATGGGCAATGCCAGTATATCCATCTAATAGATCATTACAAGGATCACCGCAGACCCCTTATATATTTGACGACAGATGTGCTCCGGATGATGTTGCTATAGCAATGTATTATTGGTATAAGATGCCAAAAGAAAAACGTGAAGAATATGGCATGGCCGGTCAGGCCTGGGTTAATGGAAATGAATCTAATATGTCAGCTAAACGAATGTCTTATAGATTTGCTGAATGTATGGAGGAATGTTTTGAAAAATGGACGCCTCGAGAAAAATTTACAATGTATAAAATAGAACCAAAACAAAAATTAGAAAACGTAGGAATAATATGAAACCATTTATAGTAGTTCAAGGACCGGTTGCAACTAGGTCCGGTTATGGAAATCATACAAGAGATTTAGTAACAAGCTTAATACGATCCAATAAATATGAAATTCAGATTATATCATTGCCATGGGGATCATGCCCAGCTGATGCATTGAAAAATGATAATGATGATCATATTAATATAATGAAACGTATAGCAACTCAGCAGATTAATCAGAAGCCAGATGTATTTATACAAGTCTCAGTACCTAATGAATTTCAAGCCGCTGGTAAATATAACATTGGTGTAACAGCTGGTATAGAAACAGATCAAGTATCGTCTGATTTTATCGAAGGATGTAATAAAATGGATTTGATTATTACTACATCACAACATTCAAAAGATGGATTTGTTAGAAGTGTTTATGATAAGATAGATGATAAGACAAAACAAAAAATTGATGAATTGTCATTAAAAAAACCTATTGAAGTATTATTCGAAGGAATTGATACAAATGTTTATAAACGTACGAATGAAATTCATAAATCAATAAAAGACCAGCTATCTATAGTTAAAGAGTCATTTGCTTTTTTGTTTGTGGGGCATTGGCTGAGAGGTGCGATGGGGCAGGATAGAAAAGATATTGGTATGTTAGTTAAGACATTCGCAGAAACGTATAAAAATAAAGCAAGTCATAACAGACCAGCTCTTATTTTAAAAACATCCGGTGCAGGTTTTTCTATAATGGATAGAGATGAGCATATGCAAAAGATACAACAGATATTGGCACCATACGGGCATAAGGCTCCTAAAATATATTTGTTACACGGAGATTTAACAGATAATGAAATGAATTCTTTATATAATCATCCAAAGATTAAAGCAATGATATCATTTACAAAAGGAGAAGGTTTTGGAAGGCCATTATTAGAATTTACTGCAACTGGCAAGCCGGTTATAGCTTCTGCCTGGTCTGGACAAGTTGACTTCCTTAAAGATTATTCTATAATGTTACCTGGGGACTTAAAAGAAATTCATGAATCTGCGGCAGATAAATTTTTATTAAAAGGATCAAAATGGTTCACTGTTAATTATCAATATGCATCCGCAGTAATAAAAGATATATCAGAAGATTATAAAAAATATCTTCCAAAAGCTAAAGAACAGATGAAATATACTAATTCAACATTTACATTGGATAAAATGGCATTGAAATTCATTGATCTAGTAGATAGAGGATTATCAGATATACCTCAAGAAATAAGCTTAAAATTACCAAAATTAAAAAAAGTTGAAAAACCTACACTTAAATTACCAAAATTAAAAAAAGTTGAAGCATAATGGAAACACAAGAAACTAATAACATTAAATTAGATTATGATGAAAAATCTCCTATAACAGGAAATGTATGTGTCATAGTCGAAGCAGATAAAGAGACTAATATCACATCTTATATGTGTATGGAATCCGGATTTACTACTACGGATAATATGAAAATTGATTCTGATATTGTTGAAAAATATGAAACTCGGTTGACAGAATTAATGCGTGAATGTAAATTTGAAGATGAAGATCGTGGATTGGTATGGTATCCAGCATTTCTTCAAATGAATGGTATTGGAATGTTATATCCTATAGGTACATCTCGTGATGATATTAAATGGGAAGTATGTAAAGTTGTTATGATTGTGGGTGATGAAAGAAAAAAATATCCAATTCCTGGAAAAGAGGGTGAATATTTTACATCTAGGCTAGACGTTGATAATGCAGAACGATTTGATGGTGATAAATTTGATACTGCATTAGATAGATTTTATTCATTAGCAGCAGAGGCTTATCAAGAACTAGAAAAACAAAAAGCAGAATGAAAATAAGTTATGCAATCCCAGTATGTACTGAAATTGAAGAAATAAAAAATCTTACTAGTTATCTTTTAAAACATAAATCAAAAGAAGATGAGATTGTTATTCTAGTAGATGAATCGAATCATACACAAGAAGTAAAAGATTATGTAGAAATCTTTGCAGAAGAAAATATGGACGCTAATGTAATTCGTGCATATCATTCACTTAACAAAGATTTTGGTATACATAAAAATTATCTTAATTCATTATGTTCTGGAGAATGGATTCTTCAATTAGATGCTGATGAATACCCCGATGATTATTTAATGCAGGCAATCCCATGGTTTATCAATGAACATCCAGATGTTGAAGCATATTGGGTTTCACGAATAAACACCGTAAGTGGTTTAACCAGAGAACATGTTGCAAAGTGGCAATGGAATGTTAATGATAAGGAATGGGTTAACTTTCCAGATCCTCAATTAAGATTATATAAAAATAGTAATGAGATCAAATGGGAAGGTAAAGTCCATGAACGATTAATTGGATATAAGAAATTTGCTCATATGCCAAGTAATCCTGAGTATTGTTTACATCATCCAAAATCAATAGAACGGCAAGAACGACAGAACGCATTTTATGATACGATATGATCAAAATTAAATTATATGAACTGGATAAGCATCGCAATGAATGTGCTTTTCGTCCTTACCTTGCTGCTCAAAACATATTACGTGAAATAGGTATTGAATTTACTCAAGGAGATACATATGATTATGCATGGATAGCTCAAGCAAGTTTCTTAAATAAAAAGGTATCTTTAGAACAATCAGTTAATGATGGATTAGAGTTTTTATCTAAAATCGACGGTGATTACATGTTACTGGATGGCCAAGATTCTACGTCATTGATAGGAGCATATGAAGTGTTTAAAGAATCAAATGCTTTACTGTTAATGAAAAATAGTTTATTAAAAGATAGATCTTTATATAAACAGCCATCTGCATTAGGAAGGCATTATTGGGGAGATGGTGATTATCAAATAAAGGACTTTGATGGATATTCAGATAGGATAGTATTATCAGGTACAAATTGGTTATCAACTCATTGGTCTGGAATACAAGTACAATGGTATGATATTGATAGGCCTAAGCAATATGATGTATCGGCCATGTTTCAATACCCTAGTCCCAAAAAGGTTTATGAGCATGGTATAGTCCAGAGTGACTATTATGATACCTTTAGACGTCCGAGTATAGATGCTATCAATGGTTTAAATGCATCTATTAACGTTGCAAAATTAGATAATGGTATTAGAGTATCACAAGAAGAATATTACAATAGAACATTCAATTCAAAAATATTATTTGCGCCATTTGGTTATGGAGAAATGGCACCGAGAGACTTAGAGGCAGCTATGTTTGGTTCTGTATTGATTAAACCAGATATGAATTATATAGATACAGCGCCTAATGTATTTGTGGACGGTGAGACATATGTTTCATGTAAACATGACTTTAGTGATTTAGAAGAAAAAATTAATGATATATTAGGAAATTACAAAGATTATTGTTATATTATAGAAAATGCAAGAGAGAAATTTAAAGAAGAAATGGCCCCAGAAAAATTAGCAATTCATTTGCATGACATGTTTAAAAATCTAAAAGGAGTTACGAGTGAGTAAAAAATTAATTATATTTGGACCGTGGTGCGGTGAATTTTGTTATGAATTGAGTTGGTGGATACCTGAAATTCGATTTGCAAGAAATGAGCAGTTTAAAGATTATGATGCCATAGCCGTAGGATTTAACGGCCGTAAAGTATTATATAAAGATTTTACAGATGCATATATACCATATCCAAAAGAAATAGATGATACGTTAATGTATCCAGCTACATACGGAGAGCATGTTACTGGTAAAGGAGATATAATACCAGATAACTTAAATAATTTTGTAAATTCAATTGCTCAAGGTTATGCAGATGAAGGATATACTGATATCCAGATCTGGAAACCAAATACGGTGCCAATATCAGCCGACAGAGTGCTATCAGAAACATTGATCGGTGATGCAAAGCATTATACAGCAAGCCAAGAAATTCTAAAATCTGTTGAGCAAGAAATTCAATTTGATAATGATAGAGAGACGGTTGCGGTAATGGCACGTATTAGATATAGAAATGGTAATGTATGTAAATTGGATTGGAATCCAGACCATTGGGAAACATTTGTAGATATGTTGGTTAACAAGCTAAAAGTTAATGTTGTGATGATTGGAATACCGAGAAAAGAAGGCAGTAGTGCCGGAGGAGGGCTTTCAATGCAAGATACAGTCATGTATCAGAAAAATAAACAATATATCAAATCAATTATATTCGCTGGTGAAGATTCTGTTGAACGTCAGATAGCATTATTACAATCAACTAAATGTAGTATATACGGTGCCTCAGGTACAGCTGTATTTCCTTTCTTTATAAAAGATGCTGCTACATTTACACAGCAAACTAAACAGGAAGGATTTAGATTGAAATTTCAATGGGAAAGAGATTTAACAAATGATTTAGAAAAAGTTGAAATCTTTGATAAATATGATAATTTTAAATTATACGAAGCACCAGCAGATGAATTATATAATGAATTTGAAAAATTTTATAAGAAGTTGTAATGCAAAATTTAAAATCATCAGTTAATGAACAAGGAAAAACGGTTACTCAAATTATACATTTTGTAAATGGAGTAAAGAGAACATATCATGGCATATTACCAGCAACTATTAAACAAGGACAGTTTACAAAAATGAAATGTAATGATGGTACTATGCTTATGATAAACGATAATAATGTTTTATGTATAGAAATATTTAAAGAAGAATAGATTATGAAACTAAGAAAGACAATGTTACCAGTATTAAGACCAGAAGGTGGTCAAGAAGAAATAGATGCGTTATCTAAAGTTATAAAAAGCGGTTGGTGGGGTAAAGGACCATTGGTTGCCAAATTTGAAAAAGATTTTGCAGAAATGGTAGGAGCTAAATATGCCGTAGCCGTTACCAGTAATTCTCATGGACAAGACTTGGTAATGAAGGCATTGGATATAAAAGATGGAGATGTTATTAATCCTACAATATCTTTTATGGCTACTGCAATGATTCCTTTATGGCAAGAAAATATCACTACAAATGTAGTTGATGTAGATCCTATCAACATGAATATCGATCCGGAAGCCGTTCGCAAAGCAATAACACCTAATACAAAGGCAGTGATTGCAGTTAATGAAGCTGGTGTTCCTGCACCTATTGATGAGATACGAGAATTTTTTGATGGATTGATAATCGAAGATTGTGCACATAGTTGTTATACAGAAGGCGCTGGACAAAAAGGCGATATTGCAATTTGGTCATTTCAAGCAGTTAAAACAATGCCATGTGGTGACGGTGGTATGATCACTTTGAATGATGAAAAATTATATAACAAACTAAAAGAGATGACATGGTTTGGTGTATCATCTACATATTCAAGAGTAGCCAAAGAAGATACAGTTACAGGTAAGCCTGGATATACATGGGACTATGAAGTAGATAAGATTGGTTATAAGTGTTATATGATTGATCTACAAGCAGCTATATGTTTAGAGCAAATGAAAAAATTACCTAAAATATTAGAATGGAGACGTCATGTACAAGCTCGTTATAATAAAGAATTACATTCATGTATAGAAAGACCACCTCATACAGAGACAGTTCAATATTATTGTTCTAAAGTACCTGTGGAGCATAGAAGTGATCTAATTGATTATTTAGCATCAAAAAATATTCATACATCTGTACATTTCAAACCATTGCACAAGTATGAAATCATACAAAAGAATATGACTCATCCAGACGCAAAGTTTCCTATAGCAGATAAAGAATGGTTGAGATTAGTATCATTACCAGTACATCCGGCGATGACTGATGAAGATATTGATTATGTTGTTTATTGGGTTAACAAATATTTTGAAGAGAATTTATAATGTATCAAGATATATATAAAATTAATAATACAATAAACTTAGATAGCCACGAATGTTTTCATAACGAAAATACATATCCAGAGTTTCAAAAAGATTTAGAAAAATTCAAATTGCATATAACAGAATTAGTAGATACTAAAGCATCTGCTACATTTTATAAATTTGGAGATGGTGATTATAGATTCTTAACTAAAGATGCAGTAGGCAGTGCTAGTCCTGGTAAAAGAGCTTTGAGTAAATCATATGATGATATTGGCCATGAACAATTCGTAGAAGGTGCTCAGAAATGTGATTATTATACATGTGAAATATATCCGCAGAACAGAAATATGTTTCGTAATGTAATTAATAGAAAAATAGATTATCCTGCGGAATATGGATATGGATTGGTTGCTAACAAATGGTTTTTTGAAAATTTCAAAGGACGTATTGGATTATTAGGTGCAAGTGAAAAATTAAATGTGATAGAAGAATTGATGAATCACAAAGAGTATCAGGAATATTTAGGTCTAGATTCATTTACTGATTATATACATTTTCCTCAAAAATACGCAGCTGATGATATAAAATTAGTTGAGGAATTCGTAGGCAACCAATTACAAGAATCAACAGCTGATATATTCTTATTAGGTATTGGCCATGCAAAATCTGGTGTATTGCATACATTCAAGAAATATAAACCAGCAGTATATTTAGATGTAGGAGCAGGTATAGATATGATAGCAGGATGTGTTAATACTAAGCGTCCTTTTGCCGGTGACTGGAAAAATTTTAGATTGAGTAATCACGATTATTCTCAAATAGATTACTTAAAGTATAATGCATTAAATGAAGTTTTGATATGAATGTAGTATTTTGGACTGGAATAAAAAATGAATTATTATCTACTAAATATGGTGGATTTGATTGGATGGATTATTCAAAACAATCATGGCAATATTGGTGTGATAAAAATGATGTGACATTAGTTACATTCGAAGAGCCATATTCAGATATAGAATTGCATAGAGCTAATTGGCAGAAAGCAATTCATTGTTGGGACATATTGGATGATCGTGGTATTGAACCGGATAATGTATTCTTAGCAGATGCATCATCAATTATTAAATGGGATGCTCCAAATATATTTGATCAGATAGATGATAGGTTCGTGGCATGGAATGATTTAGATAATTTGAAATGGGTATATGACAGTGTTAAGGGATATGAACCATTCTTTGATTTTGAATTGGACATGACAAAATATGTTAACTCAGGAGTTATTATCTTTAATAAATCACATAGAAACTTTTTTGAATCTTTCAAGCAATTATATTTGGATAATTCAGAAAAATTTATTATATTACAAGATAAAGAGATAAGAAAAGGAACGGAACAGACACCGTTTAATTATTGGTTACAAAAGAATGAAATAGAATTGAATCTGGATATGCCAGTAACTTGGAAATTAACTCATCTACATAGAAGAGAAATGTTAGGAGCGAATTGGCAATTGAAAGAAGATAATACACCATTCTTTATTAAACATGGGTATTTATGGTTCTTTACAGGATTTGAAAAGATGCAAAGAACTCAATTAATGACTCAAGTATGGAATATGATAAAGCATAATTATGAAGCGTAATATAGTATTTTTAACTGCGATAACATTTCCTGGACAGGAATATAGAAGTGCGCCATATAAGTATGGAATAGATTCTTGGAAGCATTGGTGTGATAAAAATGATTGTGATCTATTTGTATTAGACGAGCCTATATTCGAACCAGAATATTGCAAACCAAATTTTTATAGATACTGGGCATTTGATTTGTTAGATGCTCAAGGAGTTGAATATGATCAGATTTGCTTGACAGATGCTGATTGTGTAATACATCCTGAATGTCCAAACTTTTTTGAATTGACAGATCGTAAATACACTGTAACTAATACAGAAGGCAGTATGGATTGGGTATGTAGAAGTTTAGAAAACTATGGCAAGTATATTTTCAAAGATTCATTTCCATTACATAGA
>Ga0209337_1003134_pt1 | contig 11693 bp, 9 predicted proteins | sample LinPmetageLP53_FD_184044 | JGI IMG/M metagenome (GOLD analysis project Ga0209337, IMG submission 184044) | Marine viral communities from the Pacific Ocean - LP-53 (SPAdes) (version 2) | ecosystem: Environmental > Aquatic > Marine > Oceanic | place: Pacific Ocean | collected 2010-02-08 | reverse complement strand
AGTCTTTTTAGCAAGGATCTTCTGTACCTTCTTCATCACCTTTTTGACGATAGGTTTGACCAGCTTGATAAGGAAAGGAGCTGCTATAGCCATTGACGTAGCGACAAACGCAATCCCCCCAGTCTTAGTTATTTGCGGCAACGTTGGTATAGCTGCAATAACCTGAACACCTAAAGGCACTTCTTCGTAAATTGTCACGCATTTATCTTCTTTCACTTCATAGCCAGATATACGCTTTTGACCGCCTTGGACCAAAGTTCCCACTTCCTTCGCTCTAAGCGGAGGGCAACGCAAGTCTTTATCCTCCTTCGTCACAGGTTTAATCGGTGGAAGCGTGATCGACGGTGGAGGCAATGGCTCGTTAGGAGAACCGGTAGAAGGCAGCCCAGATCTAGGCGTAAAGATTAGATTTTCAGCCCTATAGTCCAACGGATTAAACGATGGCATCGTCCCATCGCAATACGTCTGTGCGCTTCTGGGGTCATCAATGATCAACGTCCCAGACTTGTTGTTGTCTTGGTTCGCTTCAACGCAGCCAGGCACTTGAACGATTGGAATGCCTAGCTGCAACGTGACCGGCGGCGCTGCTGGAATCGCTGTGCTCCCAGACACCATCCAGGTCCGTAACTCTGGAATCCCAGGGGTATTGATCCCAATAGTGCGAATCTCAGGCATTACCCTGCAATCTTGCGATCAAACGATCTAAATACCAGGAAGCCTTGCCTGCATCTTGGAGTGCATCACCCTTGTGCCACATACGCAGCAAATACTTGAGCGTTTGGCCCAGTAAGTAACCGCTGACAGCATCATCAGCGTCTTTTACTGAGTCCTCGATGATCTCAATCACTTCGACGCGGCCTTGGTTGTAATGGGACGGAGAGTTGATCAGATCTGACATCAAAAAGGTAAAGCAGGACCGGTTTCAGTTGGCAATACAGGGATCATCTCTTTAACTTGAGATGGCATTGCATCTGTCACCGCTCCAGACACTAATTCGCCAACCATCTCTTTGGCTGCATCTATTGCTTGTTGTTTCAGCGTTGGCAGTTGCATGAAGCCATAGATACCAGCACCTAGTACCGCGCCAGACATCAGAAAGGACAGACCGGCAAGCGTGTTAAAAACTTTTTGCATAAAAAATTCCCTAGCAGTGTGAGGCTACTAGGGAACGCATTAGGAATTTAACTCAGAAAGCGTATTTTGCTCCAAGCTTGCCGCCGTAGCTGTTGTTCAGGTCGCCAGTGATACCAGCAAGCTCTGCATAAACAGAAACCTTGTCAGAAGCAGCAACTGAACCGCCGATCTTGCCGGAAAATTCCATTTCGGAATCCAGCCCATCCACTGACACGAAAGCAGGTCCGCCCTGCACGTAGACGCTGTAAGGGCCTTCACTGTGCTCAAACCCCAGGGCCACGTCAGTTACGTTGCCTGAGTAGTCAGAACCGACCCAGCCGGCATTGGCTTCAACGTTTACATAAGGGCCAGCAACAGCAGCAGACGCTCCGAATGCAACAGCAGCCGCTGCACAAGATAAAGATTTGATCATGAAACTAAGCAAAACCACTTAAAGCTTACTTGCCCTGACCCCTAAGCGGCTTTCGTCTATGGGACGGTTTGGAATGCTTCCCATTGCCCTGACGGGTTTTCTTTGGCTTTCCTTTCACAAAATCAACTTCAGATGAACCGCTGGGTTTAGCCATCGATGCTCATTGTGTCGTAATGCTTTTTCATTAACCCTGTGTAAAGACCGTGCATTGGGTGATCTTTATCATCGCGGCCTTCATATTTATACAAAGCCTCGATCCAAGCTTGCTTGTTCCGCATCACTGGAACGTCTTCCGCTCCAGGCTTGCCAGGGATCATGGGATCAGGGCGTTTCATCGATACTCACTAGGTCCGTTAGCTGAAACAAGGCAATAGGCGAGAAAAATCCCGCCTGCCCATAGCCCAACAATCAGGCAGCCCAAGGCGTGCCTTGAGCCACTGTTGGCGCGTGTTTTTCATTGAGTTGTTTTTGCAAGGCTAATTGAATTTCATCAACCTTTTCTTCACCGCCTAGAGCAGTTTGCACCCAGCCAACCACTAGGTCTTCAGTTAGGTTGTCAAAAGGGATCAAGGTGTCAGGGCGCTCAAAACCAATGCTGCCATATGCACCAGCAGTGTAAACGTCATCGTTGGCATTGATAGTGTAATAAGCAGTGATCACAAAACCGTCAGAGGTTTCGCGGTCCAGGGTACCAATACCCCAAGTGAAAGTAGTTGCCATGTTCAAAAATTCCTTGTTGGCAGTGTAGTAGAAAAGCCCCGCGTTGGCACGGGGCGGGTTGCCGCTTAGGACGCTTCAAGTGCTGCGACTTTGGCTGATAGTTCAGCAACTGCACCAAGCAGTTTCATGATAAGAATATCGTTTTTAATTCCTTTGTAGGAGTCGTCCAGTTGCTCGTAAGTAGCTGGTGTAACTTGCTCTTTAGTAATAAGTACTTCTTCAGTGGTTTCTGCTACTACAACTTCGCCTTCTTCGTCAAATACAGCAGGAACTGTTCTTGTCTCATAAACAGCAGGTACGACAACTTCAGGGGTTAGTTCAGCGCCATCTTTTGTACGTGCAATTGTGGTGACAATGCCAGGGCAGATTGCTTCTGCTTCTTGTGCCACAAGGCCAAGGAAGCGTGTATCTTTATCAGCAACAGGTGCATCATCAGTCCAATCCCAGTTGCGAAGACTATTGCCTAAAGCAGTTACATCAGCAAGCTGTGCGTTTGCATCAGTAATGTTTTCTTTAAATCGTTGATCTGAGGTAAGGACTGAGCCTTGCGCTGATACGGTGCCAACAAATGTGGAGGAGCCGTCCGCAAAGAGCTTTACTTTCTGTTGAGCAGTACCACCAATATTGCTCAAGCCAATAAACAAAGTCTTACTTGCAGTAGTACTCTTACAATAAGATACAACACCGTTATCTGGTTGACCTAATGTAACGTCAAATCCACTTGTACCTGAAAAGATAGAACCAGCCGCAGCAATGTTGCCGTTTCCTGAATCAATGGAAGCTCTTGCGTTTCCAATTGCTTCAGAGCTGGTTCCAATTAAAAGAGAGCCATACCTACTGATGCCACTATAAAGTCCAGAAGGAGTGTTACTCCCTTCAACTTTTACTTCACCCGCAGCAGTTATTGAGCCGTCCGCACCTTTTAAATCAATAGTCGTACCACTGCTATTTTTAAGAATTAACCTAGTATCAGTAGTTCCAGACCTATACAAGCCGCCGATGTTTGTATTGCCGTTTTTAACTCCAAAGGCGTAAGTATCGTTTGCAGTTGTGCTTGTTACAGAACCAGCAGCAGTAATTGAGCCGTCACCCGTAAGAGTTAGCTGTGCCGTATTATTTCCTACGACGAATCCTTGAAAAACAGAACTACCAGCAGCAGCTGAAGCATAAGCTTGTCCGTTTTGTGTCGCAATAAACCCTTTTACGCCGGTCCAAGGAAGCCCGCCTGTTTGAATTGAGCCCGCAGCAGTTATCGAACCGCTGCTATCCAATAGAATATTGTTACTAGCATAAGTGCCACTTCCACCTAAGGCTAATGAGCCGTTTGGATATAACGCAGAACGAAAACTACCTGCGCCATTGCCACCTTTTAGAATTGGAGCTGTAGTGCCTGTATTCCCACTTCCTGTATTAATTTCTACAGAGCCAGCGTTGTTAACAGTGACAATTGCAGCACTATTATCAGCATTGCGAATCTGAACTCCGTTAGCGCCACCATAGAAATACGTCCTAGTAGCATCTACCTGTATTACGTTATGACCACCACCTTTTATGAAGGTATTTGCATTAGGCAGGTTAATACTTCCTGCGACAGTCAATTTATCGCTAGGCGAAGATGTTCCAATCCCAACGTTTGCCGAGCTGTCGATTCGCATCGCTTCGCCAGCTGGAGTGTGGAAAGCTAATGCGTCTGTTTGGTGGTTAAACCTAATAATGCCGCGTTGGTTACCATCGTCAGTGTCATTGAAATAAATATTTCCATCATTGCTTGATCCTGAACGAATTGTTAGGCCAGCATTGGTGGTATTTTTAATAACTAAATCTCTTGCAGCTGCGGCATAAGACGAAGGACTGCTTGTTCCAATCCCCACATTATTATTCGTGGCGTCAACGACTAGCGTTCCAGAATCTACATTAAGGCCGCCATCAAGCACCGTTGCACCGGTGACATCTAGCGTCCCAGGGATGTCAATATTGCTTGCCCACTCGACACCCGTACCACCAGTATTAGTCTGAAGCAGTTGACGTGCAGCGCCATCAACTAACTTGCTAACGGCAATCTCTGCATTAGCGTTAATATCAGCATTAACGATTGCCCCATCAGTAATCATCAGACTTGTAACCGTTCCAGTGTCCCCAGTCGTTACAACGTTGCCTGAGATGTTTGGAAAAATAATTGCCCGATCAGCTGTCGGATCGGTTACGGATAACGTTGTTTCAAATGCGTTCGCTGTTGTGCCCTCAAGGATTAGCGTTCCAGCAGCGCCGATCGTGACATTACCAGTAAATACTGGGTTGGCTGGCCCAATCTTTTCATTATCAAGCTCTTCAAGTACAGCCTGGACGTTGGTGGCGCTTAAGTTACCAGCAGGCGTAAAAGCAACGTTGCTGGCCTGTTGTGCAATAACCGTGTCAGAAACATCAATCTCAGTCCATGCACTGCCGTTTGATAAAATAAAATCAGGCGGAGCAAGCGCAACGTTTGGTGCGTTGCCTGATGTAATTGTTCCAGCCTCGGAAACAACCAAGTAATAGTTTTTGTTGGCAGTCGCCGCTGCTGGTAATGCCTGACCAATGACAAGACCAATAGCTGTGCCTTCAGCCGTGACAGAAGCCACTAAACCAGTGCCACCACCAGCTGATGCGTCGAATGTTCCAGAAAGAATAATCTCGCCAACGCTGATGCCGATTGGCTGCCAAACGTTGCCGTCCCAAATAAAAATATCTCGACTAATTGAGTTAAAATGCAACTGGCCAATAAATTCAGCTGTTGGTATTGCTTCCCCAAACAATGCGGTGGAACGATTTGCAAGTTTTACGCCTGTAACTGAGTTGGCGCTTAGTCGCGCAATATCAAGCGTTCCAGTTGTTAGCTTTGCGGCTCCAAGGTTTGGAACGTCAGCCGCAACAAGGGTTGTACCAGCCGTGACATGACCTGTTGCGTTAACGGTGACCTTGGCAAAAGTGCCGCCGCCTGCTACCTTTTCTTCATGGTTAAGAACGCCTGCTGCACTTACATCAAGATCACTACCAGGCGAAACAACACCAGGCGTTGCATCAGTGGCTTTTGGCAGGTCAGCTGATTCAATAGTTTTATATCCAGTGACAAGCCCTTTAGCATTTACATCAACAATTTTGTAATTGCCCCCTGTAGCAGTTACGTCGTTGTCAATTTCAATCTTGCCTGTATCCATTCTCAGGCCATCGCCTGACACTTGAACGCCGCCAGTGGCTGTCGCGCCAGCAAAAGGCAAATCAGTGCCTTCAATGGTTCGATATGTTGCGGCGCCAGCCGCACCAGTCGGTCCAGCAAGAAATTGTTTTGCCGCAGTCGTGTTATCAAGAGACGTTGTAATTGTTACGGTGTCGCCGCTAGTAGAAGTGGCGATGTTGACAATGCTGGCCGTGCTGCCGTTGACAACGTTGACAGAACCGGCACCCTTGACGGATCGCCATGCTGAACCGTCCCAGATATAAACCTTGTTATCGTCTGTGTCTAATGCGATTTGGCCTGTGAACGCACCAGCGCCTGGCAACGTCGTGACTAGATCAACGGTTGATTCGTTCCCTAGCTTTGCTGCTGTAATCGCATCATCAGCAACCTTTGCAGTGCTAATGCCACCATCTGCAATCGCCGCTCCAGCAATGCCACCGGCACTGAACAAAATCTTTGCGCCAGGGATTGTGGCGTCAGCAATCAACGTGGTGGCATTTCCCACCAAATCTATGACCGTGATTTTCTTAGTTTCACTGGCCGAGTCGTCAACAATCGCAAGCTCATCCGCCGCGACGAGATTCCCCCCGGAAAGAACGTTAAGTTCACTGATTTTGAGATCAGCCATTAGCCTTGCCCCTCCTGGGTTTAGATGTCAGAACTTTCTAGCATCAGCTTAGCTGTGCCGTCTTGGTCTAAGAGTATGTCATCGCTATTTTCTTGCAACATCGCTTGAGATGGCGTCAAGCTGAGCTTGAGGCTGACTTCTCCAGTGGTAATAAAATCTGCCGCAATTTCGACAACATTTGATGGAGTGAATTGCGTCGCACAAGCTGTGAGCACTCCAGTAAATTCATACCAGATTTCGTCGTTTACCGTTCCGGCGGCTCCGCCTGGGTTGTACCCAATAGTTTTTAAATAAAATCTTGCCTTAAATTGCGAGCCAACTTTTGTGCGTAAAGCAAGTTGCACCAAATATTGAGGCAATTCATTAGCAGTATCGCCCGTGTATTCCCAGAAACATGACATCCGCCCAGAACCTGACATCAAAGTGCTAATTCGACTACGAAACTCGTCTGACAACGTTGTTGTGTCTACTGTCTCGCGTTCAGTGTTTAGCTCGTACGACTTGACCTGAGCCAGCAACTTGAAATCTGCGTTTTCAACCTTTATCTTGATCGGAATATTGGCCCCAGGAACTGCCAAGGCTGTTGCATTTGGTATGCCCCCGTTTACCGCATTAGCAAACGTGTCATAAAGGCGAATGCCATCAAGGTCGTCAATATGCAAAAACTTTTTAACACTTGTTTTTGTGTAACCGGAAATAAAGGACAGCGCAGCAGCATTGGTGCTTGTGATTTCAACCTGATCACCAGTGAGTAACTGGCCATGTTTAAAATCAAAACTGAAGCGTTTCCGTGTTGCGTTTACATCGCCTGGGTTGATCGTAGAGAATAACTCGCCGCCATCAAACTGCCTTTGCAGTTCAATCTTTCCAAATGTTCCTAGGTAAACGCTCATTAGATTGTCGCGGTTGACAACGCGCCCGTTCCAATAAAAGAGATCTCTGCTCTAACCAGTTCAGCGGTTGCAGCGCCCATGCTTGCACTTGTCACGTATGCGGTCATCTTGATGTCATTGTTGTCCGTTCCATCGATCCATCGGAACGTAAGCTCAACCGTGTCTGTAGAGCTAACGCCGGCTGTTCCGGCCTTGATCAGCTTGCTAAGAACGTCGGTCGTATTGATTGAACCTGAATCTTCTTTGTAATAGAGCAAAGACGCGCTTCCTGAGTAGCCAACAACGCCAGGGGCATAGCTACGGATGTTGTCGCTCAACGTAGTGGTCTCTAACGTTTCCAAATCACTCTGGAACGAAAAATTGACAACCTTGGCCACGGTTGAACCAGCCAGTTGCAATGCGCCGTCTCTGCCGGTATAGACCTTTGCCATTAGAGAACACCAATCAAATCGACTGTAACAGCACTAATCCCAGGACGAACCTGATTAAGCTGCGGAGCTTTTTCGTACCGCCAAGCGTTTCCAGAGGGAACGTCGATTGAACTTGCGCTCCCTTCCCAGCCGTTCTTAGTGCCGGTGTTAATGAAGAAAACGTTAAACGTACCCTTCATTTCGTCGTAATGAGTAACGAATGCCTGAGCCGCCGCATCAGTAATGTTGGAGTAAGTTAAAGAAAGTTTCAATCCGGTGCGCTTGTTGCCGTAAAGGATCCGGACCTCTACCCCGCTTTGAGAGCGGTAAGCCTTGGCCGGGTAATCACCCGGATCAAAGCTTCTCGACGTTGGCGTGTAGCTTGGATAGCTCATTCAATTAGGGCAAAGTTACTGGTTGTTAGCATGTCGCTTACAATTTTACTGCTTTGGTCTAAGAAAACAGGGAAATGACTCGCGGTGATGTTGACCAAGCCGTTTTCGTCAATTGACAGCTCTTCGACGACATAAACGCCAAAACGCCTTGCAATGCTTGGAATATTGATCAGTGCGTTAGCAAGCGTTGAATCAGACACGGTGTTGTTTGTGATGCTGATGGTTTCCTCTACTACTTCTGAACTTCCTTGGCGATAGATGTAAGCCGTATAGCTGCCGTTGTTTAGCGCAATTGGGGTAACAATTGAGCCATTCTCTTGGACTACACCGTTGTAAAGACTGTTGTATGGTGCCGCTGCTGTTTCGATTCGAATGTAATCGCCAGGAGCAAGATCAAGTCCATCTGGTGTTGTCTGAAATTTGACGACGTGATCAACACGCTTACGAAGGCTAAGCAGGTATCGGGCTGCAGCAAATGCGTGCGAACGGCGGGTGCAGTAATTTGACATGTCAAACACCTCTTGCTTTGGTGGCGCAGAGCCTTCCGTATTCCAACGGATCAACAATGACTCTTCAGTTGTAAGGCTGTTCTTTTCACAACGCCGGTATTTCATAACAGCGCGAAAGTCTTCTCTTTCAGACTGATCAAGGTATTCCAGACTAAAGCTGCCCTCAATCATGTTGCCATCGGTAAAGATAGTTTTGATGGGGACTTGCCCCTGAATCAACGTCCCAGAGCTGTCGACCGGCAGTGCAGGAATTAACGCAAACTTGCCATTTTTTACGACAAAACTGCATAAAAACATTGGCGCTAGTTGCGTCAGGTATGAACGTAAATTGACTTGTGCTGAGATAGCGCCGTCGAAGTTCATCCAATAATTATTGATAAACTTAGCTGTCTGCACAAAGCTATCTTTGTCCACCAAACGACTGCTGATTTCTTGACCAACACCTTTTCCTTCCTGAGTTAATAGCCAGTACGCAAGATCTGCAAAGTTATTGGACGGCCCCAAACCACTACCATCCAAACGCTCCACTGAGATGCCATTCGGTAACCACACCTGAAGCTGCCGAAAACTTTGAACTTGGTTTAATGAGCGCAGCTTTAAGCCAACCATCGTTAGCCCGTAATAATTAGGTATAGCTTCTAAATTTCCTGGCTCTAAAGTATCCACATCAGAGGACTCATTGACGTACACAATCTCATGCTCTGGCGCGTCGTCACAGCTGTGAGTAAGCTCTTGGTATGCGCTAATTTCCTTGATCTGTGCAGCATTTTCAAACTCTCTTTCATAATCCTGCGTCCCTTCCTGCACACAAGAAACACCGTTTGCTTTAAATCGCAGTGTTGCTCTTTGGTTGTAACGTCCGTAATAGTTTGTATACCAAGTTCTGCCTAGATTTATTGTGCTGTCTAAAAGCATGCCCTCCGTCAACTGCCCTGTGACACTTACAATCCGTACACTATTGACACCCCAAGCCTTAGCTGTACCATGGCTGTCAGCCCATCCTTGCCCCATAAACAAAACAGTGCCAGCTATCTCAACTCTTACAGTCACTCCCTTGTCTGTAAAAGTATGAAAGCCTGATGACCTTTCATCATATACTTTTTTACTGCCGTTGCCTGTTGTTGGTTTTAAATTGCCTAGTATATTTTCCAGCCAAGCTTGATACCATCCGCCGCCGGTGTTGCCTGTGATTCCTTCAATATTTAAGGCGTTAACTGTGCAAGTAATTGTGTAGTCTGTGCTTTGATCACCCGCACGCATTTCGTCTAGATCAAATAATGCTTGAAACGGTCGGATGTGAGCATTAAAGCTCAGCTGAAAGCTTCCATAATGTGGCGATGCGCTATTTACAGAATATTGAGGCCCAGATGCGTCAAGTGTATAAATATTCTGATTCTGAACTGGTTCGTATCGCAGAAGATTAGTCGCACATTTAGGAACCAGACGGAACTCATATTCCTTACGGCCAGGCGCTTTGATTCTGATGTAATTAAATTTGTCCACAGGGCTATTGCCCGTTATCGCAAATGTTGCGTCCCCAAGAATATCAAAGCCTTCAAATAGGTCGTCCGCATCGCTTAACTCTTCGCCGCCTGCACTAAGACCCTTTTGATCCTTGACATCTTTAACGGCAAGCATGAAAAAGCTTGTTCGCTTTAAATACTTGGACATCGTTGGACTGTTTAATTGCACCAAGTCGTAATCAGCTTGTTTTAATGACGCAGGCGATGGCACAGCATTAAAATTGCATAAGCCGTTGGCTTGGGCAAAAACCCTGGACTTGATGCCAATCTCGGTTACTTCTGTTGCTCTTGTATTCCTTGCTTGGCCTAAATCAACCTTGTGCAATGGGTAGAAGTTAGAACCTTTAAAGCCTGGATCAGGCGATGATCTGTTCCCTTCGGAAAGAATAAACCTTGATATTGAACGTTTGCCAATTAGTGCGATTTCGCGGTTGGCCCCTGTGAAGTTGATGACCTTTAGTTTGTAGTCTAATGTTGTGTTTTTTTGCCAAACACTTCTTGGGCGTTCAATTACTCTAAACATAGTTCGATTGATCATGAAAATTTCACCGACTTGCATTAAATCATCTACGCGCGTACGCATGTCGTTAGCTGTATTATTGATGTCATCCACAACAACGCCACTCTCAGTCTTGATGTCACAGTTGCCGTTATCAAACTGACTGCCATCTATGCGGTAGTCAACAATATCCCCGCGATTAACGCTTACAACAGTCGGCAATTCATATTCTGTGTTATTAAGACGGAATAGACCCATCTTTAAGCTGTAAGCACGACCGAGACCAGGCATCCCGCCGTTATCGCTCTTTTCAAAATACCCATCAGCGTCAGCACCGGCAATTTTACGCCGCTCCATTTTGGCGCGTTCTTTAGGGTCATTTATATCTCTGCCGCTGCCGTTGCTCTTATCTTTGCCAACATTACTTATTACCTGCCAGTTCAGGCGAAAATGACCGCCATTAGGAACTGTTTGGTAAACGCCAAAACTTGTTGTGTTTGCTGGGCTTGAAGCCATGCTGAAACCAGCTTCAAGCGTGCCGCTTAATGTTGGACAGGAAAAAATGCCAGACGCAGAATCATTCCCCTCAGCTGCATCGCCGTATTTAAGATCACTTAGGAAAATTCGATTGTCGTTTGCGTCGCTTTTGTAAAAAACAGCGTAATTTGATTCGTAAAAATTTGCGATTGGTTGACCGCCAATCATAATTCCTTGCAATTCTGGTTCGCTGGAAATTACTGATTGGCCTACTACCGCAAGTGCTTTTAATGTCTGAAATGATCCATGGCTAGTCATTCTTGACCACACCAACAACGGCTCGGCAATAATTCCGCCGCTTGGCTGCTGTGTTGATAAATCACCAAGCTGTCTTGGATCTGTTTCAAAATAGCGACCAAATACAATCGGTACTCTTGAGCCAAGCTGCGCTAAACCTGGCGATGCATCAAACCCAACGCTGTTATTAAACCGTGTGCGACCTTGCTGGTTAGGGAGCGAACGTTGCTCGACTGAATCTTGCTCGCTTAACGTTGGTTGTTTTGGTTTTGGTGCTAGCAGTGCAGATACTGCACTAAGGAGAGCCCCAACAATTATTGAAGTTAAAATCCCGCCGGTTGGATCGTTCCTAATGTCTGGAATGTGCTCATATCCCGTTGGGCGCTCTAAGCACCTTTGCCTTACTTCTGCTTCAAATTCTCTATATTCCTGCTCCGATATACCCAACGCTTGAATAAGTTGCCGTTCGTATGGCAAAAGCGGTAATCGATGCGATTCAGCGGGCACCAACTTACCTGCAAACGCTGTTGGCAAATATGAAGGAGTCCGCTGTTCCATACAACACAGAAGCCAACTGGCAGA
>Ga0209337_1003133_pt1 | contig 11694 bp, 8 predicted proteins | sample LinPmetageLP53_FD_184044 | JGI IMG/M metagenome (GOLD analysis project Ga0209337, IMG submission 184044) | Marine viral communities from the Pacific Ocean - LP-53 (SPAdes) (version 2) | ecosystem: Environmental > Aquatic > Marine > Oceanic | place: Pacific Ocean | collected 2010-02-08 | reverse complement strand
GCCATGACTTATATTTTAGTAAGATGTTGCAGGAGCAACTACTGAATCACCAGTTTGTATATTGAAAACTACGGCAGAACTTGCACCCGCATCACCGCACGCTTTGACATCGACGTAAGCTACGTCGTTGATCTCTGCCTGTGATAACGGAGAAAGCTTTATATGATAAACCGTATTTGTAGGCGTGCCATCGACACGAATACAAATGTTATTGCTGCCCACGTTTTGTACAAGCGCCGAGCCGTATTTATAACGGCCATCTAGTAGCGTAACTGACGAGCCAGTTGCAGGTACGGTCAGTATAGAAGGTGTGTTAACTGTACCGTTTTCAGTAAGACCTAAAGACAATTTAACTGTAGACATAATATTTTAATAAAAAGTAATTATAGGGTGAGCGACCCAAGCATAAGCCGCTCACCCTATGTGTTTGTTTACGACGTACGACGACGCAAGAACGATATAGGCAAGCAATACCGAGTATCGCCAGCAATACCACCGATAACAGCCTGAGAGATAAACTTCAGGTAGTCACCGTAGACGTTAAGTTCTGAGCCAGCACCAGTACCATAAGCATCAAGCCCATTCGTACCTTCGCCCTTGGCCGTCGGAATCAAGAACTGATCCGTCAGGTTAACTTCACCATTCCACTTCATACCGTAGAACTTCTTAGCGTTCATGTTCTTACCAGCGAACTCTTTCGGCGGAGGGCCGACGTTGATCGTCTTGAACGCATCAGCACCAACGAGGAACGCAATCTCATGCGAAGCAACTGATGTGCTAGCAGCACTAATCTGCGTGTAGTTCGAGTTAGGCGTAACCTTACCCGTAGTTGCGTCTACTGCCTGTGGTGCAACAAACGTACCATCAGCCGTGAATCTCAATGGATACGGATCGAACTTCGCCGTGATCTTACCAAACAAATCACCTGCAAAACCATCTTGCAGAAGATTCATGTTAGCAGGAGCAAGCGTAGTTGTTCTTACTTGATTAGCGGTGGGAGAAGCCGCCGTTCCTGCATAGCTAGTAGCAGATCGCAAGCTATCATCCCACAACAGTGAAGCCCAAGCTTCTGTAGAACAGATAAGAACGTATTTGCCCTTAACCATCTCAGAAGTTTTAGGTGCATTATACTGACGATCAAACGTAGGAGCTTGAATATCTTCCTGCAATACAAGCATTGCCTTGAAGATTTCCTTCAGCGTTAATACTCCAGATATAGCGGTAGAAGTACCACCAGTAGCTATGTCATCGCGGAACGTAATGCCAGAAGACTTAGCAATGGTTTGACCAGAGCTACCACCAGTAATAACGTCAGTAGAACTATCCGTACCATTCTCAACTTTGCGTATATCCGCTTGCGCTAACTCGCGCTTGCGTATACCTGATCCGTGAGTAACTTGAGAACTCAAGCCCTTACCCGAAATATACAGGTCTGGAGCTTGGTAATACATCAGAGTACGAATGAACGTATTGTTCGCACATTGAATCTGACGAACGATGTCAGCCTGAGCGTAACTCAGATGATCTCTCCAGAACGACTCAAAGTTTGAGAGGAACCGAAAACGATTCGACTCAAACCTGTGCATTCCAAGCATTGCATCTTCCGTACGCTCACCAACCGTGTATTGATCTTTCTTAGGAAATGCAGAAAGAATTTCCGGCATGAAAGTCGTACGAAGTACGGGTGAGGGCGTTGGAGTTGTCCCAGTTAGGGTACTCCCCATATTAGGTTCCCACTTAATAGAACCAAACAGAGTGTCATAAACATTCCATTTGGGATAAAGGGCAACCTCGTTTTTTGCAAGGTAGAATGAGAGTTGCTTAAAAGCACCCCCCGTTGGACTTGCAGCACTATTAGCAGCATTATTGACTGCTGCTGCGGTTACTGAACTAGCCATAATATAATATCTTTCTTTTTAATATGTTAAAACAAAAGGCGAAGAACAACCAGCGCGTTCTTCGTACGCTGCGATGCCCTTCGCCCTAAAGTAGCAAATAATAAAAAAAGAGACATTATATCCCCTTGGGTATGCCCTTACCCCTTCGTAGCACAATACACTATAAAGCAATATCCATGCCAAATCGACTAACTTTTAAAACTTTCTGCAAACTTATATGTTCATCCAATCTGGGATGTTAAGATCGTCAGAACTAACAGATGTTTTAGAAGAACCCTTGCGTCTAGTCTTAGGTTCTTTACGTTTTGACTCCTTCGTTTTAACTTTCTCCGCTGTAGACTGTGCTGCCTGTAGCTGTAGCGTAACAAACAAGTTAGAAGCAAGTTCTGCTAACGGATGATTGCGAAACGTTTTAGGTATCGCTTTTTCAAAAGAGCTCTTCACTGCCTTAATTGACGTAGTGCCAATGTTAGGTAAAACAATCTCCTCGTTAGCTACCTTCTCATCCGTAATCCATGCAAAGTTAGACTTCTGCTCACTCTCAAGTAACGTAACAGCTTCGTTGTAATTGCCTTTAAACGTTTTGCTAACATTTTCTAGCTTATCTGAGAACTTACGGTTGAGCGTAACAGCTTCTTGCAGGGCCATCTCTACGTCAACCTCTGCTTGTTGCGTTGGCTTGTATGGATCTTTGCCAAGCACCATGCTACCTTTTTCATCATAGCCTTGTATGCTACTCCACGTCTCACCGTTACGTATTTTAATTAACTGTGACCGCCAATGCTGCTGCTCTTGCTGCGCTTTCGTAAGGTTAGCGTAAGAATCCTTGTACTCGTCACTAAGTACGTATGCGTCAGGATGGTCAGCAGTTTGCTGTGTTGATGTGTCTTCTAGTTTTTTCTGTAAATCTATGTTCTCAGAAGATTTTTTAGAAAAGTGCTCAAACGCCTCGTTAGACATCTGCTTAAGATACTTTGCATCTTCTTCAGAATACTTACTGTAGTCGCGAGCAGTAGGAATATTTTTGGTAGCTTTTTTAAGTTGGCCAGAGAAATCATCTTTCTCCTCCTCAACTTCTTCAGCCTCCTCTTCTTCCTCTTCAGTTTCCTCTTCCTCAGAAGATTCTTCCTCTTCCACCTCTGCTACAGCTTCTTCCTCTTGAGGCTCTTCCTCCGCAGGTTCTTCTGTGGGTGCTTGTTCTTCGTCAACCGTTTCAGCGTCATCTAATAGATTACCGCCGTCTAGTGGGTTGAACGCGTCTTCACTCGCTAGCTTAGTTAGCGACTCCTCTATATCCGTGTTCTGTAATGCTGTTTGCATTGTGTGTTAATGTTATTATGTCATCTAACTCTATCAGCTTTGCCACAAGCCGACAAGTTAGCTCAGGGTTCTCTTTTACTGTGGCAAATTTTATTTCACGCAACAATTTCTCGCGACGCTCACCGAGGCAGCTAACGTATATAGCTGTCTGTTGGCTAGCGCACCAGCCGTCAACTTGCTGGCGCAGGATTTCCTTGTTTCCCATTAGCTTGTCCTAGTATGTTTGCGACTTTAGATTGTAGCATCTGCACTTGTGGTGCAAACTCCTGCGCTTCTTCGTTAAGTTGTCCTGTGGCCGGATCAACGATGAGTGAATTTACAACCTGCATAAGCTGTTGTATTAGTTCGTCTTTCTCGTTACCAGTCTGCAACATCTCTGCGTATGATTCACCTTCATCGGGAAACATAAGACGCATCATGTTCTGTAAGAACACAGGTGCAAGTGCTGTTTGCGATACAACACCCCACGCTTGCATCATCTTCTGCGACTTCTCTTGACGCTCTATAACATCTACGTCACCCGCAGGTTTAATGTTAAACTCATGGTTGAGGTACATATCAAGTGACGCTGCGGGGCGTAGCACACCAGCAATTACACGTGACTGGTAAATACGCCAACACCACTCATATACATCTTTAAGTGCTATGGAGAACAACGACACCTGCGTTGACGATAACATCTGCGCTTCGCTAGAAGCCGCTTGAATCTCCGTAGCAGTCTTGCGGCTATCCTGACGATTCATTGCAGCGTAATTGATCTGCGATTGCTCCTGCGCGTTCTGTGACATAAGCGACTGAATCGCTCCAATCATGGATGTGTCAGGTGGCCTTAGCTGAAACTGCTTAATGTTCGCGTCAATCAACGCACCGTTTTGGAACTTAACGGACGTTTGTATGTTAGTGTTATTAGGGTCTTCGTTATCTTTTGCAAAGTAAAAGTTTGCTGCACGACGGTGTGCTGTTACAAACGATGACATAAGTGATGTAATAGTCTCTTGCGTCGTTCGGTCTGCGAAGGCGCGACCTGTTGCATTCTGCACGGCACTATCCTCTTGTATGTTATACGGAAATATAACGTAAGGATATTGCGTTTCATCTTGCAGCATTTCACCATCACGGCGGCCTAGATATAATGGTCTAGGATCGCGTAGCCAATCATCGCACTTTGCGTTACACGACCATGCTACATGAATTTTATTATCATGCCTAAAGAGAACCTTCTCCACCTGATAAAGCGACTCGACTTCTGGCGCTTGACCGTGATCCTCTACTAACATATCAACGATGTCTTCGTTAAAGTTATCGACTTCAACCATGTCAAGTAACTGTATGGCTGTGAAGTAGTGTCGATGTACGATCATCTCACACGCTTGTATGTCACGCGTATCTTCTGGAAATCCGAAGTCTTCGTAGTTGACGGCTTCGATAGCGAAGTGGCCTGGCATATCTTCGTCAAACTGCACTTCTGCTACACTGTAACCATGCAACTGCATACCGTCGATAACTTTAAACAGCGGCACTTGCCAACCAGAGTAGCGCGTCTTATCAGTAAAGTCACGCTCAAGTTCTCCTGTGGCTGCTGTAGGTTCTGTGATCGAAGAGAAGATAGCACTCCTGCGACTACCTGTTACATATGCTACATACTTCGACTGCTCACGCCGAATGTTTGTATCAATAATATGCGCCGGTACGAGAAACTCATCTTCATCTAAGTGACCGTTAGAACGTTCTGAATCTACGTCAATATCTAACTTACGTGAGTTGCGATTCTCGACGGCTGTTGATTCAAGCGTTCCTATAACATTCAACAACCCTTGTATGGGGGTTGCTGCATCCTCGTATTTTGTGAGATCTTTATCCACGTTCTGCTAATCTTTCGTTTAGTTGTTCTACCTCTAAAATTATTTCGTCACTCCATGTTGTCGGCGCAAAATATGGCGTGTTACGCGCTGGTCGTTTTAGTCTACCCTCTAACGTTACACTAGTATTCTGGGGTTCTTCTGCTATGTCATTTAACTTGTACTGAACAACGTCACGGGAAGCGATGCGTTGCGGTACGATACCTCTGTAGTCAGCGAATGCAAGCACAAAAGCGTCAGCACGGTCAGGTGACTCATGGCCCTTTGCTTTTGCTTGTCGCTTACTCTCAAGCTGTATCTTGTTTGCAGGAGTTATCGCATAGTAACGCGACGCTAGTTGCTTACGTAACGTAGTGTCTTGCGGTATTATGATTTCAAAATTCTCTATATGGTGCTTGACACTGTACCACAACTCTGCACCTCGGTTAAGATATGCTAGCTTATTATAAGGTGCAGCTTGGTTTAATATGTACTTAACTGGCCACCCGTCACGATTTAATTGATCTAATATAGGCTTACCAAGACCGCCAGCATCCCCGTATATTACACTATTGTTGTTATCTAAATCGTACTCGTAAAATACTTCTGCAAGTTTTTCTAGTAAAATTGTTGTATCTTGAAAGCGAAATGCTTCTACGCCTATGATCTTGTTGCCGTTACGAATCACCACAACCTGCTCATCACCACCTGCCGAGAGATCAAGCCCTGCTATGTTATACGATTCCTCTACGTGTTCGATGTCGTATGAGTCTGCCTCGGCGATTGTTGAGAAGTTTATGACAACTTGTTCTTCGAGGCCACCAAAGTCTGCAAGTACCATAGAGCGATACAGCGCAGAACTCTCACCGTACATATCGCGTACGTCTTCTATGTAATCATCACTCAGATGCGGACAATCAAACGCTGTTACATGATGCTGTTTCCACTTACCGCTAACACATGCATTATAGAAATGCCCTGACGGTAGGCCAGGACTTGACACATCTACGCGTTTAGTGAAACCTGTGCAACGAGCAAGCGCCGTGAAGATGTCATCGTGAATTGACTTAGCCTCACTTACCAGTATAGCCATCTGACCACCGGGTACTGGTGGATGCCAACCCTCAGCTCGTCCTGCTTCATCTGTTACAAACAGCTCTATCGTAGAACCGTTAACAGTGTTCTCGTAACGTCTATAGTTCTGCTTCCAAATAGGAGCGCCAAACAGCTTATTTTGTGCAGTTGTTAATTGTTTTATATACTTATCTGTTTGGCGATCTAGCTGATTACCTGACGCAGAAGTGATAACGCATAGGGAATTTTCGTAACGTAATGATAACCAGACGGCACACGGCGCGATGATAAAGTTATCTTTACCGCTACCGTTAGCAGCACGAACAACTGCACGATAAGGTTTGTCAGCAGATGACGGCTTTGCAAATTCTTGTAGTATTTCTACTTGCCACGGATGTAACGTAACGTGGCCATCTAGTAATGCGTCGTCACACACGAGAAGCATCTCATGCGGATCAGCAAACTTAATGACGTTTGTTTCGTGGGTTAGCATTAACCTACTTTTTGTGACGGCAAGCCAACAACAGGTTTACCGTTAATGACATCTTGCGCTCTTTGCAGACGTTCCGTGAAATCTGAAAAGTTGATGTTGTGCTTTGTCTTCTCTTTATCGTACTGTAAACCATAGAGGAACTTCGCAGCGTCATTACGTACACGCTCAGTCTCACCTGTTTCCATGATTTCAAGAAGCACGTTCATGGCCCTGTCACCGATGTCATCTAGCCTATTTATCGCTTGCTGTGCTGATGGCGCATCGGGAGCTACGATGTCAACAATCTCCTTGTCGTAACGTAGATCAACAGCGACTTCTTCGTTAGAGAAGCCCATCTTCTTTAATTGAAATATTTGCTCGTTAGCTGCGCTCATTAGTCATCTGGGTCAGTCGTCGGGCCAATTATAATTTTGCCTTCAGGTATATCAAACTTATCAATGAGATAATCATAATCATTTCTAAATCCTAACCACTCTTTAAGCACTCTATCACTCGCGTTTTCCGCAAAAAATTCAGAAGCAGCGTCAATATCTGGTTCATCTTCTGTAAGTAATTGTTCAAGTGCCTTAGCAGCTTCTTCATTTTTATCTACGTTCCTATACTGATCTATAAGAGCTTGTTGATGCTCAGGAGGGCTATTTAGAAAATCATTTGCATCTATTAAGTTACTCAACAACTTGTTTTCTAAAGTATCCGCTGTGAACTGTTCGTCAATAGCTTTTTCTAACGGTTCTATGTAAATGTTTGGACGACCCCCACTACTAGAATCATCGCCACCTACGTTACGTAAGCCACTAAGCTCAATGCCCATGTTATCAAGCATTTTAATGTAGTCAACATCTAACGCTTCTTCAATACCATCTGCTTCAAAGTTTAACAAAACGTTTTGTTTTGCAAAGTCTTTCATCGTGCTAGAGAAAAGTTCTTTAAGTTTTTGCTTGTTGGCTTTAGTCGGTGTGTTCTTGTTAAGGTATGTGTATAAATCTACTGCTATAGTAGTAGAGTTTTCAAAATATTCATTAACATTATTGCTCATGTAATCTTTTTGCCACTCTTTATATTCACCTATTGTGCCTCCTTTAAAAGAACCAAGAGACTTACCACCATTAAAAAGTTGATTGTCATCACTATCTTTCATGGTAAACTCATCTACGTAACTATTTATAGTGTTATCAATAAACTCTTTATTTAATCCTTCTTGCTTCTGCGTAGTCCACTCTTCTTTCTGTTTTTGCAAATCAGAGTTACGTAAGTCTAAAGGTTTATTACCTTGCCCTTTCCAAGAATCGTTGTTCTTTGATCCCTCACCATACTTTGCATAAGCTTCACTAACATCCTTACCAAAAATATCTGTTATTTTGTTATAGTCAGTTGTGCCAACTGGAGTGGTTTTCCATCTAGCTATTTCAGACATATCGTCACCTCGATACGGATCGCCGTTTTTATCTACTGGATATGTTATGTCTGTGTACGCACCTTTATACTCTTCCTTATCACCTGTGATAGAAGTAAAGGGATCAGTTGCTGGCTGATTAACAGCTTCTCCCGTCATAGTACCTGTAGGGTATTTCTTTACGCGAGTCTTTTTAGTAACAGGGTCATCTAAAGTAGGAGTAAAGTCAACGGGGTCTGGTTCTGGTGGTGTTACATCTGTTAACGAGTTAGAAAATAAATTAGTAACTGGTGGTGTAGACTCACCCGCACTTACGCCTTGTCCTGTATAATCAATAAACGTACCGTCGTCCACAGGATTTATCATCTCTATTAAATCTATCGTAGGAATGTCTGCTGTGGGAATGTCTTCTATTTTAGGGTCAGGTTTAATATCAACACCCTGATCACCAAGGCTATCTGTTTCTATTGTAGGTTCTGGTGCTGGTACGTCAGAGGAAACTTCTTTTGGGGCTAACGGATGAACTTTGTTGATTCCATCGTAACGCTTTTCAGTACCGTCAGGATTAAACACATTAGGAAATGTATCTATCATCCATTGGGGAGGGCGATCAGATGTCCGCATTGAAAGGTCGTTGGGATCGCTGACTTCATTAACAGGCTCTTGCTCTTCTGGGATCGTTACATCTACAATAGGTGCAGTTACCACACTGCCTTGACTTTGACTTTGACCTCTAAAGTTCTCGTTGTCGCCCGTTTCAGTTACAGTATCATTAAGCACTTCGTCTATTAACGTGCTTGTATCAATCTCACTAGGTGGGGTAGTTTCTGGGACAGGCCCACGATCTGTAGGATCAAGTTGAGCATCAGTACCACCTCTAATTTCGTCTTCAACTTTTTCTGGGAAAAGCTCATAACCTTTAAAATCTGTTCTCCACGGCTCACCTGTCTTAATATTTTCTAAGTCAGATTTTTTAAGCAAATCTTTAAGGCTAGCATCTGTTGTTTTACCGCCTATGACTTTTGCAATAGTCTGAACAAAAGGACGCAATATACTACCCGCAAATTCAGTAGTATTATTTTTAGCGTTAGCAAACGATCCACCAGCTTTATACTCAGGATCAGCAAAAGTTGATACGTTTATAGCATCCTTAATAAAATCTTTTAATTCATTCGCTAGCTGCACTGGAAGTAATCCTGGCACTAACCCAGCAGCAATTATAGCGGCTGGTTGCAAGTTACCGTACTCTTGCCTATCAAGTCTTTTGCCGTCAAAGTCAAGTGTTAAAATACCTAAAAGACCTTCAGCTAATCCAGTAGCAGATAAACCAGAAGGATCACCTTCTGTGACAGAACCTCTGCCACCTTTTCTTTCCGTAATACGTGTTAGCTCATCTACAACTCCGTTAAGTATCTCAGCACCTTTTTTGACGCCTTCACCTGTTTTGTTAAAAATATCTTTTATTTTACCAAACCCTTCGCTAACGTTTTTCTGTACTATGGGATTATTATAAAGATCTTCGGTAGTTTTTATATTACTTAAATCTACTCCAGTACCAGCAAGACCAGGCCAATACTCTTTAACATCTTCCATGATGTCAGCTAAACGATCATCAGCTAAGTCTCCGTAATTATCTTTTATTTTAGTAAAAATATTATCTGTATCAATTTCAACTCTTTCTGCTATAGTCCCAGCTCGCATTTTGTCTCGCCAAGCATTCCAATCAAAGTCTTCTACGCCACCTACGTCTGCTACTTCTCCAGTAGGTGCGTTAAAACGTTGATTGCCGTAGTACACGTCAGACCGCGCATCTTTACCTAAACGCTGCCACGGAACTTCTGGCCCTTGATATATGTCTGGTGCGCGGCCTAGCATACGCTGCCTCTCTGCTGCGTAACCACCTTCGCCACTATATGCAAATGCGTTTGGCCCTCCTTGTAAATACTTGTTAGCTGAGTTAGGTACTTGTGATGTGTATGGTGTACGTTCACTCGTTGCAGTTGCTATAAGCTCGTCAACGCTACTGTTAGCGAGTGACGGTATACGATCTTCTACGTTAATTTGCGACGAATCTACTTTTACATTATTGTCTTCTAAATCGAATATGTTTTTTCCTACAGTCTTATTAACCCAGTCTTTGTACGAAGTATTATTTACCTCCTCTTGCGAAGGCATAGGATCAGTTAAACTTGTTGACGTTGGTGGTGCGAAAGGATCAGTTCCCGATATACCACCTGACGTTGTTGTGATTGCACCTCCTGCTGGCGAAGCCCCACTACTTAACATTGAGCCGGTTAATGCTGGTGATGTGGAAGTGCCGCCAAAAGCTTCTGGATTTATTGCGTATGCTTCAGGAAACATCTGCGCCCAGTCTGTTGCTGATGGAGGATTACCTGCGACAGCGTTCTGTTGAACGGAAGGATTTACGAGGCCACTTAGCGTAGGCCACATCGCTTCGTAAGCTGCTAAGAAATGTGGTTTAGCAGATTTTTGAAGTGCAGTATTATCAAGTCGAAACCCTTGACCTAAAAAGGATGGAGTTCCTTGTTTAGAAAAACTAGGATCCCAATCATACGTTTGTATGCCTGAACTATAGTCGTTGTCTGCGGCGATGCCGGGTGCTTGAAAAGTTACGCCTGGATAAGCCTCCCTTAAACCACTCGCCAAGGCTTCATGCCCACCGTACTCAGGCAACTGCCCCAGTGCATCGACAAACCGATCTATGGTGAAGTCCTCAGCCATCCTTATGCCTCACCAAGCCGCTTACGCCAGAGGCGCATCAGAGGGGTTGCGTGGCACATCTCTATAGTCTCCGGCGAGAAACTACCTTCCTTACGATCAACTCTCATATCACCTTACTATAAAGCAATAATCGTGCCAAAACCTCCAGAAGTTATGAGAAACTTTTAGAAGTTATGTGTATATTTTTTAGAAGTTATGTAGTTTTTTAGTAGGTCATAATTTCAGAGAAGGTTATAGTTCTATAGTGCAACTCAATCGGGGTTCTCCCCGACACTCTAACTCTAATCGTTCTCTACTATCTCAACACTTCAAAGAAATTTTTTAGCCGTAGCATACAAAAAACCCTACGCTTGTTAGGCGTAGGGTTGTTACGGTTCGGGATTGTGTTATGCCTTCCCTCCTGTCATAGCGGCGGCCATGTCTGCCGTGATTGCTGCTATCGCTTCAACGTCACCCTCGGCTTGCGCTTTAGTCAACGCTACAACAAGTTCCTTCATACTGGACATGACGCGCCTTGTAGCCGTAGCCTCGCTCTCTGCTATTGTAAAAAGAACGTCAATCCACTTGTCGAAGCGTGCCTTCTTTTCATCGGTTGATAGTGTATCCTTACGAGACGACTCGCCCTTCTCTACCGTAGTTTGCACGGTCTTAGCTTTAACGTCGAATGCTCTGACGATAATCGAGGAGTAGTCACTCACTTTGCCACGTAGCGTGGCAAGCTCCCCCAGTTGATCGACCAACGAGATCGGCACATGCCAATACTCTATTGCCTCCCCACCTTCGCGTGGGTTTGTTGTAGTGATGCTCGCACCATCTTTTAAGATGGTACAAACCTTGTCAATATGTTCTGTTGTTTTCATTATGTAAGGGCCATAGTTTCCTGACCCGCAAAAATTATCGCAGAAGCCGGGAATATCGTCAAGCACTTTTTTAAAG
>Ga0209337_1003132_pt1 | contig 11694 bp, 16 predicted proteins | sample LinPmetageLP53_FD_184044 | JGI IMG/M metagenome (GOLD analysis project Ga0209337, IMG submission 184044) | Marine viral communities from the Pacific Ocean - LP-53 (SPAdes) (version 2) | ecosystem: Environmental > Aquatic > Marine > Oceanic | place: Pacific Ocean | collected 2010-02-08 | reverse complement strand
GTTGAAACGAAACATCACCGCTGGGTAGTGTATGATGATACAGGTAAAGTTGTTGTCCTGTGTAGAGACAAAGGTATAGCGGAACGATACGCTAGTAGTATTCTCTCTTATGGTAGTAAGGAGCGTCGTCCTCCCACTCGTCAGTCGGAAGACGAATGAATCCACCCTGACGAAAGCGCAATAACGCCATAACTGTGCTGTCAACAAGGTCATCGTTAGACATAAACGGGAATCCCGCTATCTCTTCGACCAATTCATCAGCCCAACGGGTAGACGGAACCCATGCCATACCCGATGCAATGATATCTGCTACGGAATTTAGCCTCGCAAGCTTGTCACCCGTGCCACGGTGGGGTGTATACTCCTGTACAGGTAGCCCCATACGCCTCATTTCTTGGTAAATAGCCGTCCCTGCGGACTTTTTCTCCACAATAAACGCATCTGGCTCCCATTTTGTGTACTCATCCATAGAAAGTTGCTTTAATTCGGGAAATTCTAGCCGTTTTTTGATAGAATCTAGCAAAATCAGGTGATGTGCGTTCTCATCCTCGTTAAAAAACACTCCCCACGTGGTTAATGCGGTGTAGTCAGCGCGATTATGCTTCTCTGCGGCTGCATCAAGCGACATAATTAGATATTCTACGTGCGGAGGTTGGTCATGAGGCCATCTACCCCACCATTCCCGCTTAACGATAGACGCTTCCTCGGCTGTAGGCTTCTGTTGGTACTGCGAGTTCCACTGAAACGCAGGCATAGAGGCTTTTGTACGCTCCAAAGCCGTCAAATCAAAGAACTCAGGCCACAATGGCTTCGTAATCGGCTTGCCATCGTCGTCTTCAGCGTCCAACAGAGCAGGAAACTCCACAATCTCGTACTGATCCGCCAGTTCGTTCTTCACCATGTCTTTAGTTACGCGACCCGTGAGGTCATCCATGTGCCAACGTGTCTGTACAATAGCTACTCGACCACCTGGCATAAGACGGGTACGTGCACCAAAGGTAAACCATTCATATGCTTTCTCAAACACAGAGAAGTTTCCGTTAATAACGTCTTGCTCAGAATGTGGGTCGTCGACGAGCAAGAGGTCAGCACCCCTACCTGCAAGAGCAGAACCAATACCACACGCAAAATACTCACCTCCAAAATTTGTGTTCCATCTACCTGCCGACTTGCTATCCACCGCAAGCGCAACTTCTGGAAATATCTCGTTGTATGCTTCAGAGGCGATCAGGTTACGAACCTTCCGCCCGAAGTCTACCGCTAGGTCCGTGGTGTGTGACACCATCATGACCTTCTTGTTCGGGTTACGCCCAAGAAACCAAGCGGGGTAGAATATACTCACAAGCTGTGACTTACCATGACGGGGTGGTATGTTTACACAGACACGGTCTTTAACACCATTCTCCAATGCCATGAGCTGATCCGCCAGTATCCGATGATGCCTACCGACTTTGTAGTCAGGCTGCATCCTCTTACAAAACTCTATCAAGTCATCTCTTGTCTTTTGTAAGGTATCTTCTTCCTCTAGCTTGCGTACCATCTTGTCGAGAGACAACAGCGACTTCTCACTAGACTCGTCTAGCATGGTCAGCATCTCTTCGTATTCGGCTTTAGTTACTCTCAGCATCAGAGAACCCAAGTTCTTTATCTATGTCTATAGGCCCAGTATCCGAAACATCTACGTATTCAGCATCGTCTATAACCTCAACCATCCTAGATAACTTCTCACGTAGCTGATCTCGCAGCTCGTCTGTAGACTGATGCGTTACAGTAACTTCTGTCTTCTCTGTAAACAAACCAACATCACCAATCTTACCCAACAACTCTAACGCACGTATGCGTATCCTTGAGTCAGGATTGTCACTCTCAAGAATCAACTTGTTTGTCACGAAGTTACGAACATCGGCTGCATCATCTACAACCCTGTGACTGAACCGTTTCAGCATGTCGTTAGCCAGTACGATCTCTGCGGGAGTCATCCGTGCCACGCGTTTTGTCGTTGCAACCTTAGAGGTTTTAGCAGGATCTTCGGCATAGGCTGTAGTAAGAGCAGCGGCTGTGTCTTTAGCTTCGCTGTTTATATTAACCTTTAACCCATACTCAGAAAGAAGTCCTACCGTTTCGGCAGCGGCGGCAGTCTTGTCTACCAAGTCATCCAAATTGAGTGACGCTTCTATTGGTATGTTCGGTTCTGGCTCGATATGTAGTGTCATGTTTTAACCCACCTTGTTTGGCTCATTATAAAAAAAATTTTCAATATAGCAATCTGGGACTCATATTATATTTTTTGAATATGTAAGGGGGGTGGGGGTACGAACTGTGCCGAAAAGGGGTGGGGGGTAGCTAACCCATTGATATCATTACATTGTTACGTACCGAACTCATGGAAAACGTATTTTTTCGTGCAAACCTTTATGTATATAATAGCCATGCGCATGCGTCTAGGAGGGGGGTTGGGGGTAGGTGGGGGTTCACGTTTGACCACATATCAACACGTTTGCTTGCGTTGCATCACGTTTTACATATAATGGTATGCATCAGGACGGACAAACCTTCTTGTGTTGGTCAACTGACCAACTAATCATAATTCCATATAAGGAAATCTAACAATGGAACTAAATATTAACAAGACGCTATTGAGCGCAATCGGAAATGTCGACAAAAGTGAAGCTGAGATTGCAAAGGCAATGTTGGCAGGAAGTAAAGCAGCCTCGCAATCTTGGGAAGTTATTAAGGAAGTCTGCGAGATTGACGATAGTCAACTTCACTTCATTAAAGATCCAACAGGTGAGGATAAGAAAAACAATCATTGGGTTTCTACTCGAAACATCTGGGCGCAACACGTTTATGCGGCATTAATGGGTGAACGCTCCGTTGGTTATATGTTTGATAAAAACGTTAGTCGTAAGGATGAGATAACTGCCGAGGGTGGTCGGTCAAAAGGCAAGCGTCAAACTAAGCTTGCATGGCAGCAACGGATGGGCAAAATTACCAAACGTTCGCATGATTATATCAATCAAGTTCTTAATCCTGAAACGCAAAAACGCGATGGCGAAGCATCAAAGCATCTGGATCTATTGCACAAAGGTTTGAAATCAGTATTGACGCAAGTCAACAAAAAGAAACCTGACGGCACGATTAAAGATCCTGTGATTAAAAAGTTGGCAGGCAAGTCAACTGAGGATCTTCTTAATCTACTAATCAAGTAACGCAATCGGGTGTTGGTCAGTTGACCAACACCCACAATAAGGAATTATAAAATGACTAACAGAATGTTTACAATTAGCGACGTCGTTCTAGACGCACAAACAACTGCATCTGAAATTCAACAATCGGTGCAGCATTTAATTGAATTGCAGTATCTAATGACAGCCGCATTGGAAGATGTCGCGAAGGCTGTACACCAAGCGCAAGGCTGTTTTGACGATGCACAATTTAATGTCGAGATGACAGTAGAAACGCCTGAAGATATATTACCTGCCGATACGCAATTTATGAATTATAAAACGTTCGACGACGATCAAGTGATTGAAGATTAATCACCATGCCCTGAGCCTTTTGGCTTGGGGCTTTTTTTATGTCCAAATTTTCCGCGATACCAGTTATCTTATTAGGCGTGCGCCTTCCGCTACATCACACGTCAACACGTTTGCGTACATTTTATTACGTTATATCGCTGTTGGTCAGGTGACCAACGCCAACAGATACCAGTTATCTTATTAGGAGTGCGGCATAAGTTATTGATTTTATTACAATGTTACTTTGTTACTTTTTACATTTCCAAAAGGTAACAATATAAGTCTTTGATTTTACTGCATTGTTACGTATTGTTACTATTGTTACCTTAAAAATATTACTAGTAAGATTATTCGAGAGACCGCCTTTTTCATATTTCAGACAAGCCAAAACTAACTACAAAAATATCCTGATCTAATGCTTTCAAAAGGTAACAATGTAACATTGCTTTATAATCAATAACTTACGCCCATTTATTTGGTAACAATACACAAATCCAATAAGTAACAATGTAACATTCTTTGTTTTTCAATAGGTTGGTCACCTGACCAACACTTATACCAACTCACCACATCCAGTAATAGTGTAACGTATAAGTACGTTTGATCAAATATCATTACGTTAGTTGGTAACATTATATGTTTGATTATGTACTGTATAAGAAAAGTAAGTACCATATAAGACAAACATGTTTTGACATAAGACAGTACGTCTGATATACTATAAGTACGTTCTAAAAAATACGAGGTTTTCAGTGTCACAAAAGTCTTACTCAAAATACGCTGTTGGTCAGGTGACCAACACTGACAAACTAGTTGCTCTGGCTAACGCACACATTGCCGAATACGGAGTAACTCTTATCATCGGAGAGGGTCGTCGTTCTCTCCGTTCGCGTATGCCTGCAAGCTACGAGCCACAGGCTACATTCGGTGCTTTCGACAAGCGCAATCCACACGTCTGCGCCAGATGGTCAGACAACTAAAATCAATCGTTGGTCAACTGACCAACACTTTCAATGGAGGATAAAATGGCTAACAAAGATTTTTGGTATTGGTTTCTTGCACCCAACGAAATCGATTTGGATACCAAGGTGCACATCATAGAGACTTTCGCAGATGGAAAGGTACAAGACATACAAAGCTATATGAAAGATGAACTCGGTATAGTTAGGGAGAAAGGTAATGGCTAAACGCACAGTAACGTGTCCGTCATGCGGTAACGACTATGACTATCGTCGTCGACAGCTAGGCTACAATTACTGCCTAGACTGCGGAGACTTCCAAGCTCAGAAAGAAAGATCAGCTTGGTGCATCGCACCTATCGCACATAAGCAAGGTGCTACACTAGTAACTAACAAAGCCGATTTACTCGGTCTCAACAAATATTCAAACTAAGCCAATGGAGGGCAACATGAACGCAATGGATATAAACGTTGGTCAACTGACCAACAACGCACCGACACTCGCATCGTCAGCGATGCAAGTCGAACTCAATATTTCAAACTGGCGCGGTAAAGCACCAGACAAGAAAGCAGCTAAAGATGTTGAAGCGCACAACAATGCCGAAAACGGTATCGTCAATGTGCAGAAGGTATTGCTCAAAGACAACGAGCACCTAACTCTTCTCAACAGCTTTGTAGGTAGTATGCGTGACGTACACAAACGACTTACGATGCCGTGGTCGAACTCTGGCTTGCGTCTGTTACCAACAGCACAATTCGCCAAGTACCACAAAGAAATGACTGCTAATGAACTTATCTTCTGGGAGTTAGTTGAAAAGTTTCTTGATAGCTACAACGATGCGGTTATCGATGTGGAGTTGAAGATGGGCAACTTGTTTGTACGTGCTGACTATCCTTCCCTCGAAGAGCTGAGAGGTAGGTTCAACATAACCCTACAATACACCCAAGTTCCAGAAGTTGGTGACTTCCGTGTTGATCTGCCAAAAGAGGCAATGGATGAACTCACCGCCACTATGGAGAAAAGCTACAATCAAAATTACAAAGCAGCCATGAGTGATGTGTGGACACGTGTCCACAAGTATCTGGCTAACATGTCCGAGCGTCTCGACTACAGAGATAAAGAGGACAAGAAGAAATTCAACGACACGTTGGTGTCCAATGTAACAGACATGATAGAACTCTTGCGAGTTTGTAATGTATCCAATGACTCTCAAATGTCAGTCATGGCTAACAATCTCGAAGAAGTAATGTCGGGCATAACGCCTGATGCACTGCGCGAGGATGATTATCTACGTGCAGAAACTAAGCAAGCGGTGGACGATGCGATCAAAGCATTACCGTCACTTGATATATAATCGTTGGTCAGTTGACCAACACTTTCAATGGAGAAGAACTAATGAATAATCAAGCAAAACAAATGTACGCACTGAACCTAGATCGTTGTGTAAAGCTAATCGAAACAATCGGCAAAAAGCGTACTGTATTACTTCAAGGCGATATCGGTAACGGCAAGTCGTCGACTATCCACACCTTGGCATCTATGCTTCCTACTCACACGCCGTGTTACTTTGACTGTACCACGAAAGACTTAGGTGACATTACAATTCCTAACATCGCCAAGCTAGATGATGGGACAGGTTACGTTACCTATCTAACCAATGAAGAGTTGGGTGCGCATCACAACAAGCCGATTATCCTGATGATCGACGAGTTTGGTAAAGCCAACACCGCTGTCAAGAACGCGTTGCTACGTCTTATGTTGGAGCGCAAGATCGGCAGCTATTCACTACACCCCGACAGCATTGTGTATGCGACGACAAACAAAGGCAGCGAGGGTGTCGGAGACTTGTTGCAAGCACACCAGTGTAATCGTATCTGCATTGTGCAAGTTCTCAAATCAGATGCTCAAACGATTATCGAACATGGTATCAACAATGACTGGGACACATCAGTTCTTGGTTGGACTAAGGATAACCCCAACGTGTTGCAGCCATTCGAGGAAGTCAAAGATCCCGAAGAGAACCCGTGGATCTATCATCCGCGAGCGCAACGTACAGCATTTGTTACGCCTCGTTCGCTTGAAGCGTCGTCGGACATTTTGAAGGAACGTGACCATCTAGATGACATCACGTTGACAGCAGCGTTGATCGGTACGATTGGCGAGCGTGCCGCTACAGATCTCATGTCGTTTGTCAAACTGGCAGATCAGTTGCCTAGTCTGCAATCAATCAAAGACGATCCGAAAAATGCCAAAGTTCCTGACAGCGCGTCGGCTATCTGCATGGTTGTGTATCGCACACTGGCAAACTTGGAACGGAGTTGGATCAACGCGTGGATGGATTACTTGCCGCGTCTCGACACCGAAGCACAAGGCTTGTTCGCTCAAGGTGTGGTCAATCCGAAATACAGTAGAGGTGCAATCGTAATGCAGAACAAGAAGTTCACTGAGTGGGCTAGACTAAACAACTACATGCTTTCAGCAGACAAGAAGTAAGGAGAACAACTAATGTTTCAAGCAAATCTAACAGAGGAGCAGCGGCTATCAAAAGCCGTTGTTGCTATCATGGGTAGTCCCAAATATACTGCACTGGCAGGCGTGTTGATGATTGGTGATCGTAGTATTACAGATGATCCAAGCATTCCAACCGCTTGCACGAACGGACGTGACGAGATGTACAGTCGTACATTTGTATCGAAGCTAAGTGATCCAGAGCTACGTTTTCTTGTCCTTCACGAAGTGTATCACAAGTTGTACAAACACTTGATAACTTGGCAAGCGTTACACAAAGAAGACGCAAACAAAGCCAACATCGCGTGTGACTACGTTATCAACATCAAACTCTTTGACGACAACAAAGACGACAAGTTCGCAACCATGACAGGCGAGTTGTCCAAAGGTTGTCTCAGCGAAGACTTTCGAGGCATGAACAGCGCAGAGGTATACAAGTTGTTGGGAGATACACCACCGCCTCCGCCGCCGCCTCAAGGGTATGGTTACGCAAATGGTGGCGTTGGTCAGGTGACCAACGAGCAAGATCAAGGTCAAGGTCAGCCTCTCGACATACATGATTGGGATGGTGCTAAAGAACTAACAAGTGAAGAGAAACGTGAGCTTGAACGTGACTTGGATGAAGCCATACGTCAGGGTGCTATGGTTGCAGGCAAGCTTGGCACTGGTGGTGATCGTGAGCTAGCAGAATTGCTACAACCACAAATCAATTGGCGCGAAGCATTGCGCGAGTTCATACAAACAACTTGTGCAGGCAGTGACTACAGCACGTGGCGCAGACCTAATCGACGATACATCAGCGCAGGCATTTACATGCCAAGCGGTGTCAGTGAACAAGTTGGTGAGTTGATCGTAGCTATCGATACGTCTGGTTCTATTGGTAGTAAGGAAGTGTCCGTGTTTCTTTCCGAGGTCAAAGCGATATGCGATACAGTTCGTCCCGACGCGGTCCGTCTCTTGTACTGGGACACACAGGTATGTGGTGACGAGAAGTACGACGTTACAGATCTCGATGGTCTTGTTCAATCAACCAAGCCGAAAGGCGGTGGTGGTACGGATGTGACATGCGTTACCGATTACATCCATGACAAGAACATCAATGCGCAAGCCGCAATCGTTTTGACTGATGGTCACTTGTATGGCGGTTGGGGTAAGTGGTCGTTGCCTGTGCTATGGGCAATCGTAGATCACAAAAACGCCAAGCCAGACGTGGGCAAAGCCGTTCATATCAGATCAGGTAGCATGTGATGATGGACTGGCAGGACAAACTAATCTTGGTGTTCACAGCAGTACTTGTTGCTGTGTTCACCGCAGGAATACAACTTAATTGGTGGTTATAAAGGAGAACAACAAATGGCACTAGCATGGACAAATTTTGCAAGCTTCGACGAGGTAGCGAAACACTACGAAAGCATAAATCCTCTCGTATCTAAGCTTCACACGCTTGAGGACGATATCAGACCTATCGGGGATCGTAATCGTAAGCATGAGCGTATCGTCAAGATAAGCCGAAACTGCTACGCACTGAGCGATGGATACCACGAAGGTGACAACAAGTTCTTACCCTATGGGGCACAGAGTTATGATCATAAAACCAAGACTACAACCTATTACTGGGACAGAGTTGGTAAGATGGAATACTATGCACCAGTCGTGTGGCGTAAGCACAAGGATGGGACTGAGACAGTTAAGATACGGAACTTTACTGGTAGCAACAGTGGGTATGAGATATCTAGATATTCGTTCTTGGAAAGACACGTCCCAAGAAGCATGCAGTTTATCATGGGTCACAGCGCGTTGCAGTATGTAGAGGTAGGGGACAATAAGCATTATCTAGCTAAGTGCAAGACTGTGCCACGTGGGTATTACAAGGCACACAGTAATCAAAGTTACTACAAATGGATGCAAGTTAAAGATGATAACTCTGCGTTGGTGTTCACTAGGGATGGGAGTGAACTGCCTTATACTGGTTGGTTACGTGACGAAACAACTGGTAAGGAGCTGCCACAGAAGCCGAAGGTAAACAAAGAACTAAAGAAGAAGTACAAAGACGATATCGACAAGTTCTTTGAGTGGGGTATGACAATGTCACCTATGCTACCTTTGAGCCATAACTACAATTCAACCAAGGCAGAAGAGCTACGTGAGCATTTTGGTGGCAGGCATGACACGTTCACACCGACATGTGCACGTGAGATATTGCGTAGTCCCAATCATCCGATGCGACTTAACTACTGGGTCATGTTTACAAGTCAGATAGGAGACAGTTCTTACGACTATGAGTCAAGGAATTGGGAGTACACGTATATGGTCAAACATGTTGAGACGAAGGAGCAACTACAGAAGGTAAAAAACAAATTCAATACATTCATAAACATGAACGCAGGCTTTATGACGAAGCCAAAGCAATAACGTTGGTCACCTGACCAACACTTTCAATGGAGAAAGAATAATGAGAGAACTAAGCATACAGTCAATAACTGAGATACTACATGAAAACGATACGCACGATGGTTCATACAATCATCCAATTGGTCTTGATGACTTTGCGCATGAAGTCGAGCAGAAGACTAAGTACATAACACTTTCAAGAGACAAGTGGTCTAAGTGGGTGTATCGTGAGAAAGATACTTTTGCACTGGGGTACATAGCTTTCAAAGATGTTAGAGATGACAAAGCAAATGATGACGACCCAAAGTATATCGTCTACTCACCTAATGTACAAAATCGCAAGTACACGTATGGTCCTAGACAATTCTCTGTACAAGCGACGACCATAGAGAAAGCAGTCAAGAACGCAGCAACATATCTACGCCCCCTAACAATGCTACATACAGTCAAGCTAACTGAGACTGGGTGTTGCAAAGGCGCGAACACACCAATGCGTGACTGGCAGAAAGAATTTGAAACGAAGAAAGAAAGTATTGTTAGCGCGTTCTTTAGCCTACACAGCCACAGGGCTAATGCGTTGGAAGCTGAACTTAAACACATGGTTAATTGTGGGCATGAATTTCTAGACAAGCAACTGGGTCAGCAACTACGAGAAACATTTGATGCACTGACAAACTACAATTTGGCTAAAGAAAACAATACGAAGAAGTTTATATTCGTCGAAGCATATGAGTCGTTTGGTCAAAACAAGTTTAAGTGTGCACCTGTTGATCTTCACGGGTATAATCCCGAAGTGAACCGTGACCTAGCACGTAATTACGGCGAGGAAGAATTGCCCGAAGAGTTTAAAGACAAGCTAGCAGTACTAAGCATGTTGCAGGGTGAACAGTATGTCGAGAACGTTGGCTATCGCGCATCGGAAAACATCTTCTACTTATGCACCACAACATGAACATAGCAAACAATGCGGTCTATCTCGTTTCATTCTGTAATACTACGGAATATGTCAGAATTGTATGTATTGGTATAGAATGTATTGACACATCAATAACAGGCAACTATACGTCTATTACAAAAGCACCTGATTGGATGCAGAGAAAGGTTGCTACGTTAGCTATGTTGTCGTGGCCTTCTGAGTCGATAGACAACTTAGGAGAACGTGTCGACGAGCATACGTACTGGGTGTACGACGATAATAAAAGTGTTGGTCAGTGACCAACATTCGTGGGGGCGTTAACTCGCCTCTGCGATACCAGTTACATGGAGAACACATGACACCAGAAGCTAAAGTAAAAAAGAAAGTCGTTGCCATACTAAAGAAACATGAAGCGTATTACTTTTACCCAGTGACAGGTGGGTATGGGCACAGCGGTGTGCCCGACGTTATCGCATGTCACGACGGACGCTTTATTGGCATCGAATGTAAGGCAGGTAGCAACAAGCCTACACCACTACAGCAAAAGAATTTGGACGACATCCAAACAGCAGGTGGTGTTGCGTTAGTAATAAACGAAGATAATATTAATACAGTGGAGGAGTTGTTTAATGTTTAAATTATTTTACACATTGCTGATTATTGAATACGTTGTTGAGGATCAAGACGTATCGACATCTGTTATTTTCCCAAGTCAACACGAATGTTATGATGCTATGGGTGATGGTGTATTAGATAATCTATACGATATACTTGCAGATACATATGGCAAAGAGATAATGATGTATTGTAGACGAACCCCAGTAGCTTCTGGCTATCGTGAAATAGTTAAGCCAAGGGCAAGACCGTGATGGGGGATGAAGCACTAAGCCCTGCACAGAAGTTTGAGTATCGTTTCTTAAAGCAACAGGTCAACACGTTGGAAGAGGAGCGATATAGGTATGATGCCAGACCGAATATACAACAAGACTTGTATCATGCGCGAGAAGATCTAAAGTCGTTCGTCTCTAAGCTGAGAATGAACGGAGTTAAAATATGACGAAATGGACTAAAGAAGATAAAGAGTGGTTAGGATATAGACGTAGGATGTCTGTCCAAGACAGAGGTATAATTAGTTTATCTAAACCGCCGTGGGCAAATGGAGAACAACATGGAAATGAATATGTCGAAGAAAGAAGAGAAGGTATGGAATTATCTTCTAAAGAACAGGCAGGCCGAAAACGCCGAGGTAGCAAACGCGTGTGACGTGGACATACACTTTGTAGAAAATCTTATATCGCGGATCAGTTCAGAAAACTGGAGAGAAGAAGTCTCCGTAGAACAAACGTGGGATCGTGCAAAAGTACTAGACACAGCTAAAGGTTATGTCACAAAAGATCGTGC
>Ga0209337_1003131_pt1 | contig 11695 bp, 23 predicted proteins | sample LinPmetageLP53_FD_184044 | JGI IMG/M metagenome (GOLD analysis project Ga0209337, IMG submission 184044) | Marine viral communities from the Pacific Ocean - LP-53 (SPAdes) (version 2) | ecosystem: Environmental > Aquatic > Marine > Oceanic | place: Pacific Ocean | collected 2010-02-08 | reverse complement strand
CAAGCCAACACGCTTTGGGTAAGAAATAAAAAAGAGTCCATTGATGGTGCGATTTATCACATGAGTTTTCTACAAGGGTTAATTGCAAGAGTTCATGGTAATCCACTTATCAATGTAGCTGACCAAGAAAAAATCTTAACTGCTTTAGAAGTAGAAGCAAAAGAAAACTTTTTTGAAACTAAAGAAATCACTTTTCATGACTACAGAGAAGGTCGCGATAGAAAAAGAAAAGTATATTCTCATTTTGAAAAAATAGCTGAGACTGAAACAAGCATCGGCAAAGTTGGTATCAAAATCTCCAGACCGCATAACCGAATATACAAAAAAGAATTTGCTTACAAAACAAAATTTACCTTTAATTGTTTGCTTGATGGCAAAAGAATCGCAAGAAATAAGTTACTAGAGAAATTAGGGGGGTCGGCGTAAGCCACCTCTCATAACTTAATCAAACACCCTCTAAGAGCTTCTTATTTGCTGTTAGAGGGTTTTTTTTGACTAGACCCTACCACTATCATTCCCTGATGTTTGCATAATCATCATCATCAGCCCAATGTGGCATATCAATTACATTCATCTCTTTATGCTCATCAAAATTATTTGTTAGTTTATTATATTTAAATAACGCCTCGCCTATTGACCCATAGAAAGGTTGCTCTCTAATCTTTCTGGTAATGATGCGGGTCACATCAGTTTCAAAATCTCTATGCACAGTCAGGATAGCATCACTCATATTTGACCAGTGTGATGAGCCACTTATTTCATAGCTACTCGGTGGCGGATAACTTCCATTGCTATCTTTTTGTAACTTGGTCGGGTGTGCCACAACAAAAATTGCTACATCGTGAATCCGTGCGAAGCGTTTTAGCTTACTGATAAAATCACGAATATGCTCATCCTCACGCATATTACCTTTTCTTATCGCTGAAACTTCATTATAGGGATCAATGATCAGGGCATCACATCCATACTTTAGCACTGAGCCTTTAGCTATCTTCAAAATATAATCAATATCTGGCGTGGTATCCTGTGTCTCAATGAAATAAAATCTTTCATTAATCCATTTCAGACCAGCTTGCAGTTCCTCTTTTGACATCCTATTTGAGAACCCTTCATCAAATGCCTTTTTCATCTTGATTTGGACAAGCCGCCGAAGATGCATTTTTACTGAATGCTCTGGACTAAAAACTGCGTAACGCCAGTTATGTTTCTCACTTATCTTCATCAGCATTTGGTCTAGAAATGTTGACTTACCGTGATTGGGTATTCCCGTCCAGACCGCAAAAGTTCCTTTTAATGGTCGGTAGATATCATCAAGGTTGTCATAGCCAACCGATATGGGTTTTACATAATTGCCATCATATAAATCTAGGACTGAACCATAATATTGATTGGCTCTGAATAAGCCATCAATGGGATATGGATTAGCCGATTCTATGGTTTCTTTTATTTTCTCGCATCCATGCTTCATCAGTATCTCATTGGCATCCTTGCAGTCTGATGGGTAGTCTACAAACCAGCATAGCTCTTTGCCAAATCTATGCAGTAATTCTTTATGCAGTGCCTTGCCAGCTTCATCTGAATCTGTGAATAATATTATTTTTTTGGCATTATCCAGAGGGCAGTTTTCCAGCGCCGTGAACCGCTTATCTTTTGGATCAAGTTTTGCTTGCTGTGGCGCGCCATCAGGTAGCGTTACAACGTTATCAAACCCACACTCTATCAGCGCCAGAACATCCATCTCGCCTTCTACAAATATAATTGTTTCAGCATCTTTGGCTATATCATAATTATATAGCGTTCTTTTTGCGTTTGCTGACTGCTTAAATTTTTTGCTCTGTGTCCTGTATTTGATATTACATATCTCGCCATCACCATCTTTGTATGGGAACGCTATCCAGTATTTGTCCTCAATGTAAATATCTTTTTTTAGTACAGTTTCTTTTGAGATACCGCGTTCCGCAAACCATGTGTATAAGGTACTTGGCTTACTTACCACCTCTGGAATGACAGGCTTCACATATTCTTTTCTTGGTCTAGTTTCAAAGTTTGAAGTGGTTGCCGTTGTTCCTGAGTTCCCGCAGTGATGACAGTTCCAGACTGCATTGCCACTCTCTATAGATACGCTTAGTGGTCTATCTGATGAATTGTGGGGCGGCTGGCATTGTGGGCATTTTACTTTTTGATTGCCTTCTTCGTATGATTTCAATTTTATTTCTTTGATATTCAAAATTTCGTGCATAGTCTTTTTCATTTTTACTTCCTTTCATAGTATTTTTATCCAGCTAAATGGTTCAACGTATTTTTCTTTTTCTCTACAACAACATCAAGGAATCTTTTTTGATTCAGCCATGTCGCGCAATGAGGTATAAATCTTTCCTCTGTCATTTTATTATTCTTCGCAAATATCTCCACTGAACGATAAATTAATTTATGGGTATGTTTTTTTGATGCAGATTTATATATTTTAGCCGCACCATATTTTCCTATTTTTCTTGGATATATTTTCCAAAAAAATTCAAACTCTTTTGAGTACAATTCTTCTTTTGTATTAGCTTTAGTATTACTCTTTAGTATATTAGGACTTCCATGTCCACCCCCCTCTGGAACTGTATGACCATCCCTCTGGTAACTGGTGTCCACCCCATTAGATTTGCCCCTAGATACTCTTACATAATATCTATTGCTTGTTCCCGCTCTGGGTTCAATCCTGATAAAATCATTCTTCTCTAGCCACTGTAGGCATCTCCTTATCTGTCTGTCAGATACACCTACCAGTTCGGCAAGTTTTGCCTCTGATGGATAGCAAGAATGTTTTTCATCTGCGTAATTAGATAGTATGAATAAGACTAATTTTGTGGTTGGTGTTTCGCACTTTTGTTTGATACAGAAATTTAGGCATTCAATACTCATTCCTAAAAGCATACATTGTGAAGATTGTTTTTGCAACTATGGCAGTATTCAGTTATGATGGCTAAATAATTTGAATAAAGTAGGGAATAAATTGATGAAGAATCCTTTTGAAATTCATGGCGTTAAATATATTAGCCCATCACAGATAAATAAATTCATACAAAGCCCAGCAAAATGGTTAGTCCAAGTCGCGGGTTTTAAGGATGATTTTTTTCGCCCAGCCTTCACCTATGGCAATGCCATTGAAATCGGAATTACTAAAGCTGTCGTTGAAAATATCTCAGTAAATGAATGCATTGATTTAGCTAATGGCGAATTTGATCGCATCCTACAAAAATCAAAAGAATCAAAATCTGAATATGATGTTGACGGTGCTACCAAGAAACAAAAAAACGTACAGCGTACACTTGAGACAGTCATCCCTTTATACAAAGAATTAGGCACACCCATTGCCGTTCAGAAAAGAGTTGAATATCAATTTGATTCATTGCCTATTACACTCATGGGGTTTTTAGATTTGGAATATGAGGACTGTGTGCGTGATCTAAAGACCACCTCATTTAGACCCAAGAAGAATTCCAATTATGACCGACAACTAACTGTTTATAGTTTAGCCACCAATAAGGTCGGTATGATTGACTACGTTTATACAACTACAAAGGTCAGTGAGTTAATAAGTTTTGATGTGGAAAATGTTGGTATGCACATCAAATCGTTAGAAAGAATTGTCACAAAAATGATGCGCATGTTGAGCGTAAGTGATGATATAAGAGAAGTCTGTCAGTTATCAAATCTTGAACCTAATTTGAGTAATGAGAACTGGTGGGATTCATGGGGCGCTAATGAAATTATTGGCGCTAAGAAACTGTTTTATTAAAATGAAAGGTAAATAAAATGAAAGATAATGATGAGTTAATTAAACATTTAATTGAGGCACAGAAAGACATTGATCATGCGGTTAAAGATGCAAAAAATCCGTTTTTTAAATCCCAATACGCAACGCTAGAAGCGGTTATAGAAACAGCTAAAAGTGCATTCAACAAGCACGGCATATATTTCCAGCAAGTAGCAAAAGAATACGAGCGAGGCGCATCAGTTGAAACCATTTTCTATGGTCATGGTGGCGTTTTACAAACAGGCTGTGTTCAAGTGCCTACTGATAAGTTTGACCCCCAAGCCTACGGCGGTGCGTTGACGTATGCGCGTAGATATTCGTTGAGCCTTGCTTGCGGTATTAGCAGTAAAGATGACGATGGGGAAAGCGCCATGCAACGCGATAAGGTTGAAGGTAAATACAAACTAATGGGAATGCGTGATAATCTTGTATTTGATACCGATGATTTATCAAAATATATTGAGCAATGCCGCCTTCACATGGGTAAGCCTACAACAAAAAGATGCAAAGATTATTTCAATAATAATAAGTTCAATATCAAGTTAGCTTTGAAGGATGCGAAAGGAAGTAATGTGGCATCCAGTGGCAAGATAGTAACCGCATTAGAATCACTTATTAATTGTTATGAGGTATCTACTGATGATTAAGAAGCTAAGTTTAGATGACATGGTTTTTCTCTGCCTTCGTGACGGCATAACATGGTGGACATATTGGTCGCTTCAAAGAGTGATTAAATCAAAGTCTGGCAAGTTTTACGGTGAGCCTTCAATCTCGGCGGCTATCCGAAATTTAAGAAAAGAAAAAGCGAGGGAAAAATACGATTTAAAGAGATACGGCGAAACCGTTGAGCGAAGAAGAATCAAAAATGGAAAAGGGTTTGAATATAAATTAATAGGATAATTAGCTATGGAAAATAAAGAGTTTGATAATGAAAAACGTGGGTACTTGTGGCACGAAAATAACAGTACGATTGAGCGTAAAGGCAGTTTCACTGTTGAAGGTACGAAATATTATGGGGCAATAGTCAAAAGCCATAATGACAACGGCGATTCCAAATATGAGTTTATGGTATCTGCTGGTCTGCTTCATTTGAATGAAGATAAAAAAAGCGATAAGTCACCAGAGATGGGTGGCAAGGTTACTATCAATAGTCAAATCTACAAACTAGGTTGCTGGGCGAAAGTCAGTGAAAAGAGTGGCGCACCGTTCACGAGTTTAGGCTTTCAAACTTTTGAAGAAAAAGTAGGCTTTGATGCAAATGGATCACCCACTACCGAAAAAGCACCATTCTAAATAATGGATGAAGCTGTAGAGTCTTGGCAACATAAAATACGAGCATTAGCATCAGCTATTGAACACGCTGAGTTTTCTGTGTTTAAAAGCGATGCCGATGTTCGTAGATTACAAGCTCAACTAGAATTACGAGCAATGGCTAGTGGTGCTAAAACAATAAGTGCGCAAAAGACAATAGCGGAAAACGACGATAACTTATATCAAGCAAGGCTAAATCATGGCATGGCGAAAGGCGCATTATCTGGCTTGAGGATTCAGTTGAAATCAGTAGAGGTAGGTTTCAAAGAATGGCAATCTAAAAATGCAAATATGAGAAATGAGCGAATTAAATATGGCGCGTAAACCAAGAGCGCCAAATGCCACAGAAAAAAAACATATAATGAATGTCTTAGATATTGGATGTATCGTTTGCCGCAGTATCGGGTATGGCAATAGACCCGCTGAAATACACCACCCTTACTCACGAACCTATCCAGATACTCATTTAAACGTCATACCGCTTTGTTTTGAGCATCATCGTGCTGGCGGTGATACATCGCCCTTCATTTCAAGACACCCTTATAAGAAACGATTTATCGCGGCTTATGGTGATGAAGAATCATTGCTTGCCAAAGTGAATGACCTACTGATAAATTAACATTATGCCAATTCAATACACAAATAGAGCATCCAAATATCGCAACAAAAAAACTGAAGTTGATGGTATTGTTTTTGATTCCAAAAAAGAAGCATCACGATATCTTGATTTAAGATTGTTAGAACAGTTAGGCGAAATTGAAAATCTTGAGCTACAACCCAAGTATGAGTTTGCTTTGAATGGTCAAAAGATTTGTACCTATCGTGCTGACTTTAGGTATAAAGAGAAAAATGGAACTTTAATTGTTGAGGATGTTAAAGGTTTTAAGACATCAATGTACAACTTAAAAGCGCGGATGATGAAGGCTTTTCACGGTATTACTGTAAAAGAAACATAATATTTAGACCCGTAAGTTACTGTTTTGATTGAAAAATTGCAGTAAATGTAGATATTTACTAATAAATGATTGTAATAATAATCATAATTGTTATTATCTATATATAAATTGATAAAGGTAAATTGAAATGAATAATACAAATGACAATAGTTTTTTACAAGTAGTGAATGGAATGTATGGCTTATTTAAATTGTTTATACTTCCGCAGTTAGTAATGATAAGTTTTTTAATTATAGATAAATTGATATAAAGGTAAATTGATATGAACAATGAAAATTACATAATATATACAGTAGTACCACGAACTAACTATTTCACATTTAGAAGTGAGTTTTTTTGGTTTTGCGGTAATACAAATCAATATAGATCAGATGGTTCGCGTTACATTTGTAACCTAACTACAGATGGTGCAAGCTCGCATATTAAAGCTCAAGAACTTATTAAAGAAGCAAACCCAAGTTGTCGCGTAATCTTTAGAGGTATTAGTGAAGGTAAATTAGAAAAAATTACCAGAAGATCACCTGAAGATGTGCAATTAGAAATTGCATTAAAAGAAGAAAAAAGCGAGCAAATACTTTCAGCTTGGAATAAAAATGCTTTGATTCTAATTGCAGAAGGTGTATCTCCATTTCATCCTGAAAGAAGAATGGGCGGTCACGGTTACGAGAGGCAAGAGCAAAGAATAAGTTATGTATCTTCAGTAACTAACGAAGAAATATCTTTTTCAGTAGACTTTAAAGTATATCAAACTAACATAAGTAATCTTGATAAAGATACTTTAAATTATTATGGCAATTTGACTACTTTCAAAAGTGAAGCACATGAAGCTATGCAAAAAGTATGCAAGCCACTTTCTGTATTTAAGCCTAAAAATCAAAACAAATTATTTGGTGCAGAAGGTGATAAATTAGAAGCTAAGTTTTACTTAACAAAAGCAGTTACTTTTGAAAATAACTTTGGCGGTTTGACTAATTGTTTTGAGTTTCTTACCAAGCAAGGGCAGAAAGTTAAGCTCTTTAGCTCTGCAAAAATTACTGAAGATTTTTTCGGACAAGAAGGCACATGGATTGACCTAGCTGTTACTGTAAAGGCGCACAATAAGTTTAAGACAGAAACTAATACATGGCTTACAACTATAGTTAAAAGCCCTAAATTAGTGGCTTAATTTCTTCCTTAAACGTGTTGGCAGATCACGGTAAAAAATACTGCCATTTTTTTAATTAATAAGAGGTGTATAAAATGAATGTTAAAAATTTGACGGTTATTGAATTAGAAGATGCATTATATAATTCCAGAAATATACTTAATCATGAGCGACATGTAATGAGTGATAACAGCATCACTAAGATTTGGAATCGTATAAATAATATAAAAAATGAATTAGCTTTAAGAGGTGTATCATGAATGCTTATCATGTGGATGAAGGTTATAACAAAGATGGTGATTTTATGCCACGAAGATATACAGCGACACTAGCCGAAGCTAGGAAAATAAAAAGTAGTTATATTAGTGATGCCAATATTGAAAAAGTAAAACTAGATACCAGCAAAGCAAGCATATTACGAATGTTAAATTATGAAGGTAATTACGAAATATGTGCAAATGAGGTGGCGTAATGGAATATGACACTAACTGGTATTGTGAATGTGGAAGTACCTTTGAATACTTTGATGCTGAACCTGACATCGGTATAAGCGCGGGTTATATATGCGTTGATTGCTCAAAAGAACCTGATGATAAAGATGAAGATAATAGACCTTCTTATGTTGATCCAGATGAATATGTTCCAGAGTGTGAAAGATGATTGAAGAAGAAATTTATTTGAATCAATTAATTGCCAATGAAGCATGGATAGTATTTGCTCAAGATATGGTATTTGGTCTTGGTTTTTATTTCTTTTTAGGGATGTTTGTTTATCGTAAATATAAACGTCATCAAGAATTAATAGAAATGCAAGAAGAAGAATTAATGTTGCAACAATGGCAAAATCAAGAAGATGAATCGTTGATGTTGCTCAACTAACAAGGTAAGATAGTTACATGAATAATCAAATGACACCAAAAAGATTAGCCAGCTTGCGTGAGGTTTACGGCGTAACTCAAGCAGAGGTAGCTTCCTATCTCGGCTATACCATAAAGGGAATACCAAATAGAAGCATGATATCGCGCTTTGAAAAAGGTCACGCTAGTATAAACCCTAGAATATCAATGTTACTGACTGCATACTTTGATTCCATCAAAGTAAATCAAAAGTGAATGTAATTAATTTTAAATATGAAGCAAAAGAGCCTTACTCTTTAAATTTTGAACGGTGGTATAAATACAATTGTGATGAGCGATTTATTTACCATGAAAGTATGTACACTAGAAAAGAAGCAAAAAAAATCTTTTCTAAAATTTATACTAAGGCGAAAACTGAAAGTTAATCTTTGTTTTCACTTTGATATTTAATATTTAATCCCGCCAAAGTGCAGAGCCTATTTTTTTCATCAAGCCCTTTATCAGTTATCTTCAATAGATCATTGTTTTTTTCTACAAATCCATCCTTTATAACTTCACTTACTGCTTCTCGCGGTGTTTCTTCACGAAACATAACAGATAAAATTGCACCTAACCTTCTATTTTGTTTTTTAGATAATGCCATTAGACCTCATACCAATTTTCGTTTTTAAATAATAGTGCTTCAGCTTCTCGCCTTCTCACCAATCCATCTAGCACCTGTCTTTCGCCATTTACTGTAGCTTTGTTCCATCTTTTTATTTGATTTGGCACTTCATCGTACTCTGAATTATTTAATTTTTTGAGCAAGGTTGAGGTTCTTAGCGAACCGCCACCTAGATTAAATACCCAGCATACCAATGCGTCAAACTGATTTTGCTCTAAAGGCACTTCAACTAAGTCATTGACGTATCCTTCATACTTTGGCATTTCGTGGCTTAAAAGGGCTTCTGCTTCGCTCTTAGTGATCTTCATACCTTCAATGACACCGTGAGTTGAACCATATCCTATAGTCCATACACCCGCCGCACATTTGTAAGATTCACAGATGCCATCTTTTTCTGGACACCCTTCAAACTTTTTTATAAGCGATAAGCCCTCTGCACTGATTTGCATATCAGTAAGCGCCCCATACTTTAGTTTTTGTGCCACCCCAGTATTCCACCGCCAAACCAGCATCAATAAGTTTTTGATTAATTGATTCACCCGCTGGATTATACAGAACACCTAGTATTCTGCCGTACTTTCCCTTCCCCAATGAATGCAGTACAAATCCTTCGTAGCACAATTCTTTGAGCAGTTCTTTTGCTTCCAGACCTAACTTCTTTTCTTCTAGGTCGCGGGTACGGCTTTCTGGGGTATCTATACCAGCCAGCCTCACTCTTTGCTTGCGAAGCATAACATCAAAGCCTAGCTTCAAATGTACATCTATAGTATCACCATCTACCACGCGGTCTAAATCACAGTTATAGACGTAAGGTTTTGGGTCTGACAATATTGTTTCTGCCATGTTATTTTCCTTTTGTTTTTGGCGCTTGCATTTTTGCTTTGCCAATATTTAAGGCTAATACTTCTATTACCTTATAAAATTTACCAATCAATTCATCATCTTTTGGTGTTTTAGTTACTGCCGCGATGAAGCTCGCCGCACAGACGATTGAAGTTACTATTGATATTATTGTTGTTAGCCATTCAAGCATTTTCATTCTCCAAGTTAGTGATAATTAACTAATCATCATTATCGCTATCTAGCTTTGTATCGTAATCGCGGTAGTAAGATACTATAGCGAGAATATTCTTAGTATATCGCTTAATCTCTGCCATATTCAATGACAGGTTTTGATATTGCTGAGTTGTGAGTGCGTAGTAAGGGATTTGAGGCGCTTTACCCTCATTAACTAACCCAAGATATTCTTTCATTAGTTCTGGCGTTAATACCTCAAATTCTACATCAAGCATACTCATTTCTGATGGTAATGGTGGATGCCACATTGGTGGTCGCTCTTGGATTGTTTTAATCTCAATCGGCACTACTGGCTCATCTTGAAAGAATGGGAAATAGGAACAGCCCGTTATTAATAGGCTAATTGGCAGTATTAGGTACTTCATCAGCTTCATCAAATTGGTTTGGATTTGTAAGAGTTGTTAGATCATTCATAACTCTTTTAGTACCTTTGTTCACTCTATTTTCAATTAGCTTTGGTTTATTGAGTGCCAAATCATTAAGGTCATGCCTAGCAAACTTACTACTAAGCTCTTTTGCTTCACGCAATGCCTCATTATATTGGTTAGCAAGGTCATTCATCTTATCTGCTACCTCTGTTTGTTTCTCTAGGTAATTATCAATTGAATCGTTTTGCTCTGTTATCTTTGATTCCAAGACTACCTGATTGCCCTTCAGTACACCTATCTGCTCATTCAAATTTTTAATAATAAATCCAGACCCCGTGACAGCGACAAGTAGTAATGCCCCTAATACAAATGAAATTTTATAACCCATGTGAGTAGACCTTCAAAGCGTTTGCTTTGCCTTTTACTTTTATTTGTTCCATCAAGTCTAGCTTAATTTTACTCTTTTTGGCAGTAGTTTCACGAATTAACATATTTGTGTAAGTTTTTAAAGTTTGTATATTTAAAGGTTTTTCTTTAATTTTCTTACTACTGTATCTCCTTCAAAAATTGGTGCGTATATCTTAACGGGGATTTCTTTACCTTTAACATTGATCTCATCAATAAATTTACACTCACAAGAAACTTGTTTTTTAGTAAATTCAGAGATTAATATTGGCGTGTCATAAGTTCGGGTTTGAACTTCTAGTCTAGCACCTAGATTGACCGCATCGCCTACCACAGAGTAATCAAATCGTTCTTCACTGCCCATATTACCCACAATACATTGTCCAGTGTTTATCCCAGTGCCAATCACAACTGGCGGTAGGTCTAGTCCTTCTGCTTTAATATCTTTATTCATTTGTTCTGTTAATAATTCTATTTCCATAGCTGATTTTAAAGCCATCTCAGCATGGTTAGGACAGTCTAAAGGCGCACCCCACCATGCCATTAAACAATCTCCCATAAATTTATCTATAGTACCGCCGTTAGCTAAAACAATCCTAGACATACCATCTAAAAATCTATTAATAAGTAACACTAGACCTTCTGGGTCATCGTTTTTCATATAGGCTTCACTTATGGGGGTAAAACCAACTATGTCTGCAAATAAGAATGAAAGTTCTTTTCTATCTCCACCAAGTCTCAATTTTTCAGGATGCTTTTGAAGTTCTTCTATCATTTCTGGCGATAAATACTTTTGAAATTGCTTTTTGATTTGTTGACGTAACTTATATTGCTCTCTAAATCTAAGATAAAAAGCCGTAGAACCTGTAATAAATTGTGATATTAAAGACCAAGTTACATCAATTAATATGCCTTGTTGTACAATATAAACGCCATATACTGAGGTCAGTATCATCACACCAGACGCTAAAATAATACCTAGCGTCATACCCAAACTGTTAATAAAGACCCATATTAGAAGAATAGAAATCAAGAAAATGATAACTTCTATGCCAAAAGCGTAGTCAGGTATTTGTGGACTATTCTGAATCAAGATGCTTTCAGCTAGT
>Ga0209337_1003130_pt1 | contig 11695 bp, 5 predicted proteins | sample LinPmetageLP53_FD_184044 | JGI IMG/M metagenome (GOLD analysis project Ga0209337, IMG submission 184044) | Marine viral communities from the Pacific Ocean - LP-53 (SPAdes) (version 2) | ecosystem: Environmental > Aquatic > Marine > Oceanic | place: Pacific Ocean | collected 2010-02-08 | reverse complement strand
TATAACGTCGGTGATAAAAAATACAGGTTTAATGTAAACAATGCTGACGAGGTTAAAAATACTCAGAGCGATATAAGCAATTTCACCAAAAAGTTTTTGGATAAGAATTCTGCTTTAACAGACGCTAAGGGTTATCATAAATCTCTATATACAGCGATGAATGCGGATGCTGTTGCTAATCACTTTTACGAACAAGGCAAAGCTGACGCTATGAAAACTAGTGTTGCTAAAGCCAAAAATGTGAATATGGATCCAAGACAAAGTCATGGAACAATTGAAACAGGTGGTATGAAGTTTAAAGTGTTGAGTGATAATTCTTCTGATTTTAAGTTTAAAATTAAAAACAAAAATAAATAACAAATTTAAAACAAATTAAAAAATGGCAATTACAAGTGCAAGTCAAACTAGAGGAGCTGCAATACAAGCAACTTTAGCTGACAATTATTTAGACATCCAAAATAATGGATGGGCGCAGCAATATCTTCCAGACTTAATGGAGAAAGAAGCTGAGGTTTTCGGTAAAAGAACAATCTCTGGTTTCTTAGCTCAAGTTGGTGCTGAAGAAGCAATGGCTGCGGACCAAGTTGTTTGGTCGGAACAAGGTAGATTACATTTATCTTATAAAGGTACTATTGGTACCGCTAACATTAGTACTATTGAAATAGATACTGATATTGATGGAATTGATGCAAGTACTACTCACGGTATACGTGTTGGAGACACTGTTATAGTAGCTTCACCAACGTTAACTGCAAAGTGTTATGTTTCTGTAGTTGATGCTGATGATGCGACAACAGCGACTTCTTCAGGTGGTGTAACAGCTTTTATTACTGTTCAACCTTATTCTGCAGAGCATTTAGACAACGTTGGTTTTGGTAATTCAGACAATTTAACCGTTATGGTTTATGGTTCTGAGTATGCAAAAGGAACAGCTGGTCTTAACACGATGACTAATAGAGACGGTTTCAATGAGCCTCAATTTACTTCGTTCACTAACAAACCAATCATAATGAAAGACATGTATCAAGTTTCAGGATCTGATGCTTCTCAAATTGGTTGGGTTGAAGTTTCTGGTGAAGATGGACAAAATGGCTACATGTGGTATTTAAAAGCTGAAGGTGATACTAGATCAAGATTTGCTGATTACACTGAAATGTCACTTATTGAATCTGAAAAAGCAGCTGATGCTTCTTTAGTTTTAGGTGGCGCGAATGATGTTATTGGTACTGAAGGTTTATTCTCTGCTATTTCTACAAGAGGTCATCAAACCTCTGGAGTTACTGGCGTTAACGCTGCTACTGATTTAGCTGAGTTTGATGCTATTTTAGCTGAGTTTGATAAGAATGGTGCTATTGAAGAAAATATGATGTTTGTAAACAGAGCAACTGCTTTGGCAATGGATGACATGCTAGCTTCTATGAATTCTTACGGTGCTGGTGGAACTTCTTATGGAGTGTTTGATAATTCTGAAGATATGGCATTAAACTTAGGTTTTTCTGGATTCCGAAGAGGTTCTTATGACTTCTACAAGTCTGATTGGAAATACCTTAATGACTTAGCTACTAGAGGTAGTATCAACGATAGAGATGTTGTAGGTGCTGTTCGTGGTGTTATTATTCCAGCTGGTACATCGTCTGTTTATGATGAGTCTTTAGGTAAAAACCTTACTCGTCCTTTCTTGCATGTTAGATACAGAGCTTCTGCTACTGAATCTAGAAAAATGAAATCTTGGATTACTGGCTCTGTTGGAGCTGTTACTTCTGATTTAGATGCAATGACTGTAAACTTCTTAACTGAAAGATGTCTAGTTACACAAGGTGCTAACAACTTTATGTTGATGAACTAAGCACAATTATTTTAAAAGACCGGGGCTTTGGCCTCGGCCTTTTATTTTTATTAATTTTATTATATATTATATTATGGCAAAAAAACAAAAAATAGAAAAGGTTGTAGAACCTTTAATAAAAAAAGACTTCGAAGAAGTTGAAACACCGGTTATGGAAATTCCAAAACCTAAAAAAGATAGTTGGGAAATAAAAGATAGAGTTTATCATTTAAAAGGAAAAACGCCTCTTTCTAAGTTAATAAAAGGTACTGATGTTTACTGGTTTGACGAAGAAAAAGGATATGAAAGAGAGCTTAAGCACACTTCTAATCAAAGAACTGTTTTTGTAGACGAAATGGTTGGCGATCAAAGATTAGAACACATTATATTTAGAAATGGAACTCTTGCTGTACCAAAAAACAAAGTTGTATTGCAAAAACTACTTTCTTTATACCACCCACTACGTGATGTTATATACACAGAGCACAAGCCGTCTGTTATAGCGGAAAACCAAGTTGACGTAATAGAACTTGAAATTAAAGCACTAAATGCTGCTATCAACATGGATATAGACATGGCAGAAGCCGTGATGCGTGTTGAGTTAGGTTCTAAGGTATCTAGCATGAGCTCTAAGGAACTTAAAAGAGATTTGTTATTATATGCTAAGAAAAACCCAGGTTTATTTTTAGCTTTATTAAATGATGAAAATGTCGTACTTAGAAACTTTGGTATTAAAGCAACTGAAATGGGGATTATAAAATTATCAGCAGATCAAAGAAACTTTATGTGGGGATCTAACGATAGAAAACTATGTGTAGTTCCTTATGATGAACATCCATATTCAGCATTAGCCGCTTGGTTTAAAACTGATGAAGGAATGGAGATTTACTCCAATATTGAAAAAAGATTAAATTAACAATCTAATATATGGTTGCCCTTCGGGGCGACCATTTATAAAAAATAAAATACAATATGGATAACAATACAAACGAAGGGCCTTCAAAAGGTTTAGGAGATTCAATAGCTAGATTCACGCGATCAACTGGTATTCACAACTTAGCGCAACTAGGAGCTAAAGCTATGGGTAAAAAAGATTGTGGATGTAACAAAAGAAAAGAAGCTTTAAACAAAGCTTTTCCTTATAAAAACAAATAAAAATGATACATATAGATACTGTATATCAAAGAGTTTTAGCGTTAGCTAATAAAGAACAAAGAGGTTATATGACGCCATTGGAATTTAATCTAATGGCTAATCAAGCTCAACAAATAATTTTTGAACAGTATTTTTATGACTTAAATCAAGTTAAAAGAATTGAATCTGACACAACGTCTTTTTCTGACATGGAAGAATTGATTTCAAATAAATTAACTGGATTTGTAACAGTAGTAAATGTTAATGGTGGAAATACTTTTCCAACAAACTATAGAACTGGTAAAATATTTGCTGGAAATTTTGAAGCGAGTAAGGTAGAATATCAAGAGTTTGCTAATATCACACAATCTCGTTTTCACGGAGTGGGTTTATTAAAAAACCCTATATATAGAGAAAGTAGGATATCAGGTAATGATATAGAGGTTTATAATGGAGTAATAATGTCATCAGGGGTTACTTGCGAAATAATAAGTAGACCCGCCAAAGCTGAGTGGGGTTATGATGTTATTGCTGAAAGACCTTTATACAACGCTAGTAGATCAACTAACTTTCAATTGCACGACTCTGAAGAAACAGAACTAGTTTATAAAATATTAACATTAGCAGGTATCACTCTTAAAAGAGTTGATATTCAACAAGCCGGACAAGGATTAGATATAACAAAAATTCAACAAGAAAAAATATAAATAAATGGCACACGGATTACTAACAGGAACAGAGCAAGGATATTATGACGGCGATTCATTTGGTGGGTATCAATTTATTTCTTTATCAGATATTATAGACAATTTTACCGCAACTTATATTGGTAAGGGTAAATTATTAGAAAAAACTCTTAGATCTGATGTTAGTTTTCACGCGCATAGAGCTTTACAAGAATTAAGTTTTGATACTTTTAAATCTTGTAAAACACAAGAAATAGAAGTACCAGCAAGTTTAACTATGCCATTGCCACGAGATTATGTTAATTACGTAAAATTATCTTGGAGTGATTCAAGTGGTATTGAACATATAATATACCCTGCTAGTAAAACCTCAAATCCTAAAGCTATAAAGCAAAACACAGATGGTGACTACGTTATGACAGCTGTAGGAACATTGACAAACGGTAGTGATACTGTAGTATTAGACGCTGAATATACAAATATATGGGTTGGGTTAATAGTATCTGGACCTAATGTACCTAATGGTTCTACCGTAATAGCTACCTCAACTACAAGTAGTATAACAACAATAACTATTAGTAATTCGTCTGGGGTTACTTACACTGGAACTGAAACCTTAACGTTTTCTATGCCTGACGGAAGTTTATTTAGCAATCAAGAAAATTCACTTGTACTAGCGGGTTTATCGTGGACAGGTGGTGATAATAAAATAACAGCAAATTCTACTGCTGATGCAGGTACAGTAACTGTTGGTATGATTATATCACATGAAGATTTTGCAGTTGGAACAACAGCTATAGATGTTAATGGTTCTGTTATCACTGCTTCTAGTAACGCAATAAGTACTGGATCTTCAGAAAACGCTAATTTCATTTTACTTGGAGCAATATCAGATACATGGTCTAAATACAAAAGTAACACACCGTCAGAAAATCAAGATGATTATCAAGATGATACTTATTGGCCTATGGATGGGCAAAGATATGGATTAGATCCGCAACACGCTCAGGCTAACGGTTCTTATTTTATTGATTGTGCTGAGGGAAAAATACACTTTAGCTCTAATATTAGCGGAAAAACTGTAATACTAAAATATATAAGCGATAGCTTAGGAACTCATGAAGAAATGCAGGTTCATAAGTTTGCTGAAGAGGCAGTATACAAATGGATAGCATATGGATGTTTATCAGCAAGAGCTGATGTACAAGAATATGTAATTAATAGGTATAAAAAAGAAAGGTTTGCTGAAACAAGAAAAGCAAAATTAAGATTATCTAATCTTAAATTAGAAGAAATTACTCAAATTTTTAGAGGTAAATCGAAACAAATAAAACATTAATTAAATGCCAGAATTAAATCACAAGTTTCATGCGGGTCGAATGAACAAAGACCTGGATGAGAGATTAGTACGTAATGGTGAATATAAAGACGCATTAAACGTAGAAGTTGGTACCTCCGAGGGATCTAACGTTGGATCAATGCAAACCTTAATGGGTAATATAAATATATCTAATTTTATTGAAGGTAATTTTTTCTGTGTTGGTAGTATAGTTAATGAAAAAGAAGATAAAATATATTGGTTAATATCAGGATCTGGTATAGATATTATAGCGGAATATACTCATAAAACACAGAGCGTAAAACCTGTTGTTGTCGATGTATTTCCAATTGGCACTAGTCCTGCAAACGATAGCGGTAGAGCGCTTAATTTTGATAAAACTTTACTTATAACAGGTATAAATATTATTGATGATTTGCTTTTCTGGACTGACAATCATACCGAACCAAAAAAAGTAAATATACCTAGAGCTAAATTAGGTTCTATAGATTTTTCAACTCAAACACAACTTTATGTTAGAGACGTAAGTGTAAATGCGGTAGCTCCAGATAAATATATAAATTCTGGTAAACCTATAAAGCACGAACATTTAACGGTTATAAAAAAATCACCATCATCTGCACCTGTTTTAGAGATGCAAAGCTTTACCAGGGGAGATGAAAATGAAAATGGAGTTGCTGGAGAAATCACAACTACAATAAGCATACCTGGAAACCCACTGCAAGATCCTGTAAGTGGAGATTTTTATAATCCGTTAATTCTATTTGAACCAGGTGATCCACTCGTGTCATATATGTCTACTAGTTTTCCAATATTTGATACTCCTGTAGATTTTAAAGAAGGGGACGTAATAATTTTATCAACAAGTAGTGGCAACACAACTTATGATGTTAGAGTTAAAATAATAAGTTATTATCCACCTAATTCTATTGTATTGCCTCCTATTACATTTAACATAAGAGGATCTTTTTTCTGTGAGGTTTTATCTGGTAATCCAGCTCTCGTTAATGAGTTTGGTATATTTGACGTTAGACTAGAGCAAGCAGAGCCTTTGTTTCAATTTAAATTCCCTAGATTTGCGTCTAGATATAAATACGAAGACGGTGAATACTCTGCTTTTTCACCATTTACACAAGTAGCATTTTTACCAGGTGATTTTGATTATCTACCTAAAGAAGGGTATAATTTAGGTATGGTTAATAATATTAGATTTTTAGGTGTTAAAGATTTTGTTGACGAAAGATTAATACCAGACGATGTTATTTCTATTGATATTCTATATAAAGAATCTGATTCACCAAGTATTTATACTGTAAAAACTATAAAAAGAACTAAGCCAGACCCACTTGGAGTAATACATGATGAATGGAACGCTAAGTCTAAAGATCAAAGAAATTCATCTTCGTACGCTTCAGCCATAAAGACAAAAGGTTTTTTGGAAATAACAGCTGAAGTGATTCACGCTATTTTACCATCTAATCAACTATTACGTCCTTATGACAACGTACCTAGAAAAGCATTAGCGCAAGAGATTACTGGAAATAGAATTGTGTATGGTAATTATTTACAAAATTATAATTTATCAAACAGCGAGCAATATTATGCCACTGCTCTTACTTCTGACGGCGTTACTTATGGTGTTACTTTTCCACCTGAAGATGAAATTAAAGTAAACCTTAAAACTGTATTAAAAACAACATCCGTTGGTAACGTTATCGCCGCAGAATATAATCCTAAATACGCGTTTAAAGCTAGTGCCAGTAGTTATGGTCCAGCAAGAGCAATAAAAACATTAAGAACTTATCAATTAGGCGTTGTTTATATAGATGAACGTGGTAGAGAGACACCAGTTTTTTCTGATAGCGTAAACAACTCTAACTCAATATACACTCAAAAAGACACTGCCAACTTAGCCTCTAGACTAGCAGTGCAAAACCAACACACTGTTCCTGAGTGGGCAGAATCATTTAAATTTTTCGTAAAAGAAACATCTAGTGAATACTATAATCTAGCAATGGATAGATGGTATAACGCGGAGGACGGAAATATATGGTTAACTTTCCCATCATCTGAAAGAAACAAATTAGATTTAGAAACATTTTTAATTCTTAAAAAAGAACATGACGCTGATACCTTTGTCAGTGAGACTGGTAGATATAAAATATTAGCAATAGAAAACGAAGCACCTTTATTTGTAAAAACAGAATTAAAACAAGTTGGTAGTTTGTTTGATAATGGGGCTGTTGTTGGAAATCTTATAGGTACTACTGGTAATTTTTTGAACGACTTTCCTTTACCTGGAAATACTTTAATATCTTTAGACACAGCCGCATTTCACGATTTAGGTTGGGCAAATGAACCTACGCCATTTATTTTAAATGCTGTTGGGACCGCTGGTTTATTCTACTTACAAAATTACGAAGAATTCCAAATACGCTTTGTTTCTAGTGAAGGTTTTAGTGGTTGGTATGACATACAAAACGTTGGTCATAATGGCACTGTTTATCAAATTTATTTTGCTAAAGCTTTAGGGCAAGACGTTTCTATTACCTCCCCAGTAAGTAGCCCAGGTTCAATTGCAGATGTTTATCAAAACGTAGAGGTACAACTAGCTAAAAAGATAATTGTAGATAGACCAGAGTATGATGGTAGATTTTTTGCAAAAATCAAAAAAGATTTAACAATAATAGATAGTATAATAAAACCATCACCACTAGGTACCGGTGTATATTATGTTACAAGTCAAGTAGTATCGCAGTATATAGATTTTAGTAAACAAACATCAAGTACATTAGGAGATCCATATAATTGGGATTGGTATGGCGTTAACCCAGATAGCGACGAGGGCTACAAGATATCAACATCATTGAATAGCGGTTTAGTAAATGGAGGTAGGATGAGTACTGGTGATCCGGGTAAAGGTGTGCAATATTGGAAAAAAGCAAGTAGAGGAGATAATAGTTCCCTTCCTTTGAGGTCTAGTTCTTCTGGTTGGTTTATTGATAAAATCGAAGGTTTTAGACCTTTTGAAAGTGATCGTAAGTATTTTAACAAAGGAAGAAAAGACTGGAGTGCTCATTTTTCCCCAGTACACTCAGGGGCATCCCCGTCATCAGGGGCTTGGTGGAATGGATTTGATCAAAATCATACTTCTGGGTTTGGACCAGACAATACAGATTATGACGACTGGCTAAATGGAACCACCGATAACAAAACTCCTTTAGTAGAGGGTACTAATACCGAGGGTAGTGGAGCATTAAATAAATACCTGGGAATACCGGAAGTTAGAAATCCTGGCTATGCATTACTTGTAGATCATCTAGAGAATGGTGTTAATGCAGAGATTGAATATTTTGGTGAAAATAAACATCCTGAGGGTTCTTCTAGTGGCATAATACCTTCTTTGGGTATAGAGGGTAATTTAATACACTTGTCATATTCTGGAATAGGTGATTCTCAAGAACTAGATAATGGAGGGTGGATTTGGCCTACGGGAACTTGGAATATTTGGGAAGGCTTTAGCAGTTGGGCTAGCAATCATACAGATGATCTTATTTTTATTAATGAAATAAGCACACCTGGAACAATATGGAGATGGAAGGAAGATCCGGGGCAATGTGTTTACCAAACTTTAGCGTATAATCCTGGTGATCCAACTTTAATTCCAGGAACTGATTTAAATCCTGATTGGACTGATAGAACAAGTATTAATACTGGTGGCAACGTAGAGATAACCGGTACATTATGGGGTAAGAATTCTCGGGAAAGCATGAACGACATGGAAGGGGAAAACGAACTTGGAATCGGACTATATAATACTGTAGAAATAAGTGATTACTATAGGTATTTAATGCACTATAATGGTAATAATGGAGAATGGACTATTAATAATCCTGTATCTGACGCTATATGGGGAGGCACCAATATAGACAGTAGTGGTGGATTACCACCGGATAACCATTCGCCAATGGCTTATACCATGGGTGCCTTATCGTGGATGTCCGCCGCGCCTATGAATGATAGTGATAGCCCGTCGCTACAAACTTGTGGTGGTTGGAACGATCAAATGCTAGGCCACAGGCACGTTAATGGTAGTCACCCTTACTTTTACAACGATCAAAAAATGCATTACCAAGATCCCACGACAGGTGTTGATGTTTCAGGAAAATGGCCAATGAAAACTCGTAGATGGGCCTTTAAATATAATAAAAGAAGAAGATACCAAATTTATGCAAAATCATTAGCTGTTGACATTGCGGGTAATCGTTATGACTTAGGAGCTGCTCCAGCCGCGTATGATGATATTACTGTTCATGGTTATCTTCCTACAAACGATCCTTATCTCGCTCCTCATTTTTTAGATGATTATACCGCTTTAACGCCCACAACAACTCCACCTAAACCAGCTACTATAGCTCCCGGCGTACGACCTGATGGAATGCACGCTGGATACCCAGATCCAGATGGAACAAGTGTTACTGATGTAATACCGCAATACAGAACCCAAGACTCTGCGAATGTTGTTGATCCGGCCGCAGCTGGAAGTTTTACTTGGCAAATACTATCTACTTTTTCACCACTTGATTCTGATGGTCACTTACAAAGTGACAATCCAGGTATCTGGGAAACAGAACCTAAAGAAACTGCTGATTTAGATATTTACCATGAAGTAGGGCAGATATATCCAACTAAACTTAACCTCGATAACATCGAACAATTTGTTGGTCCTGTTGGTGAGGATTTAATTGAAAACTCAAAAGTAACTATATGGCGACCGCCTTCTGGACCTTGGATTCCATTAAGTTCTGGAATAGGGGCTAATTCTACGGATATTAGAGTTTATAGAATTGCTAACAATACAGTGAGTGTAAATTTAGCGGATGTTGATGGTAATTGGCTTGACATGCCTCAACTATATCCGAATCCTTTAAATGTTGGAGATAGAATAATATTTACTAGATCAGATGGTAGTAGAACAGAAACAAATATACTCAGTGTAAACACTGGTCAATACGCGGGTGATATCGAGCTAGCAACAGACGTGCATAATTACCAAGTTACTTTACCTTGGTACAATTGTTATTCTTTTGGAAACGGAGTTGAATCTGATAGAATTAGAGATGATTACAATCAAGTAACAATAGACAACGGGCCTAAAGCTTCTACAACTATTGATGAACCTTATTTAGAGGAAAGAAGAGCTAGTGGATTAATATACTCTGGAATTTATAATTCTACAAGTGGTGTAAATAATTTAAACCAATTTATAGCTGCTGAAAAAATCACTAAAGATTTGAATCCTATTTACGGTAGTATTCAAAAACTACACTCAAGAAATACAAATTTATTAACGCTTTGTGAAGATAAAGTATTTAAAATACTTGCTAATAAAGATGCATTATACAATGCTGATGGTAGTATAAACCTTGTTTCTAATGAGAATGTTTTAGGAGATTCAATTCCACTTCTTGGAGAGTATGGTATATCTAAAAACCCAGAATCATTTGCGTCTGAATCATATAGAAATTATTTTACTGATAAAAGTAGAGGTGCCGTTATAAGATTATCGCAAGATGGTTTAACACCTATATCTGATATTGGTATGAGAGATTACTTTGGTGATTCTTTAAAAACTGTAAATAGGTTATATGGAAGTATAGATGATAAGAAACAAGAATATAATATTAGTTTAGATTACAAAGATTATAACAGGTATAACGCAAGAATAATAGGAAGCAATAGACCTCCTTGGGCTACAAATCCACTAACAGCAACTATCGTAGTGTCAATAGATCATATTGATGATTTTCAGGTTGGTGATTTAATTAAAGGGACTGGTTTAGATGTTGGATCTACTATAGTAAGTATAACAACAGTAACTGATCCAGTACATGGTACTAATCTACATATATTATTAAGCAAAAAAGCTGTACTAATGTTAGCTACTCCGTGGAGTATGTATATAAATCCAACAATTACTTGGGATATTGTTATCACTGTAACTAGACCTACTAGTTTAGAAAATACAACTATATCTTTTTCTGAAATAACAAAAGGTTGGACTAGTTTTAAATCTTGGGTGCAAGAAGACGGAGTTAGTTTAAACAGCGAGTTTTATACTTTCAAAAAAGGTAACTTGTGGAGACATCATTTTGATGGTGTTGATAGAAATAATTTTTATGGTGAGCAATATGATTCTAGTGTTGAACTATTGTTTAACGAGTTACCAGGTAGCGTTAAATCTTTTCAAACATTAAACTACGAAGGTAGTCAATCAAAAATAACTCCACCTATAAATCCAGATACAGGTGAGGTAGTTGATGGAGAATATTGGGATAATGAAATAAAAGAAGGCTGGTATGTTAGTCAGATGTATACTGACATGCAGCAAGCAGATAATCATGAATTTAAAGAAAAAGAAGGTAAGTGGTTTTCACAAATACAAGGTGTAGCTACTGAATGGCTAGATGATTTAACCGCTGGAAATATTGATACAAATGAATTTTCATACCAAGGTATAGACGAATCAGGAGCTATAAATGTTATTGGCGGCGGATACACATCTTGGGATTGTCAACTAGATACGTATGGCCGATGCTGCGTGGATAGCGAGGATGTTAATCTACCTACTCATCCAACGGCACAATTTACTGTTTCTAGCAGTTCGTTTAATAGTAGCAACCCTATAGTTTCTCAGGTTGTCAGCGCTCT
>Ga0209337_1003129_pt1 | contig 11695 bp, 13 predicted proteins | sample LinPmetageLP53_FD_184044 | JGI IMG/M metagenome (GOLD analysis project Ga0209337, IMG submission 184044) | Marine viral communities from the Pacific Ocean - LP-53 (SPAdes) (version 2) | ecosystem: Environmental > Aquatic > Marine > Oceanic | place: Pacific Ocean | collected 2010-02-08 | reverse complement strand
AACTATATTCCTCGTTTTTCGCATTATATTTTAGCTTAGGGAAACTATGTCGCTTAAGCATTGTGTTGAACGAATTGAGGGCTTTTTCTTTATTAAGAAATTGTATAGCAAATAAGCAATCATCAGTACCGATTACTTGATTTTCCTCACATCTCTTTCTTTGCCTTAGATTCTTTGCTATTTCTTTATGATTAGTCCATACTCTAAACCAACCACTAAATCCTGTTTGTCTAGGGCTTTCTTGCCAAGTGTGAAAGTATTTCATTTCTTACCCCCTAACCAAGCATCTAACCATTTTAACTTGAATAGGTATTTACCATTAACAAAGACTGACTCTAGCTGTTCATACTTAGCTGCTTTTTTTAAAGCATTGTAAGACAAGGTGGTATATTCCTTTGCCTCAGCTATTGATAAGTACTGTTCTTTCTTATCTATTTTCTGCATTTCTTAACTCTCTTTCCTAATGTTCACGATCAACCCTTTCGGGTTGTCGTTCACATAGATTATTTAATGTTATAATTAAGAATACAGAAGTCTCACACTTTGCGAACAAGTGTAAGTATAAGTGCTATGCTTTACTATAATACCATACACATAACCACTTGTAGTTATTAATCCATACATCTGCCCATATGTAGTTATATCGCATTGTATGTTGTTCTTTACCTTTGAAAAGGTCTATTTGGTGTTATGTTCAATCATAACTAAGGGATATTCCCTGTTAACTCGTTGTAACAGGTTAAACTATTTCTATATCATCGGGATAATCATTATTCCAAACATATGCTTGAGCTTGTTCTAAGGTCATATCAGTAATCTTTTCAACCTCAGATTCAGCTATTCTATGCTCAAGTGCTTTCTTTTGTCTATTGTCATTTGCTACTCTAGTTTCAAAGTCTTTATCTATTGTTATCATATGTGGAATTTTTACTTCTCTAGTACCAATTTCACTTAATTGTACTATTAAACCTTTTTCGTTCTTTCTATCAAACCAATGTTTGAATTTGGCAAAGAGATGACGATATAAGAATTGATTTAACTTTACTTGGTGTACTCTAAGACCAAATAAGTTATAAGGTAATACATCGACCAAAGGTACAGGATTATTCTTTAACTGCTTTTCAAGTTTTAGATACCAATCGGTAGGGTCTATTGGTTTCCAAGGTTTGCTAAGTTTTCTAAGAGACCAATCATTAGGCAATCCCTCAAGGTGTATTTTATCCCACCACCTATTGAAAGTAGTTCTGAATAAATCTTTGTCTTTAGCCATTATCATCATATTCTGAGTTAGTTCTAATTGTGGCTTGTCAGGATTAACTAATGCATATAATTCAGCCTCTCTAACATCTAAAGGTATATCCTTAGCATTAAGACCTAGTGGTTGTTCGTGTTCAAAGGTTTGAGATAATGTTACATTTGAAGTATTAGTAATCATCATAAGATTAGTAACTCTTTTTAAGTACTTGGCTTTTAATGTGACAAACTCTTTAAGACCCTCATCTGCAATTTTATTATATATTTCATTGATATAATTGTGGTCATCAACACTATAAAATTGAGTACCAAGTTCTCTATCATATAGCTGTCTAAGTTGTTGAGCATTTTTCTCATTGAATACACCACCGATATCAAATACAAACTGCATATTATGTAGGAAATGTTCCTCAACCCATATGCTATCAATTAAATGCTTGGCTCTTTGAGGTTCTGATAATTTATGTATTCCTTTGCTATAGAATCTATGCTGTCGGATACTTAGTCGTATATCATCAAGAATCTGAGTAGCATCAAATAAATCTGAGAATAGTTCTGTACCCTCAATCTCTTTTCTTTCGCCTGTTGAATCTGTATAGTGAAACTTATCGTGATAGGTAATCCTAATCTTACTACCCTTTGGTGTTGTGATTTCCTGTCCACTACTACCAAGTACATCTGAATACTTTTTAGTTACACTCTTAAACCACCTAATCTGATTTTCTTTTTCTTTGTTCTTTTCAGACATTAACTAAGTCTATTAAAAGTAGTTTGTTTAGTCAATGTATCTATGCTAAAAAATATTTACAAAATTTATAAGATTTGTTTACAATCATTGTGATTATATGTGCTGTATGCCCCTCTCGTTTAGTTGATAAAGGTGAAATACCATACAAAGGGCGAATTAATACCCACAAGTTACCCACAACCTTAAAAAATTATCCAAGATTGTGTGCCTGTCTTATATATGTACCCTACCCCCCTCGATATCTTGTTTAGGTTGAGATAATTAGGTTGAAAATTTCAGTTAGTTAAGCCTCACGATCAATCGTTCCGATTGTCGTTCGGCATTATTCGTACCATTACTCGTATCAATTAATGATTAAGTATGAGGTATTATAAATAGATATAGAAATAACAAAGGGCTACCGAAGTAACCCCTTGTTTCCCTGTGTAATAGTCAAAGTGTCTCAGATAAAAGACTAGTGGGCGATGAGAGATTCGAACTCCCGACGTCCTGCGTGTAAAGAACGCAGTCCTCGGTCGCTAACTCATCTTAAATCTTTAAACTCGTTCACTATTCGTATCAAGTTAACCCTCTATCCTGTTACTTTCTACCATTTTCGACCAAGCAAACTTATCATCTTTCATATAGTTTTCAGTCGTTTTTAATGTGCTATGTCGCATCATCAGTCTTAGTAGAACAGCATCATCTGATTCCATAGATAAGTTTTGACAATAGCTATGCCTTAGGTCGTGGAATCTAAAGTTCTCAAACCCTACTTTTCTACAGGCTTTCTTAAACTTCTTACTGATAGTAGCAGGGTGTATTGGGTTGGCTACCATTACATCATAGATAGGTTTTAATTCATCATCTAATATGAGAACTGCCTCTTTATTTCCTTTACCATAGACCTTTATTTGCCAAAGGTTATCTACTCTACTTATCTCGTGGTAAAGTCCTCTATAAGCCTTTGCTTTAGGGTCAGTAGTTAACTCTCTAAGTCTTAAGCCTGTGTTGTATGCTATTGTGAAGTAACTAGCCGACACATTATCAGACACACCCTTAATTAAACTGAAGTCCTCTTTACTTATCCAAGTCTGAGTTCTTGGTTTAGTTTTGATTAGCTGCAATTTGAAAGGTCTCTTAAGTATTAACTCATTTTCTAGACACCATATTAAGAAAGTGTTAATGTATTTCACTCTCATATTCTTGGTATTGTCAGACCAATCTTTCTTACTGACTACTTGTTCTATTGCTGACCTATGCTGTAATGATAACATATCTAAATTGATATTACCAACCACTTCTAACAGCAGTTTTAAAGAGGCATTGTAGAACTCTTTTGTACTGTTCTTTCTAACATCTTTAATCAGCATCTTACTATCAAGCATTTGATTCCAAGCTGTCTTGATTGTGTGCTTATCTGTGTTGTGATTAGGTAGCTTATGCTCTAATCCTAATGCCTTATGCAATTCTACATACCAATCTTTATCAGTTGGAAATAGTCTTGCTCTTGATTCTATCTCATTAGCTTTGGATTGTAATCTATTAGCTGTTCGTTTATCATCTTTAGTATTAGGTAGTGTTATTCTAACCTTACCTGTTGGTAGTGAAACTCTTAAGTAATAATTACCATAAAAGTATTTACCATTTTTTAGAGTACTATTCGGTTTAAGAACACTCATTGTCTCGCCTTTCCTTTGTAAGACTCACGATCAATCGTTCCGATTGTCGTTCGTCTAGTTAAAGCGAACACTTTGACGATTACACAGGGAAGTGAAATCTGTAGATAATTTACTAAATCCCTATGCATCAGACAACATATCCTTAATCTCGTCTTGGTACTGCTTTGATAACTCTTTGAAAGGATATCCAAACTCTATAATACCAAGAACATCATAAGCATTGTATCTAGGTAGACCATTAACACCAAATCTGACCACTTTTAAATTCATACTTCTAACCTGTCTATCTACTGTTGATTGAGAGCAATTAAGTATCTTTCTCATATCTTTGTTAGTGTAGTATTTAATCATATGAGTACCTCTCTTTCTGTAACCATACCCGAACCAATATCCGAGACACCACCGAGACACCCTATAGGGCGATAGAGATTTAACAGCATATGAGTATTGCTATTCCCCTCTAAAGTCTCATAAACGACTACAGGTAAAACATATAAGGTTATTCTTGAGGAATAGAGTATAAGTACAAGTGTAAGTAAAAGAGTAAGTCTAAGTCTAAGTTTAACCCTCTCTTTGTTGTTAACCCTTTCTTTATCTATACTTCTACTTGTGAAATTCATTTGAATCCCCTTTCTTTGAATCTTGATACCAATGATATATTTCGGGGTACATCAGACTATCATAATAGTTAAATGTCATACCCTCTTTTTGATAGGTCATCTGTTTAAGAGTACCATTAAGATAAGCTTTAATGAATTGCTGTTTCTTTGCTAGTAGTACTGCAGGAATTTCTAAAAAGTAAGGATTTAATTCGCCACTCTTAATGGCATACTTTATTTGAATTACCCAATCAGACTCTTTGTTATGAACTTTCTTATTGGTTTTAAGATATCCAAACTCATTAACTATACCGAAGTCCTCTACCACCATTAAACCATTATCTCTAGCTATGTACTTAATCAATCCTGTTCTTTCTAAATCCTCTAATGATTTTTGAACTCTATCATTATCGATAACAGCATCGGGATTAATATGAGTAGTAATCTCAAAGATATCATTTCTTAATACACCCCAATGGTCACAAGCAAACTTGATTCCTAGTACATATATCATTTGAGTAAACGAATCATATGGTAGTAGCATTTCTTTTTCTGATTGAAAGAACATTACTTTACTTGGCATCTTTGTACCTCGCTTTCGTATTAGGAACGATATTAGGTGGCATATTGGAACTATATTCCTCGTTTTTCGCATTATATTTTAGCTTAGGGAAACTATGTCGCTTAAGCATTGTGTTGAACGAATTGAGGGCTTTTTCTTTATTAAGAAATTGTATAGCAAATAAGCAATCATCAGAACCAATTACTTGATTTTCCTCACATCTCTTTCTTTCCCTGAGATTCTTTGCTATTCCTTTATGATTAGTCCATACTCTAAACCAACCACTATATCCTGTTTGTCTAGGGCTTTCTTGCCAAGTGTGAAAGTATTTCATTTCCAACCACCTAACCAAGCATCAAGCCACTTTAGTTTGAATAAGTATCTACTGTTAACAAAGACTGATTCTAAATCGCCTTGCTTAACTGCTTTCTTTAAAGCATTGTATGATAGAGTAGTATATTCTTTAGCCTCTTTCATTGAGAGGTACTGCTCTTGTTTATCTATTTTCTGCATTGTATTAACTTCTTTCCCAATGCTCACGATCAACCCTGTCGGGTTGTCGTTCGCATCGGTGTTATTTCTCTTTGTTAATACAACATACTAAACCACCTTATATGCTTGACACTTCCTCTAAGGGTATATCTATAATACCATACACATAAGTACTTGTAGTTATTAATCCATACATCAACCCATATGTAGTCATCTACCTATATTTCCCTGTAAGTGAACCGATTTAAACCGATTACAATCCATAGACAATCAGATATTACCTGTTATTCCCCTGTTATCGTTGTTACTTCGTTGTTTTACAACACGAAAGGGTCATTAGCTTTGACTAGTTCTCTCATCTCATCGATATCTTTATCTTTGTAAGCCTCAGTATCTCTTTCTAATACTCGCTTATCTAGGTCTTTCTGTAGCTTGTTATCCTTTGCTATTTTGATAGCATAGTCTTTATCTATTGCAAAGATATGAGGAACATTTGCATCATCAGTACCGATAGGTGTTAAATCAATCTTAAGATTATTGGTGTTCTTTCTATTGAACCACCTTTTAAAGATTCCCCATATATCCATTAAGATTTGTATATGAACTTCATCTCTCTGGAATATCTTACTATCAGCTAATGCTGTTATGGGTAACAATCTATTACCACCTTTAACCTCTATGTTATCTAGTCTACTCTCAAGGTCTATGAAGTGATTATGCATTGCTTTATCGAAACTCTTATGCCCTCTATCTTGATATCGTTTTTTTAACCACCTCTTAAATCTACTTTGATAAGTAGACCTAACACTTTGCATTTCTATTATCGGTCTTGGTAGTGGCTGCTTTTTATTGAAAGCTAATTCATCAAGCATATCATTAACATCTGATTGAGTGAATTTATATTCAGATACTCTTTTAACTTTTGAATCTATCTGTAATATGAAAGCCTTAGTTACAACCTTATCTCTCAGAACAGAGAACAAAGTTAAATCATCTGCATAATCAGAATAGAGTTTGTTAACCAATGATATCTCTACACCATTTAAGAAAGGTTTGTAGTTCTTAAAGGCTTTAACATCATTGAGACTTACTATCTTTAATTCATCAGACATTACATAACCAAAGTTGTGAATCTGTTTTTCTAGAAAGAACATATGTTGTACATAATGTTCAACCTGCTTTGGTACTGATTTGATTTGTTGAAGTTTACTTAGTTCTAGATACCAATTCTGTAAGTACAGATTAACCTCTTTAACTAATTTCTTTTTATCGAACAAAGGTCTGATTGAATCTTTACCCTTATTCTGTAGTACTTGTTGATTACCATTAGCATCTGTATATACGAAATTATCGTAGAACTTTATACTAAAGGATTTCTTATTTGATACTGCCATATCGCTTTTCTAATACTCTTACCCTTGCTTTAATGTATACTCTCTCACTTAAGAGACTGTTTGCAAATACTTAAGCTTTCTGAAAAGCTGATTGGCTGGCATAAAGAATCTATTTATTTTTTTTTATTTTAGTCAAGGATAGAAATGTCAATTCGTATAAAAAAATATTTACAAAATTTATAAGATTAGTTTACAATCATTGTGATTATATGTGCAGTATGCCCCTCTCACTTAGTTGATAAAGGTGAAATACCATACAAAAGGCGAATTAATACCCACAAGCTATCCACAAGTAGATTATTGCCAAATACGAACAGAAATAACTTTTACTTCAACATCTACTGCTGATTTGTCTTTAGTGATTGTGAACCCAATATCTACTGAATCATTAGGGTCTAAATTGTCAAAACTATGAGGCCAATATTTTTTAACATCAACTGTTTCACCATAACTATCTAATGCTTTTGCCTGTAATTGAACACCTCCTGGAATAGTACCGATATTTGTAACATCTCCAAGAACTCTAAACCTACCACCAATCCATTTTGCTTTGACATCAGAAAGAATAAATTTAGATTTTTTTAATTCATTATATGATTCATAAGTATGTGTCGTTGAATTTTCAGTTGTAGGTAGTTGATATGCTGGTGATGAAAAATCAGAAAAATATATTAGTGAATAAAGGAATACATAGATTCCAACGATATATTTGATAGCTGTCTTTAAAAATGTCCACATAAATAAAATATAGAATAATTATCCTCTAAAATAAATATTTAAAAAATTATCCAAGATTGTGTGCCTGTCTTATATATGTACCCTACCCCCCTCGATATCTTGTTTAGGTTTAGATAATTAGGTTGAAAATTTCAGTTAGTTAAGCCTCACGATCAATCGTTCCGATTGTCGTTCGGCAGATTAGTACCCCAATTAGTACCCATTAATACAGACTTATGAGGTATTATATATAGTTATAGAAATAACAAAGGGCTACCGAAGTAACCCCTTGTTTCCCTGTGTAATAGACAATCTATCTCAGATAATAGACTAGTGGGCGATGAGAGATTCGAACTCCCGACGTCCTGCGTGTAAAGAACGCAGTCCTCGGTCGCTAACTCATCTAAAATCTTTAAATTAGTTCGCTATTAGTACCAATTTAGCCCTCTATTCTGTTACTTTCTACCATTTTCGACCAAGCAAACTTATCATCTTTCATATAGTTTTCAGTCGTTTTTAATGTGCTATGTCGCATCATCAATCTTAGTAGAACAGCATCATCTGATTCCATAGCTAAGTTTTGGCAGAAACTATGCCTTAAGTCGTGGAATCTAAAGTTCTCAAACCCTATTTCTTTACAGGCTTTCTTAAACTTCTTACTGATAGTAGCAGGGTGTAGTGGGTTGGCTACCATTACATCGTATACAGGTTTTAATTCATCATCTAATATGATTACTGCCTCTTTATTCCCTTTACCATAGACCTTTATTTGCCAAAGGTTATCTACTCTATTCATCTCGTGATAAAGTCCTCTATAAGCCTTTGATTTAGGGTCAGTAGTTAACTCTCTAAGTCTTAAGCCTGTGTTATATGCTATTATGAAGTAACTAGCCGACACACTATCAGACACACCCCTAATTAAACTAAAGTCCTCTTTACTAATCCAAGTCTGAGTTCTTGGTTTAGTTTTGATTAGCTGCAATTTGAAAGGTCTCTTAAGTATTAACTCATTTTCTAGACACCATATTAAGAAAGTGTTAATGTATTTCACTCTCATATTCTTGGTATTGTCAGACCAATCTTTCTTACTGACTACTTGTTCTATTGCTGACCTATGCTGTAATGATAACATATCTAAATTGATATTACCAACCACTTCTAACAGCAGTTTTAAAGAGGCATTGTAGAACTCTTTTGTACTGTTCTTTCTAACATCTTTAATCAGCATCTTACTATCAAGCATTTGATTCCAAGCTGTCTTGATTGTGTGCTTATCTGTGTTGTGATTAGGTAGCTTATGCTCTAATCCTAATGCCTTATGCAATTCTACATACCAATCTTTATCAGTTGGAAATAGTCTTGCTCTTGATTCTATCTCATTAGCTTTGGATTGTAATCTATTAGCTGTTCGTTTATCATCTTTAGTATTAGGTAGTGTTATTCTAACCTTACCTGTTGGTAGTGAAACTCTTAAGTAATAATTACCATAAAAGTATTTACCATTTTTTAGAGTACTATTCGGTTTAAGAACACTCATTGTCTCGCCTTTCCTTTGTAAGACTCACGATCAATCGTTCCGATTGTCGTTCGTCTAGTTAAAGCGAACACTTTGACGATTACACAGGGAAGTGAAATCTGTAGATAATTTACTAAATCCCTATGCATCAGACAACATATCCTTAATCTCGTCTTGGTACTGCTTTGATAACTCTTTGAAAGGATATCCAAACTCTATAATACCAAGAACATCATAAGCATTGTATCTAGGTAGACCATTAACACCAAATCTGACCACTTTTAAATTCATACTTCTAACCTGTCTATCTACTGTTGATTGAGAGCAATTAAGTATCTTTCTCATATCTTTGTTAGTGTAGTATTTAATCATATGAGTACCTCTCTTTCTAGAACCATACCCGAACCAACCGAGACACCACCGAGAGACACCCTATAGGGCGATAGAGATTTAACAGCCCACGAGTATTTGTACTCCCCTCTAAAGTCTGATAAACGACCACTAGTATTACTTATAAGGTTATTCTTAAGGAATAAGAGTATAAGTACAAGTATAAGAGTAAGTATAAGATTAAGTCTAAGGCTATATCTAACTCTATATATATTGTTAACCCTTTCTTTACCTATACTTATACTTCTACTTGTGAATTTAGAAAGGGTGTCCATTATCAACCTCGCTTTCTTTCTTCTTCCTTTCTTGGTACTCAAAGTATATATCCATATACATCAAGCTATCTAGAAAGTTGTATGTTCTACCATCTTTGACATATGATAGTTCTTTAAGAGTACCATTTTCATAGTGTTTGATAAATGCATCTTTTCTATGAAAGGCTATAGCAGGAATTTCTAAAAAGTAAGGTTCTAATTCGCCACTCTTAATTGCCTGTTTAATTGGTATTACATATTCTGACTGCTTGTTATGTTTATTCTTATTCATTTTCATCTTATCAAAGTAATTCACTTTGCCAAAGTCTTGAACTACCATTATGCTGTTATCTCTACCAATGTATTTAATCAACCCTGTGGTTTCTAAATCCTTAAGAGACTTTGCTACTTGCTCTCTATCTAGAGTTGCATCAGGATTAATATGTAATGTGATATCATATATATTAGTTGTTAGACAACCCCAATAGTCTGCTTTGAATTTGATACCAAGCACATATATCATTTGAGTAAATGAATCATAAGGCTGTAACATTTCTCGTTCTAAATCATTGAACATTACTTTACTTGGCATTTTTGTACCTCGCTTTCACATTAGCAACGATATTAGGTGGCATATTGGTACTATATTCCTCGTTTTTGGCATTATATTTTAGCTTAGGGTAACTATGTCGCTTAAGCATAGTGTTGAACGAATTGAGGGCTTTTTCTTTATTAAGAAATTGTATCTGAAATAAGCAGTAATCAGAACCCATTACTTGATTTTCCTCACATCTCTTTCTTTCCCTAAGATTCTTTGCTATTCCTTTATCATTAGTCCATACTCTAAACCAACCACTAAATCCTGTTTGTCTAGGGCTTTCTTGCCAAGTGTAGAAGTGTGTCATTTCTTACCCCCTAACCAAGCATCTAACCATTTTATCTTGAATAGGTATTTACCATTAACAAAGACTGACTCTAGCTGTTCATACTTAACTGCTTTCTTTAAAGCATTGTAAGACAAGGTGGTATATTCCTTTGCCTCAGCTATTGATAAGTACTGTTCTTGCTTATCTATTTTTTGCATATCTTAACTCTCTTTCCTAATGCTCACGATCAATCCTATCGGATTGTCGTTCGCATCAGATTAATTACTGTTATAGTTAAGATTACATAAGTGCCGAAATTGGCGAACAAGTGTAAGTATAAGTGCTATGCTTTACTATAATACCACACACTCAACCACTTGTAAGTATTAATCCATACATCTACTTATATGTAGTTATATGGAATCATTGGTTGTTCTTTACCTTTGTAAAGGTCTATTTGATGTTATGTTTAATCATAACTTTGGGATATTCCCTGTTAACTCGTTGTAACAGGTTAGATAATTTCTATATCATCACCGATTGGATGAACTTCTTGAACCCACTTCATAGCCTCATCTATAGACATATCTTTAAAGTGTTCTACTTCCATTTCTGCTACTCTTACCTCAAGTAGTTTATCTTGTCTATTTTGTTCTGCTATTCTGTTTTCAAAGTTCTTATCAAGCAGTATTATATGTGGCATCTTTGAATCTTTAGTACCAATGTCTTGCCATTTTACTACTAATCCTTCTTCATTTTTTCTATCAAACCAATATTTGAATTTATTGAAAAGCAGATTGTAGAAAAGAAGATTGAAAGTTTTATCTGGTCGTGCATAATCAAATCTAGAACTTGGTAAATCTGTAATCTTAACAGGATTGTTATGAAGTGCATTTTCTAACATCCTATAATGTCTCTCTATATTAACTCCACTTGGTGTATAACTTGGTATATCAGAAGTTAACCAAGTATTATCAATAGGTGCTGGTGGACTATGCATATCCTCAAACCATCTATTGAATCTTGTTCTGAATAGACTTCTATTTGACATCATTATTATTAATTCAACAGGTACATCTTGTCTTGCATTGTTAGGGTCAGCCAACCACTCAAAGCTTTTTATTGATTCATCAAGACTATATTCAACCTTAGGATTGAACACTCTTCCTGAAATGCTTGTCGGCAAAGGTTCAGTATAAAATTTTTCTTTAGCAATTTGTGCTGGAGCAAATTGAAGTAGAG
>Ga0209337_1003128_pt1 | contig 11696 bp, 7 predicted proteins | sample LinPmetageLP53_FD_184044 | JGI IMG/M metagenome (GOLD analysis project Ga0209337, IMG submission 184044) | Marine viral communities from the Pacific Ocean - LP-53 (SPAdes) (version 2) | ecosystem: Environmental > Aquatic > Marine > Oceanic | place: Pacific Ocean | collected 2010-02-08 | reverse complement strand
TATACATCTTCAATCTGCTGTTTATTTGAACCAATACTTAAATATCTGTCCCTTATACTTTTCTGGTCTTGTTTTGTTTTAGGGAGAAAGTTAACTACAATCCCGCACGAGTTTCTCATAATAGGGGCGAGTTGAGTGTCACGATGTGTAAGCATGACACAAGATATAGAAAGCCATCTAAAGAACGTGATATTCGTAAGGGCTTCACTATTCTTCACCATTTTACCCTTACTTTTCATAACGGCAAAGTCATCAAGAACAATTAAAATACTTTCGTTTGTGTTTTGTGTTTCCTTTCTAATTCTAATTATTTCATCGAGATTATCTAGGGTAGTATAACGATTACCCTCAGGGATAAACGGGAAACTGTCTTGTAAATGAGCAGTAGCCGAAAATAAAAATGCATGTTTAAATCGTCCCGCGTTTTTACTTCTATTGAGCCAGTATATCGCTTCGTTCGCAAAATGATTTTTTCCTGATCCTGATGCCCCGGAGATACAGATCGTAGTATGTTTTTTCAGCTGTGAAAGGCTTCTAAAATCGAATTCTTCTAATTTAAATTCTTTTGTCATTAATATATTAATATATTTATTTGTTAATATATAAAACGCCTTTTAAAGAATCCTCTGTAAATATAATAAAATTAAATAAAGAATTTAAATTAAAGAATATTTTACTCCTGATGCATCTCCCTTCCTGAATTAATTTCATTTTCATAACTTTATTTTCAAGCCCAATCATAAGCAATATATCATTTAATTTATTTATTTCTTTATCAAGTGGAATACAAAAGCTCTTATCATCACCTTCCCTAGATATAATCCAGTTACCACTCTCTAATTCTTTTTTAATTTGAAAATATGGTTTATAACAACAACAAAAGAACCTATACTCTATAATGTAAATATGATAAAAGGATTTTACTTGACTTAAATCCAGAGAAGACATTGGAACTGCTGTGGCGACACTGCTTGGCAAAAGACACGGTGAATTATACGACATTATATATTAATATTATATTATATTATATTATGCTAATAATAAATAAATTATGCAGCTGTCCCCCAGGTCGTCGGCACAGTAGTACCGTTTTCTAATACTACACCTTTAATAATCAAACTATTACAACTAGTTGGATCATTTTGAATTATAGCCGTACCGCCATTATCTGAACTGGCATTAAAATTATAACTCGTTCCTGCAACTAACCTCACGATAGAATTCATATTTAGTTGCTGGGCTGTAGAGTTGTTTTGCTCAGCCCGTGATATATGACTTCTTGCTTTAAGAATTGAATTATTCGCTGCATCAAATAGATTTAAGGTTAATACCGACTCAGCATTACTTCCACAATCCGCTTGAATACACGCTATTACGTGATACAGACCAGTTATTGAAACAGTAAAAACACCAGCACTATTATAAGTCATATCATGCACCAGTATATTTTTGAAAACTAAATCTCGCCCACCTCCTCCAGCTGTAGCTAATCCTATATCTGAATCTGTGTCTATAGTGCTATTTACTCTTCTACCATAACAATAAACGCTTAATGGTCTTAGGTTACAGTTTTGGACGTTTAAATCCGTAGAATACAATGTTTGGACCGTCACGTAAGGAACATCGGCTCGGTAAATATATAGGGCTGGTTCAGTAACATTGTCATTGCCATTATCGGTATTAAATTCTAATCGATTCGCACTAGAATTAAATCTTATCGTGGCTCCTTGATAATATTCGGGGTTTGACCCTTGTAAATTATCTGTAAAGATTATTTCACTTGAATTCGCAACACCATTTGAGCCATTTAATCTTACTCTTACTGGTGCACTATTACCAGAACCAATCTCCAAATTTACATTAGGATTACTATTATTGATTCCCACATTTTGATTAATATACACTTCGCTTCCATTATTGCTCCATTGCGTAGTATTTTTTGCCGTGTTTGCCGTTATCGCCGATGCTTGACTACTTGTTATACCCGTCTTCGCTGTGTTTGCCGTTATCGCCGATGCTTGACTACTTGTTATACCCGTCTTAGCTGTGTTTGCTGTTATTGCATTTGCTTGAGATGTAGTAATACCAACTTTAGCACTATTGTTCTGTCTTAACGTTTTTTCATCATTCAGATTGATTGCCGATGATATAGTAATATTATCAACTAGATTTTTAATTTGAGTATTATTAAATTGCTCTACGTTATTTATTCTAAAAGACATAGACCGACTACTAGGAGTATTCAATTTTAAATTACCAGCATTATCTACTATCAAAGACCCGTGAGTACTTGCTAGAGTTCCACTATTTAAATTACTATGTTGTAATATAAAAGATTGTGCTTCACTATTCAAACTACCAATTTTTAAAAAATTATAAAGCAAGGTGGAGGATTGTATATTAATATTTAATAATTCTGCTTTTGCGTTTGCTATATCTGTAGATTGGCTAGAACTTATTCCAGTCTTAGCTGTGTTGGCTACAATGGCTGATGTCTGTGAACTTGTTATTCCTGTTTTAGCCGTGTTGGCTACAATGGCTGACGTCTGTGAACTTGTTATTCCTGTTTTAGCTGTGTTGGCTACAATGGCTGATGTCTGACTACTTGTTATACCCGTCTTAGCTGTGTTGGCTACAATGGCTGATGCTTGACTACTGGTAATACCCGTCTTAGCTGTATTGGTTATTCTTAAGGTTCGCTCATCATTTAAATTAATAGCACTACTAATGGAAATATTATCGGTTAATGTTTTGATATCATTACTACTAAATAATTGACTTCCATTATTATAAAATTGTATCTTCTTGTTCAAAGCACTTTTAACAATTGTATCGCCATTAGAATCTACTTCTATAGCAGAAACTACATTATTTAAATTACTTGTTTGAGTGTTTGTTATTCCCGTCTTAATATTATTAGCCTGTATATTTAATATCTCTTGAGTAGAAATTATTCTAGTGTTTCCAGCTAGAGCGGTCGAGCTCGATGTCCCGAGAACCATAGAATTTTTGGCTGTATTGGTAATACGTAAGGTCCGCTCATCATTCAAATTAATAGAACCACTAATAGTAATTAAATCTAGTTTATTCTTAATTTCATCTTGTTCAAGGCTCTCGGCTACTGACTCATCTATCTTTTGGAAATTACTCATTATTATTATATATTATTATATATTATTATAATATATATATGAAAAAAGAGAACCGGGAAATAGTTAATAAAGAAACAAAGATAGAGCTCACTAAACTTGCTCATAAAAATGCACAACTAAAAAAATTAGAAGAGGGTGTATATCACGATGGTGAAAAAATCCTATATGATACCCCTCCAGATACTAAATGGGACTTATGTTGTATAAGTGGTGATAAGGATGTATGTGTATTTTTATTTAAATGTGTGGTAATGTCTTCTGTGTTAGGATTCTGTATGATAATGCTAATGAATGGTAATCAGGATGGGTTCTACGTCAGCACTCTGTCTTTAATCCTTGGTGGAGTAATGGGAGGGAGCGAGGGGACTAAGAAACAAGAGCCACTTAATAAAAATAAATAGTAATAATAATAAATATAATATAATATATTATATAAAAATAAATGAGTAATTTTTCAGCTAATCATATAAAAGTTTTTAAAAGAGGACAGAAGACTGGGGATAAGGATACACCCTTAAAAATGCAAGTTTTAAAGAATCAAACCGCTATTAAAGCTTGTATAGAAGAACGTATTAAAAATGATAAGGATATTGATGCTATTAGATTTGCTATTACGAGTAACCAGAAAATAATAAAAGACATATTAGAGGAAATAAAAGACATAAAAGAGAAGACCGAGAACTATAGATTACAAGCTATACAGAATCAGATGGATAATCATAATGATAATGATAATAATAATATGGGAGTGTTAGTTGAACAAGATGAAGATGAACTAGAAATGGAAACCGAGTCAGAAGAAGAAAAAGAAGACTCAGTCGCTAAATAATTAAATATTTAATATATTATATTATATTATATTATATTAAATGATTAACCGGAGAAATTTACGTAATAGAAATGATGGTCCAGACTTAACAATGGAAAATAAAGGGCGTGAGGAGAATGTGCCTTCTACTAAACCTATACCCACACCTTCTTCTAAACGCCCTAAAAGTAATAATGATTATATATTAGAAGAATTTAATAAGGAAAGACTAGATGCGGGTCAATCCCCTTTAAATTTCTTGCCTACTGGTACATCTGATAATTACAAATTACGATTATTAAATAGGTCTCGACGTGATCGTGGTTTAGATTTTTTACCTAGATTACCAAGTGACGTTAGTAGTAAACCAGTGGTATCTCCAGAATTTAAAGATATTTCAAATACCGAATTAATTGCTCAAGAAAATGAATTACGAAAACAGTTATTAGAAGATCCTAGTAATCAATCGATAAGAGATAAAATGAATGATATAAATAGAGAGCAGAGAGTAAGAGCTATATATCTATCTCAATCCTTATCTACTGACGCGGGTGGCATGTCCGTCGAAGGGACTCCTCAATCAATTCTTGATAGAACCGCAGAAATAGACCAAGAAATAAAAGATTTAACAGATAAGATATTGGCGAATCAATTTTCAACAGGTCAAGAAAGGGCAGATAGCACCGACCAATTAAAGAATTTAGAGTTTGAATTTGAATTACTAACTGACCCTAAAAAGTTTTATGACAGACAGCAAAGGCAAATTGATGAATTAATGGAGGCACAAATCTCTCCGACTGGTGAAACTAGTAGCGTGCCACCACCTCCAAACAGACAAGGACCACAAGAGGGACGGAGTGTTACGCCCCCACAAGAAACCAGCTTCGATGCATCTAACCCCGACAGAACCACAAATACACCACCAGCTACAGGAGGTGATACATTAGGTCAATTATTTGGCGGACTTGCATCTGCTGTGAATGATTTAAGAAAAGATGCAAGCACGGGTAATAGTGGGTTATCTTCATCGTCTTCTGGAGGAGATACAACAAATAGAAACGAACAGTCTATAGACTTACCCGCCGATTTGGAAGATACTACAGTTCATCACGAGGAAACGACATCAGATACTATACAGGATAATACCCAACATTTTGAACATATAGGAGCTAGTTCTAGAACTAATTTTGATAATAATTTTATACGATTTATATTATCTACAATATTGAAAAGGAGTTTAACTCAAGCAGGTTTAGATTCTAATAAGGCAGATATATTAGGTGATACTGCTATGAGTGGTATAGGGATATTATATAATAATTTAAAAACAGGGAGACTCGAGAATGATTACAACCGCCTAACGCTAGATACATCAACCGCATCTAGCTTAACTAGACCTACCCTACCTCTTATAATAATTACAGCCTATTTATATTTAGTAGATAAAGAAACTGATTTTAAAATTGGAATTAATTTTATTACTAGACCTATTATCCGTCATATACTATCGGGGGTTCTGGGGTTTGAAGGAGAAGATATAGAATATGCTCTTATGATATTAGAGGCTATCCCTAACGAATTAAAAACAGCGTATTTAAAACAAAAGGGAGAACAGCAAGGTTCATTGTCTAGTCAGGAGATATCCGCCATAGGTTTGTTTATTGACAAAATAAATAAAGATTATTTGAAGAGGTTTAATAAAGAATTAAAAAAAGAATTATTTAATTATGAGAATAAACAGACTCTGTATTTATATGAAATGTTAGAGACACTCAATTCTAGTTCAGTGCTCTCTCAAATATCATCAGCTTTTAATACTGTAGGAGAATTAATTACAGAGATGAAAGACAATCCATATTTATTAATACAGCTTTTTGCTTTATTATATAATGATATAGAGGGTGATGACTTTACGGCTAGTAATGTATTAAATCAGAGTAAAGTAGATAAACTGATTTACTATTATTCGAATGTAGGGGGAGGTGGTCGAAAACCAAATGATAAAATAGATATTCTTAGAGATATAGAATTAGAAACAGGTAAACGAGGTCAGACCCCGGGTTTAGAGGTAATTGAGAATACCGATAAGGTAGCCCTTTATAAAACTAATGATAGATACTATATAACGTTTAGAGGAACTGATACAAAGGATATGAAGGATATTTCAATGAATTTTCAAAACTTTGGGGGTAAAGATATTTATAATAACCCGGAGTATAATGAAAGGATGGCAGTGGGTATGAGATACCTTGACAAGGCTATAGAGTTATCTAGACAACAGGGTATAGATCCACCAATTGTTTTAGGATATAGTCTAGGTTCTATATCAGCAATGACCCTAAGTCAGCTATATCCTAATATAGAGACTGATGTATATAATCCAGTGTTAAGTAAATCACAGTTAACCCAAACAATAATGGACAGGCTAGGGAGTTCTAATATTCATTTTAATTATAATACTAAAGACCCAATTAGTACCAATATGAAATACTATAAAACAGAAAATCCTAATTTAGATATTAAAGAATATTCTAATAATAAGTTTTTCAATCCTCACTCTATCAAACAATTCCAATAAAAAAATAAAAAAAAAATATTTTCATTTTCTTTTTCTTTTTGTATTATATAAAAGAATGTCCAATATTGCTATACAATCACAAACTAATTCGTCACTTTATAATAGTGCATTACAGGGTTCAAATATGCCTATGGGGGATCTGGATCAATTTGTCTACGATATGAAGGGCCCCCAAGTAAATGCATTTCGAAGCCGGGATTCAAAAACGCAAATTTTGGGATGTGCTCCATCCGGGACCTTCCAGTGTGCTATACCATCGTTTGGTCTATGGCGAGAGTGCTATTTAAAATTCAATGTCTCTTGGCAAAACGGCGCTAATAGTATCAGCCCTACTATTAGTGATTGCTTAGGTGCTAACATAATTTCAAGCGCCCGTATAATGTCTAACTCTAGAACAATCTACGAGCTCACCTCAGCCGAGATCCAATATCTTATATATACTGATACTAATATTGCCAGACGTGAAGGTCGTAAAAAAGCTATGTATAATAAGCATTATGACATGCATAAGGGTACTGTAGCTAATACTAAAGGGGGGCTGGGACAACCCCTCAAAATGACGGCTCTCGTGGACGATACAACAGATTTAAATTATCTTGCATCTAATTCTAATGCCGTCCAGACACACGATGTATACTGTTGTCTCCCTTTCTCTTGTTTCGATTCAGATAAATCAAATATTGACACTAGTTTTACAGAATCACTGGTGATGGAGATAAAAACGAATGAAGGCTTTTTATGTGTAGAGGGTGGTTCAGGTGCTAATAATGTTTTAGCTCAAGCCTTTACGATTAATAAGGCTGAGCTATGCTGTGAATTTCTCATATTGAAAGATGATTCCAAGAAAATGATACAAGAGAAGAATTTCTCACTGGGGGGGAGCCCCCTAGCTATCCTCGGCTCAGATTTCAAGACCAAATCTGTTCAAGTGACGGGAGAAGCTGGGACAACCAAAGCAACATTAAATCTCTTCTTCACAGAACTATGTCACGGGATTTTATTTGAAGTACAGCCATTACGAACCTCGACAAATGTCCAAGCCATTTCTACTACCTTTGCCTGCGCAACAGTCGCTGACACCTCCGCTGCGATATTACCACGTGTTTTAGGTCATCAACAGAGGTCGACAGCTGGTATTACGAAAAAAGGACGTTTTATCCACGTTAATAAAATAAGTATTAAAGCTGGTGGTAAATTAATTTATGAAGGGTCTCACCACGAGATCAGGAACCTGAATGGCTCAGCTCCGATGTGTCACAACGTGAATGGTGATATTGAAACGAGTCACGAGGAGGATAGTGTATTCGGTTCTTGCTATAATCTCTATTATGTCAATTTTGCCAATAGCCATCTGACCACTGAAATCGCTGGAGCTTTAGCCCTACGGAATCTCAACTCGATTGTTGTTGAAATAGAATTCCCGTCTGTTAATGCTGTGAAATATGATGTGACAGCCCATCTTCGTCATTACGTGGCTCGTAGTATCAGTGGTGATTCAGGTGCTATCAGTCAGGCTCTCTCCAATTAAATGAAATAAAATGATAATTTCAAAAAAAATATATTTAATTATTAATATGAGAGTTTTAATAATTAAGTTTATTTACAGAACATATAATAAATATGTACTTGAACCACCAAGACATAATAAGGGAGATTGTTATTTAGATTATTATAATTTATTTTAGATCTAGTGGAGAGGTTGCTGACTTATTAATTAATTTTTATTTATTTATTTCTATTTTCAAAAACGGAGGAACTCTGCGAAAACGTAAAATATCTATAAAAAACAACTTTTTGACAGAGTACCTCCGTTTTTAAAATCTAATCCAAATCATCAATAAATTGCAAATCATTCCCACTAAATCTAATATCTCTATTTAATCGTTCTCTCTCACTATACACACTATATCTATTAAACCCCTCTATTATAGGTTTGTATCGTTTAGATATCGTTCCCTTCTTCCCTCTTTCTATATCACGAATTGGATTTAGAATATTGATTCCGAAATAGAATTTAATAATATGTTTTTTAATTGTATTATCAGTCATCTTCATAAACCTATCATAATGCTTCTTACCTACCCCAGTCTTAGACAGGTGTATGAACCTTTCAATTTCAATTTTAGTTTCTAAAGATAATTTAGCGGTATTAAACTCAATTACACCGTTTTTGATAGTAATAACATTAGATAATATCTTATCTTTTTTTTTATATAAAGCAATCAAGCCTGAAAGTAATCGTGGTTTATTAAAGAATAATTTATTAATAGAGAAATCGTTATGACAGATAGAGGCTCCTGCTTCACAATCCGTAATATCTACTGATATTTTTTTGAATTTAATATCAGTATAGAATCTCCTAACTGAGAGTTTTTGGGATATAGTTGCATCATTATCAAATATTTTAGATTGTAAATCTTCATTTTGAGTAGCATCAATTGGTTCACAGTTATCATATTCAAAATCGTTTTTATTGGAATCATTTTTAAATATAGATTTATCTACTTCGCCTGTGTATGGTAATTGTTTTATTTTATATCCTGTTTGTTTAAAATAGGTTTCTAGAATTTCTATGCCCTTAGAGTCGTATTCTTCTAAAAGAAAATCTCTCATAGCGTCAAACGCTTTATTATTAATGTCCGTATCTTCTAGATGTGGTTTTATTATAGATTGTGGTTCATATAATTCGCCTTTGCTGTTTGAAATAATTTTCATAATGTTTTTAAAATTATAAAACTCGATTACATTTTCTTTAGTATTTCTAATTCTGAAAGAAGATTGAATACAGTCTCTGGGAGATATATGGTCAGCATATGATAAATAGATTTTATCAAAATCATTGAACTCGTAATTAACACCGACAGTAATACAACTATTAGTAATTACTACGCGTGCTTTGTTCCATATACCATTAACATCAATTAATTTCCTTTTTTCTTTATCGTTCATATCCCCATAATAACAAAGGACATTATCTTCATTAAGTCTTTCTATTTGATTTATTAATCTTTGTTTGAAATCTAAGATTGACATTTTATAAACAGAACCATTCGCGGATTTGTAAGGATAGAATATATATAATTTTTTATTTTGTTTAAGGTCATTAATAATTTTGTTATACCAGCCATAGAAGGTTTTATTATAAATAATTTCTTTATCGATTTTATCGAATTCTTTTTCTCGTTGAATTAAATTAATTTGGGAATTTGGATCTATCATTTTAATATAATTGATTGTTCTTTTATGAAGGAAAGCATCCATTATAAAAACCTTTTTAGAATTAATAAGGAGGTTTTCGAATTGCTTATAATTAGTAGTATAGTGTTTTCCTTTACCATGCGTATCAGAGGAAAGGAAACAATTAAAAAGACTTTCAATTTCATCCATAACAATAACATCATACGTAGTATAGTCTATTGGTGAGGATACTTGATAATGAAGGCTTTCTAATTCAATAACAATTCTATTAATATCATTTTGAATAATATTTCTTTTTTCAAATCCTCTGGCTTTCTTTCCAGAACATTTAGTTTTAATTTCTTTATAATTTATAAAACCTAAATCAAATCCTTGAGGTCCGTTATTAAGCCTACCTATCAGATTGTAGGCCATTGATATTCGATTGGTAATCCAACAGACTTTTAGTTTAGGATTTTCTTTAACCATTTCAATTAGTTTAGAGATGGTAACGTATGTCTTCCCTCCACCCATATTAATTTTCATTAATTGATATTTAAAAGAATTAATATCAGAGATTGAAATATACTTTCTATTAAATACCAGCGTATTATCAACATTATCTATAGGTGCAAACTGTTCTTTAAAACAGGCGACACTAGGATCAATTATTTGGGTGTAATATTTTTCTAATAACGCTTTAATTTTTTTGATAGACCAGCAATACTCACACTTTAAAAAATTATTAAAATCGTTTTCTGTTGTATAAGGCGAATCATTATTATTAAGATAGTGTTTTGTTTCCCAAATTCTGTACTGTGTGTAACTCCCACCTTGTTTGGCAAACCAGACACCTAATCCGTAATGATTAGATTTTCCCATTTTATGTTCTGGTTTAGTATTGGGTATAGAATATAGAATATCTGTTGGGCTACATCTGTCCAGATCCAGAATTAAAGATTTAGTGGGAAGGTACGTGGATTGGGTTGGGGGTTTTAAAAACGGAGGTACTTTGTCAAAAACATTCTTTTTATAGGTTATATACGTTTTTGACAACGTTCCTCCGTTTTTATATTTATCCAGACCAGTTCCAGACGCCAACCAACAGCCTTCCAAATTAAGTGTTTGTATCAGATGATTAGAAATAGTTTTATTAATAATAATTTTTTGAATTCTATTAGATTTATATTTAGATTGGTTAACCGCTTTCATTTGTTGGAATCTGGAATATACATTAGAGTCAAGTCCATTATCTTCATTAGAGATTTGTTTAATAAAGTTTTTAAACCCAGATTTAATAAGATGTTCCATATTTTTAAATAGAATATCTATAAGAACTATATGATATGAATAAAACATTTTATTTTTTTTTATTCCTATAGAACCAGAGACAGCCATATTTAAATTATTTCCGAAAACTTTTTCTAGTTCATTAATAGAGTTTTGAAGACAATCTTTATTATTAGAATCAATATCAACATAACCCCTTATTTGCTTGTCTGGCGAGATAACTTCAAATATATTTTTATTTTTATTATTAATTAATTTTAAGAATTCAGTTTTTTTCATTTTAGTAAATAGTCTAAATCCTTTGTAATTAGAACTGACGATAATTTCTTCTTTTGTAAGATGCTTGTTTAAAACGTGAATTGGTTTTAAAGCAGAACAGCTACATTTACCTTTACAATTTCCTATATGTTTTTTTTGTAGCCAGTAGTGTCCAGCGATTTTAGTACTACATAATCTGAATTCATTTTTAGCGTTTAGCGTATGTAAATCTAGAATAGAAATAATATTTTCTTTTTGTGCCGTCATATCTATATCACTTGTTTTTAATTTTGATTTTAGAACTGAATTAGAATTATTAGAATTATTAGAATTATTAGAATTAGAATTAGAATTAGAATTAGAATAAGAATTATTCATTTAATAAACAATATAATTTTATTTTTGAAAAAATCAAATTTTTTTAATTAAATGA
>Ga0209337_1003127_pt1 | contig 11699 bp, 14 predicted proteins | sample LinPmetageLP53_FD_184044 | JGI IMG/M metagenome (GOLD analysis project Ga0209337, IMG submission 184044) | Marine viral communities from the Pacific Ocean - LP-53 (SPAdes) (version 2) | ecosystem: Environmental > Aquatic > Marine > Oceanic | place: Pacific Ocean | collected 2010-02-08 | reverse complement strand
ATGTTAACAACCAAGTGTGCTAGTCCATATCTCTTACTATTGCTTCGGTATCAATGGCTTAGCACATCATGGTATAAGTTTGAGTTAAAGTTTATTATATAATCCGCGTGTATATACGCAGGAAAAGGAAGCCTAAGCCTCCTCCCCCCAAGATTCCCCATCAGCAATTACTCGGTCTAACTTAGGAGTTAGTGAGTCAAGCATTGCAAGAGATAAGTGACGAACCTTCTGCGCTGCATTCTGGTGGATAAATTCACCAAATTCTACACCGCTAATGAGAAAGATTTTCCCAGTAAAGATAGCACTAACAGATGCATGTTGAGGTTGGCCTAGCTTGTCTGTCCAGGTGTAATTTAGAGGGTATGACTGGTCTTTAATGAAGCTCATAATGAACTCCTTTCAATTTAAATGAGAAATAACGAAATCCCATTGTGGAAAATCGCTTTCTCCCCCACCCCCATTTTAAGTCTACCCACACGATAAAATCCTCTAATTTTTGAAACCTCTTTGAAAGTTAACGAAACTGTTTTAGATTACCCTCAATAAACGGAGGAACAAATGGCATGGGCGGATTTAATTATAATTTTTTTTACGGTGAGTCTGATTACGGTTATGAGGCATATGGAGACTATGCCTGGTTATTCGTGTCCTAAATATTGTGGTGTGGATCACATGCATTACCCTTTGGATTCTCAATCCGGATTGGATTGAATCTTAAGCAATAATGATAACTTCAATAAAACCAGATACTTACGCATTATAAAAAAGAGTTGCATGTTAACTATATTGTATATAATATATACCCTATAAATAAGGAGCTATTATGATGAAGAAGTATATCTTGACTATTAAGTATGATGATAACAAAGAAGATATGGAGTTCCTTAGCGAAGAAATATTAGAAACAATTAACCCTAATGATTTAGGTAGCATAGAATTAGACGAATATTACGATAAGGATATCCTCGAGTTTATGGACGAATGTTATATAATAGGTAAAGCATAATTTGCTTCGCAAATTGTCTTACCCCCTTCGGGGGCGCATTTAAAATAAAGGAAAGAGATGGAGATATGGAAATGGATGAATTGATTGATGAGTTAGTATATAAGGTTGATCAACTTGAGCATAGTTGCGCAGAAGCGCATGCTATAATATTAGAATTGAAACAGGGAGAAGATAATGGCAAGTTTAGACGGATACAGTTTAAACCAGAAGATAGACAAGCTACACTCAGAGATAGTAAATGAGATTAATGATATGCAGTTAGCCTTTGGGCAGCTGTATGATTATCTTCAGAGGATGGAAGCTAATAATAAGCCTGTTAAGAAAGAAAGTAAGGCTAAAACTAAAAAGGAAGGAGCTAAGAATGCCTAAAGGAGGACTTAGTTACAAATCATATACAGCATGCGTTAGAGACGCAGCAGCTAATGGAGTATCTGCAAAATCATGCAGTGCATTAGCATCAGGATCAGGAATGCCTAATAGTTCAGGCAATAACATGCCACAACCACGACCGGGAAGCATTAAAGGTTATGGTGGTGGAAATACAATTACACCACAACCTGATCCGCGTAGACCACAAGGTAATCAAGCTATGTCAGGACAAGGTGGAAACATGGTCCGTAAGCCTGGTCAGAATTTACCAGTGCAACCTGGAAGACCAGTACGTAGACCAGGACAAAATCAAGTAATGTCAGGTCAAGGACCTGCAAGCATGAGACCTGGTAATGTAACTGGACCAGCGCCCGGAAGACCAAGACCTTTACGTAAAAGAGGACGAGGACCTGCACCAATACCACCAGGACCAAATATGCGAAGACGGACATACTAATGCCTAAAATGCATACATGACCATACACTGGTAATGTTCATCCGGTGGGTGACAATCACAAGGTTACTGGTAAGCTAGCTAGGGATATGGGCTTGCCAGATGGCACTGAAGTGCATGGAGAAGAGACAGGTACTGTTGAGTATTTATATCAACCTACTAAGTATGTTGAAGGTAAATAGCTTAATTTGCGCTTTTATAAGGTAAACGGAGTAGAGCACAAAGTTTACGAGCCAGAAGATTCTCTGCCAGAAGGAATGATCGTTCAGTCTAATTGGCGAGATGGGAATGCTGGAGACTGGATAAGGGCGGATGATGAATGTATCATTCAGGTTCTACGTAGAGGCAGAATGCATAAAAAAAGAGGTAAGAATAGGGTTGCAGCATATGTAGGTACATGTACTGGGACCTTTTCTACGTCTAAGACTACTAAGATGGATACATCTAGAAGAATTAACATATATTCTTTTGGTGGCGATAAAAAAGCAGAAGATGTAGTTATAGATCGTTCGGATCTAAATTCTGCAGAGCGTATGTTTATAAACTACTTAGTAATGAAGATGTCTCCAGAAGTAGCATATATGAAGGCATTTCCTACTAAGAATATTAAATATGCGAAAGTTAAGTCAAGCCAGTTAGTTAGCACAGAAAGGGTTATTACAGCAATGAAAGAAGAACTAAAACCGGTTCTTGAGGAATTAGAAATATGTGATAATTATGTTCTTAAGAATATTAAGGAGGTAATCGACTCTACTGAAAAAGATGAGACGAAGCTTAAGGCTTTGTTTAAGTTAGCAGACATATTAGATATGGAAGATAAATCTAAAACTAATGTACACCAAATCACTGGGAATATTTTCCAGGGTTTTAGCGATGAACAAGTGTCATCAGCAGAAAGGCCTATAGAAATTGGGAACGGATCTTAAAGGACTCAAAGTATTGGCTCAAGGGAGAGCTAGGAAAGAAACAGCGAAAGAGAGATGGGAATGTTGCAAATCATGCCCATATTTAACTAAATTAAATAAATGTAATCATTGTGGTTGCTTTATGAAAGCTAAAGTGCATTTTAAAAAGGCTTCATGCCCAATAGGCGTATGGGAGCAGGAGAAATAATGGAACCAATGGAAAACGGACCTCAAGGTCAAGCTCCAGGTACATCAGGAGAAGGAGCAGCAACAGAGGGTGCCAATGAAGCTATGCAAGGTCAACTTGAGGATATGATCATTAATGATTTTATATCTGAGGATCTTGCATTTACTACATTTATGAATGAAATCGATAATAGTATCCCATATAACTCATTAAACGAAGACAAAAGGGATACCTACGATCAAAAGGCATTCAACTTTTATAATGATAAGTATGTAAATGAGATAGTGAATAATGACTCTAGCGCTAATATAACCCTAGAGAACTTTATCTTAATGCATAACCCTTCATTAGAATTTAGATCTGATTTAACAGATTTCAGTTTAGGATCAAAGAATACATTTGCAACTGACTGGGAAAAGATTTATAAGAGTGACCTAGAATTGCATAAGAAGTCTGCTATTAAAGGTTATCAGGCTGCTATCTTAGCCGAAGGCGCAACTGGACTATAATAGCTAGCAATGGCTAACATAAACTTACATAATGTTTCTAAGATGGAAGAACAGCTACTCCTGGCTAGGAATGATTTAATTGCGTTTGGCAAGTTATTTCTTCCTGATGATTTCATGAGGTCTGAGACTCCATTCTTTCATTATGAAGTTGCAGATGCATTAGTGAATAAAGATATAAGGCAATTAGGTGTTATATTGCCACGTGGTCATGGGAAGACAGTTTTAACTAAATGTAATATTATACATGATTTTGTGTTTACTCAAAGCCCTCTTTTTTATGGGTGGGTAGCTGCATCAAGTAAAATATCAGTACCTAATTTAGATTATGTTAAATATCATTTGGAATATAATGAGAGAGTGTTGTATTATTTCGGTGATTTAAAAGGGAAAAAATGGACAGAAGATGACATTGAGCTTAAAAATGGCAGCAAGCTTATCTCTAAGTCAAACCTTTCGGGTATACGTGGCGGGGCTAAGTTGCATAAAAGATACGATCTTATCATCCTTGATGATTTTGAAGACGAGAATAATACCGTTACACCAGAGTCTCGCTCTAAAATCGCAAATCTTGTTACGGCTGTGGTTTTCCCTGCTTTGGAGCCTACTGACGGGCGGTTGCGTATTAATGGTACGCCTGTGCACTTCGATGCGTTTACTACAACTATACTTAATGGGCATATCAAAGCTAAAGCACAAGGCACAGACTATTCTTGGAATGTAATTACTTACAAAGCAATACAGGAGAATGGCACCCCATTATGGCCGGATTGGTTCGGACATGTGGAAATGGAGCGGAAGAAAAAGTTTTATGCGGATTCGGGTCAGCCGCAAAAGTTCTATCAAGAGTACATGATGGAGGTTCAGAATGAAGAAGATTCTATTTTCAATAGGAACCATATCAAGTATTGGAGCGGAAATTTTTATAAAGATGAAGACACTGGCATTAAGTACATTAAGACTCCTGAAGGGGATGAAAAACCTATCAATGTATTCGTTGGCGTTGACCCTGCTACAGATTCTATGCGTAGGGATAGCGATTTTAGTGTTTTATTGGCTATTGGGATTGATGGGGATAACAATTGCTATGTACTTGATTACTTACGCAAGCGCTCACTATCTGTACTTGGTATTCCAGGGGAAGACAAAAAAGGGATCGTGGACTATATATTCGAATATAACAGATTATATGACCCGAGTTTATTTTGCGTTGAAGACACAACTATGTCAAAACCGGTGTTCCAAGCTATTAATGCAGAAATGCGAAGACGTAATGACTTCACTATCAAATATACGGCAGAGAAGCCTGGCAACAGAATGTCTAAAAGGGATCGGATCCAAGAGATACTGGCACAAAGGTTTGCAATTGGTGGGGTCCACCTTAAGAAAGATCAGTATGATCTTCAAAGGGAAATAATGACTTTTGGGCCAAGAATGGGGCATGATGATACAATTGATGCGTTGGCATATGCGTGCAAATATGCACATCCAGCGAAGAGCTTAAAAAAGAAAAAAGATGGCACATGGTATAAGCATAAACCACAGCCTAAAAATTGGGTGGTAGCATAATGAAAAGCAAAAAACAAAATATAGCAAATAATTTAATAAAAAATCCAGTTGACTTAAGAAGTCAGAAATCTAGAGCTAAAGGTCAGGGTCAGTCCCTTAACAGCTCATTAGGCGCACCTTTAACTGCTGGTTATTTTGGAAATCGCAATCCTACACCACCTGGATTTATGGAGAATACTGTAGTAGCTCCATGGAACTGGCAGCCTAATGCTTCTGAGTGGAATATGGATCTTGGTGATTTTGATTTTGGAGCCTCACCAGTATTCCCAGGTATTGATGTTGATCCAATCGCAGGGCCTCCAGAAGATCAACCTGGCTTTGGATCAGGAGAATATAATCCAAGTGAAGAATATTTTGGATTTAATCAACCTGGGTTATCTTGGAATACTGAAACACTATCATGGGAATATAGTGCCCCTGGAATGACTATTGGTGATAATATTATATGGGGTCAAGGTATTGATGTTGATCCAGTTGCAGGACCTACAGAAGACCAACCTGGCTTTGGAGAGGGTTGGCTGCCTGAATCAGGTCAATGTCCTATGGGGTTCGTAATGGGCCCTGGTCAGGTTTGTTTACCTGATGTTTCAGGTCTAGGCGAAAGTCAATTTTGGCTTGATGATTCAATGTATGAGTTTGATCCTGGTGCAGGATTTGGTGAATGGGGATTTAGTGAATCTTGGCCAGAAGGGGGCTCAGAATTTACCGGTTGGCTGGATGATCTATGGAACTATCAAGATCCTTATAGTCCAGGGAATTGGGACGCAGATGAATTTGGAATGACTATTGATCCTAATAATCCATATTTTAATACATCATCTATAGAGGAACAAGCAGGTATTTATGCTTGTGATCAACAGGGATTAGGTTATAATCCAATTACAGGACAGTGTTTTGCTTATGATACTGGTAATACTGTTGATCCTGGTGGTCCTGTTGGTCCTGGTGGTCCTAGTGGGGCAACTCAAACTAGTGGCACAGGTATACATGGGGGAGGCTGGAATCCTAGTGGAGGTGAGGTTAATGAATTTGGCTGGGATTATTGTGAACTTGATAATCATTGCGATGATGGTGAAATATGTGTAATGGGTGTATGTACAAATCAAGGAGAGGCATAAAATGCCAAGATTTGGTAGTAGTAGCAAGAAAAGATTAAAAACCTGTGATGAAAGATTACAGAAAGTTTTTAATGAAGTAATTAAACATGTAGATTGCAGCGTGCTGGAGGGACATAGGGGCAAAGAAAGACAGGATAAGTTCTATGACGAAGGAAAAAGCAAAGTACGGTTCCCTGATGGTAGGCATAATAAGTTGCCTAGTCGTGCTGTTGATATCACACCTTATCCCGTCGACTGGGATGACCGAGAGCGTCAAACTCTTTTTGCAGGGTTTGTGCTTGGGGTGGCTCGTGGGATGGGTATTGTGCTTCGCTGGGGCGGAGACTGGGACCAAGACTGGCAAGTAATGGACAATAAATTTGACGATTTTCCACATTTTGAAATAAAGGATTAAACATGGCAACATTATCACCAACATTAACACTAGCTAGCTCGGATGCTACTAGTGATACTTTAAATATGACAGTTACCGATACATTGTCAGTAACAGTTCCATCAACAGGACTATCTACGCTTAATGCAACGGCTACAGGAGGGAATCATATAATAGTTCCTGCTGGCACAGCTGTAGCATATTTATTCGTGAGACATACTGGAACAACTGATGGATCTACTGCAACAGCTCAATTATTAGATCTTGAAAATACAGATAATGAGGCTTTTGCTCGCTTAGGAGCGGGAGAATGGTTATTTATGCCATTTAATCATAGTGGTGCAAGTGTGGGTGTTCAACTGCAAGTAGCTCACGCTAGTGAAGTGCAAGTTGAGTATGCATTCTGGACTAAGGCTTAAGGATATAATATGGCAACATTAAAAGTAAATATAACAGAAGCGGTTACATTAAATGGTAGTAACTATGGTGCTAAAAATGCATTATCTATATCTGGCATTAATGGAGTCGATAAACGTATAGTTGCAGTTTTGCATAGTGCTAAGCAACAGATATATGCAGGAGGTTCTGTTGTAGCACAAGGAACGTATATATCTGCAAATGTGAAGTATATACGAATTACTAATTTGCATGCTTCTCGATTTGTATTGTTACATTTTGAAGGCAATGCTCATTACTCTCAGCATAAATTAGAAGCTGGTAAAAGCTTTATTCTAGGAACACCTGTTGGGTTTGATAGTCATGCAGATTTAGATTCTTTTAGTAGTGAGACTATTACGAAAATAGATGCAAAGGCCGATACTGGGACCGTTGATTTAGAAATATACGTAGCAACCGCATAGGAGCTGTATGGCAAAAAAAGAAGATAAAGTAGCCAGTAGAGTAAGGACATTATTTAATAATGTTAATACTCAGACCCGTATTCAATGGGAGTACGTTAATCAAAAGGGTTTTGATTTTGCTAATGATAATCAACTGACTGATATTGAAAGAAGAGCATTAGAAGAGCAAGGCATGCCTACATTTACTATTAACCGCATAATGCCGGTAGTAGAGATGCTTAACTTTTATGCTACTGCAAATGACCCTAGATGGCAGGCTATTGGAGCTGATGGTAGTGATACAACTGTAGCTGCCGTATTTTCAGACATAGCAGACTATGTATGGTATATATCAGATGGAAGCACATTATATGCAAATGCAGTTAATGATGCAATTACAAAGTCAATTGGTTACCTTTTGATTAGTGTAGATGCTGATTCAGATCAAGGTATGGGTGATGTTAAAGTTAGCCAGCCAGAGCCATTTGATGTCTATGTAGATCCTAAATCAAGAGATATGCTGTTTAGGGATGCTTCTTTTGTTATGATTAGGAAAGTATTACCAGAAAGCCACTTAATAAGTTTATTCCCTGATAGTAAAGCAAAGATTAAAAAAGCAGCATCGGATCAAAATATAGATTATAGTTATAGTGAAAAATCTATGGGGAGCATGCAAAAAGATTTTGATTATAAAGATATAAGAGAGTCAGAATCTATTAATAATGAAACTGGAGAGCAAGGTAAGCTTCTAGAGTTATTTGAGGTATATGAAAAAGTTAAAGTAGCATATGTTAATGTATTTCATAAGGTACCACCTAATGAAGAAGCTATAGCTGGAATCAAAGAGCAAGTTATTAAAAATATGCAAGAGATGGCTACTGAGATGGAAGTAGCTATGAAAGAGCAAGAAAAAGAAATGGCTATGGCTGTTGAGGCTGGAGAAATGATTCCAGAAAGATTTGAATTGGAGATGAAAAAATTACTTGAGGAGAATAAAGCTCAGCTACAGGGAGCTGAACAGTCAATGATGGCTGAACTAGAGAATGAAGCATCTAAGATTGAGAATAAGATTATAAGTAAGAAAGAGTACAATATAATGATTCAAGACCCAATTATAGAAGGCCTTATTGTAGATAAGGTAGATTTCTTTGGGACTAGGATTAAACAAACTTGTGTGATTGGCAATAAGACTATTTATGAAAAAACATTACCTGAAAAGATTACAGAGTACCCAATAGTCCCATTACATTTTAAATGGACTGGTACTCCTTATCCTATTTCAGCAGTATCTCCTCTTGTGGGCAAACAAAGAGAGATGAATAAAGCTCATCAATTAATGCTACATAATGCATCATTAGGCTCTAGTCTTAGATGGATGCATGAAGAAGGTAGCATAGATACAGACTATTGGGAAAAATACTCTAGTTCACCTGGAGCATTACTCCCTATAAGACCAGGTTCAGTAGCACCAACAGCAATTCAGCCTGCTCCATTATCTAATGCGTTTTTTAGTATTGTTAATGAAGGTAAGCAAGATATGGAATATTTAGCTGGTATTTATGGAGCCAGTCAAGGAGATACAGGCTCACAGCATGATACTTACAAGGGCATGCTTGCTCAGGATGAATATGGAACTAGAAGAGTCAAACAGTGGATGAAGAACTCAATTGAACCAGCATTAAAGCAATTAGGTAAAATACTATCAGAATATACAAGAACTGTTTATACTGCTCATAAGGTATTCCAGATAGTTCAACCAAACTCAATTGAGAGTGAGAAATCCGTTGAAATTAATGTGCCTTTATATAATGACTTTGGAGACGAGATAGAAAGATTTAACGATTATGGTACTGCTAAGTTTGATATTAGAATTGTTGCAGGATCAACATTGCCGGTTAATAGATGGGCATACTTAGCTGAGCTTAAAGAATTAATGCAGTTAGGAGTTATTGATGATATAGCTCTATTAGCTGAAACAGATATTAAGAACAAAGAAGAGCTTGTGGAGAGAAAGTCTCAACTATCTCAAATGCAAGGTCAAGTATCAAGCATGGAGGAACAAGTGAAAGACAAAGATGGAACTATCGAAACGCTTGAAAGACAGCTTGTTCAAGCAGGAATTAAGAATAAAGTTATGCAGGCTACAGTTGAAGTTGACAAGAAACGTAATCAAGTTAACTCTGGCATGGATAAACAGCTTAACGAGGCTAAAGCTCAAAACAAGGTCCTCATGGAGAGTCAGAAGCTAAATCATAATATGGCTAATAAAAAGCTAGGATTATTAATAGATGCTGAAATCAATAAAGAAAAACAAAAAAATAAGAGTTAGGAGAGTATAATGGCAAATCAAAATCAAGGTAACCCTAATAAAGGCACTGATGATTTTTTTGAAGGATTGGAACGCCAGGTAAATGGCGGTATTATGGACGATCAACCAATAGAGTCAACACCAACTAAAGCAAAGGCCCCTAATAAGGTAACGCCAAATGCTAAATCGGCCGCTCAAGGAAATTTGGTTAATTGGCAGAAGAGGTATGCAGATTCTAGTAGAGAGGCTACTAAAATGCGTGAAGAGCTAAATCAGCTCAAACCGTTTGTACCACTTTTGGATGCAATGAAGCAGGATGACGGACTTGTAAGTCACGTTAGAGGTTATTTCAAGGACGGAGGAAGACCTTCAAAGACTATTAAAGAAGAATTGGGATTAGGAGAAGATTTCGTGTATGATCACGATGAAGCTCTTAGTGATCCAGATTCTAAGTCTGCGAAAGTTTTTAACGCTCAAGTAGATAACGTAGTTAATAAACGTGTAGGTTCATTGATGCATACTGAAAAAGCTCAAGCTGCAAAACAGCAAAAGAGTTTTCAAAGGCAACAGGAAATTGCTGCTTTTATGAAGAAGCGCAATATGTCTGAAGCTCAGTTCAAATCAATGATGGATGGAGCTAAGACTCGTAAAATGTCTTTGGATGATGTATATCATCTATTAAATAAAGACAAGGCTGCTTCAAGAGTAGCTAGAAATACGAGATCTGATATGCTCCAACAAGCCAAGAATGTCCGAACCATGCCTGCTACAACGGCAAACGTAAATAGTCCACGTGCAGATGTTTCCCAGGACGATCAAGTATTTGATGAGTTATTGGGAGGTTCAAATGACATGGACGACTTGTTTAGTTAATCGTCTTACTTGAAGGCCATATAGGCAGCTGAAAGAAGACATATAGAATAGGAATACACAATGGCTGATATATTTCAGACTGGTGTGCAAGGTGGTACAGGTGCTAAAGACCTTACCGTAGCAGACCATTCGAATGCATTTGGGCCGGGTACTTCTACTGATTATGCTACTGGTGACTTACGTCGCAAGTATAATTTCGGTGAGCGAGTATCTGAATTAGCAATAGCTCAAGATCCTTTTTTTAGATTCGTATCGAAGGTATCTAAGAAATCAACGGACGACCCTGCTTTTAAATGGGCAGAAAAACGACCTTCGTGGAACAAACGCTACGCTTATGCAATAGGCTATGTATTAAATACAGGCGCTGATGCATTTGGTGATGCAACATTATTAGCATTTAATGATGGTGGAACTCCAGTTGCTGGTGATTCACTTAAGCTTTATATGGCTGGTGACTATAAAACTGAAGGTAATGTACAAAATATCTTTGGTAATACAGCGAATAAGATTGATGTTGGTGATGCAGGAACATCTCCACTGTTTTTCTTACCAGGACAGTTGATTAAAGTACCTATGATGACAGATGGTGGTACTGATTCTTCTACATGGGGTTCAGACTATGTCTTAGCTAAGGTTACTGCTGTAGGCGCTGAACAAACTGTAGATTCTAAGCAAGCAGTGGCTGTAACAGCTGAAGTTGTAAGAGCTTCAGGTTCTAGTTATGCTGGTTTAGCAGGATTCAATGTGGATAACTTCAGCCCAGGTATTACTGCTGGTGATGAAGCTGTTTCAGACATCTCTATTGAGGATCTTGAAAAGGCTCGTACATATGTTGTTGGTACTGCTCATGCTGAGGGATCTGGTTATCCTGAAACATGGAAAGATCAACCATATGCTACTAATCATGGATTGACTCAAATCTGGAAGACTTCATGTGCAATGACTAACACAGCTCGTGCTACTTCATTGAAATATGACTCTAGTGAGTGGTCTCGTGTTTGGCAAGAAAAGCTAATTGAGCATAAATATGACATCGAAACATCATTGTTATTTGGATCGCAATACATTGATACTACCGGTGACATTCAATATACTCAAGGTGCTGTAGATTATATATCTAACTTTGGTAATCAATTTAGCATGGATATTGCTACTAAGACTGCTGATGACTTTTTAGATGATATGTCTAACT
>Ga0209337_1003126_pt1 | contig 11700 bp, 28 predicted proteins | sample LinPmetageLP53_FD_184044 | JGI IMG/M metagenome (GOLD analysis project Ga0209337, IMG submission 184044) | Marine viral communities from the Pacific Ocean - LP-53 (SPAdes) (version 2) | ecosystem: Environmental > Aquatic > Marine > Oceanic | place: Pacific Ocean | collected 2010-02-08 | reverse complement strand
ACGGAAGTAATACTTACCGAAGGCATTGTACGAAGACTTTTTTGCCTTTAGCTCTGTTTGCACAATAGCTAATTTTTGGTTTAATTCTTTCATTGGTTTTTGGTTTTATCTATATATATAATTACACGTTTATTTACGCTTTTAACTCACTAACTTACAGGTAGTCAAGCACTTGCGAGTGGTCTACGTTCTCGATTAGTTTATCTACTGCTTGCTTTTTTAACTGTGAAACTCTTACATAAGAGCTACTACCTTCGATGCCTATTTTATCTGCAATTTCAGTAGCTGAATGCTTGTCACAGTCTAGCCCGTAACTTAGTCTTAACACTTGATACTCTTTGTCGTTTAAATGTTGTTGCAGTAAACTCATTAAGTACATGTTAAGCAGTTCTTGATTATATGGTTCTGATTCATCAGGTATATCATATATCATATCGTTTTCACCTGGCACATCAATACTTAGAAATACAGAGTTGAAAAACATAGCAACTGCTTTTTTATCTTTACCAAAGTTCTTACGTATCTCATTGTATTTATGTTCAGGTATTCTCATATCACCTCTGTTTTTATCTATTTCTCTACGTATTGCACCTCGTATTCGTTTTGATAGAAACGATTTAATAGTTTTTTCTGTGTCTTCAGAGTCAGCTAGCATTTGTCTGTCTAGCTTTTTAACTGCCTTGCATAAGCCAAGGTAACCACAGGATATAAGATCAGTTATATCCATAACGCCTGATGCTTGTTGTGATGTTGCAAACTTACGCGCTAGTGCTTCACATAGTGGCATCCACATTTTTATTATTGAGTCGTCAAACATTTGAGTATAGTCTACAGTACCTTCGCTATCACTGTATACAATCTCACCGTCTCTTTTCATACGCTTGATTGTATCTTCAAGATCGTGTTTGTGTCTTACATATCCTTCTACATTATAGTATTTCATTAGTATTTGTTTTTTTGTTCTAACTTGTCTAACAATCTAATAGCTATATCTACAGCTATTTCTTCGTTATAGTACATGTCATATATTAGTCTTCTCATAGTTGTTGATTTAGTAATTCTTTTTCTCGTTTAAGTTCTTCACACATGTTACGTTGTATTGTTCTTGTTGAACAGTCTAATAACCCTGCAATACGTGCTAATGTTATTTTCTTACCCCATTCGTTAATATCTACCATACATTGGTAAATATCATCTTCGTGTATCTGTTTCTGTCTACCTATTAACTTACCTACAATTTTTAGTTTGTCTTCCATAGATAATATACAATGCCAGTTAAATATAATTTTACGTAGCTTGTTTTTAGGTGGTTCATCTAATTCCATCATGCTTACCTCATATATTATTTTCTTTAGTAATTGCGGTGGAACTGTAAATGTAATAAATCCATTTGACTTATCAGCTATATATTCACATAAACTTGCAAAATCATCTGGATCAAGCTGTGGGTTTAAATACCACAATACGAGCAAGTGCCATTTAAATGATTTGTAAGTTGTAATTTTAGCTCTACTTCTGAACAGTGAATAATACTCATGTGTACCATCTTCGTAGTAATTATAGTCCTTAGTTTTCATGCTAGGTCTATCATTAATAGGATCTCGTACCCACTGTATTTTACGTCTGTTGAGGTATTCTAGGTTTCGTGGTATATGTGACATTAGCCTATTACTTATTACTACTAGGGGCTATTGTCAGCCCTAGGGTAGCTATTATTATTCTTTTATCATTGTTACCGTTGAATTTAATATCATTAAATTCTTTAATACGTTGCTTTAGGTCTCTTGTCATATAGTCTTTCTTTTTTTAAATTTGCAATTTGTTTTTTGTCGCCAATGTAATAATTCCAGTACGCCTGTATACTGCATTTATCTTTGTATTCATCAGGCATACACTGTGGAGGTTGTTCAAACTTACCTTCTGGTATATCAAGAGGGTAAGTAAACAATGGGCCTTTACACTTAATAATACTTAGATGTGTTTTACCGTATCTGTCTTCATACTCTTCACCTAGACCTATCATATGGTTGTATAACCATCTGTAATGGTTTTTGTTTTGCCTAACCCATATAGTTGACGGGTGATTGTAATGAGCCTTTTTGTAAGGCACATCGGTAAATAGATTATAATGATGATGCGCAGTACATAGCATTTGTGCTGATTCAAGTATCATCTTAACTACATGTTTATTGTATTGTAGCTCAGCTGCTTTGTATGGGCATTTATCTAAATAAAATATATTCATCGCTTCATATCTTTTTCTATAAGCTTGATTAGTTTAGTTAAGGCCTTAGCTATAGTGCTAATGTCCTTATACATTTGTTGTTCGTTTTTATTCATCGTCTAGTATTTTACCAAAGACAATAAGTTCTACATCACATTTAGTGTAGCAGTCTTTGTCTGTATAGTTAAGTGCACGGCTGTGTATAGCATAATGCTCAGGTGGATCAGATGTAAATTGTTTATAATAGGCTAATGTCACGCCTAGCATAAAGAATATCCAAGCTACAGCCAGCACAAATAGTCTGTGTATGTTATTCATAGTTACGTAGGCATTTAAATAGCGGGTGCCTGTAACTACCTGCTTTAGTACGTTCAAAGAAAGTAAAGGTAGCACGTTGGCCAATATACTTATGTATATTTGAGAGCATGTCTGCTAGATCCTTGTAGGTATAGCCTTTACCGGGTGGACATCCGAACTCGTTACCTTCGTCATCTTGCATTATGAACTTGCCAAGCGTACCTGTCCTTTTACCTTTACCATCTAAGTAGCCTACGATAGTAGCTTCAGCATCGCTGAAGTCTTTAAACTTTCTTAAACTATGTGAACGTTTTTGTTGATATTTAGTGTTAAGTCTTACAATAGAACCTTCGTAGCCAAGAGCTAGATTTTCTATGTGATATTTCTTTGCGTCTTCCATATCGAATACTTCTTCTGTATCTACAGTAACAGTGTGTTCATACTCACCGTCAATAGTTTGCATGATAAACTCGTCACGTATGTTAAAGTTGTGATCAAAGTCAGGACTGTACATATCGTAGCAATGAAATTGCGTCAATAGACGTGCCTCGTGTGCATCTACAAGGGTTGGTTTTTGTTTTCTGACTAATGATATAATCTTTTCGAAATCGTCTCTTAGATCGTGATTATACAGTTCGCCGTCAAGTACAACATCAGGGTGTTTTTTGAAGAACGGTAGTAGTTCATCAAGTATGTGTTGTATGTTTTTCCACTCTTTACCTGTACGAGAGTATGCTTTGACTTCGATCTCGTTTAGATCAGGAGTTAGTATATGTCTTTTAGTATTTGCTTGTATAACACAACGTACGCCGTCAAGCTTTGGTTGTATATATACTCTTTGTAGTTGCCAATCAATTGGCTTGTTGCTAACAGGATATGCTAGCATTGGTTTAATTCTTATCATCTATTATTTAATTTGTCGTCTATTTGGTTTATTTTTTCTTGTAGCAGTAATGCTTTATCTTGCTCGCCTTTTTCTTCGTACATTACCATGAGCGTCATTAGTTTAGACATCTCACCGAGCATACGTTCTTGTTCGTTTTCTTTGAAAGCTATTATACCTGATAAGTTATTAACAAAACTACTAGATCTTCTCACATGCCATTCAGGTTGTGAACATCTTTCTAACAATTTGTCTAACAATTTATCTGCTAACGCATCTAAAAATTCATCGTTATATGTATTATCCTTCTTCATCCGTATTTAGTTTGTATTTATCAATTAAAGCTGTAGGCAAACCTACAAATATACAAGTAAAAGCATCTTTTTCATCATAATCTAAATGCCAAGACTCTTCACTGTAGTCACTGCGTTCAAATATACTAATGTATGCTAGCTTGTTTTTTGTCTGCCATATATAGTATATGTATTCAAGATCAGTGTGTCTTGATGTTAAGTCTTCTACTTCCCAACCTTCAATTTTATTACCGTGAATTAATGATTCAGCTATTTCTACACCTCTGTGTGATGGGTAACCATCCCAGTGCGCATAGAATTTAGCGTTTACTTTTTTAGGTAGTTCATTAAATGACACACCTTCTTCACGCGTAGCAAATCTTATGCTTGATCTAGTGGCCATATTTTTCTTGTAATACAGAGTAGTTACTCATTATTGTCATTATGTCTTGTCTGCTTAAACCCGAGTAGTCTGATACTACTTGTACGTTAAACATATTAGTTATTCCTGATTCTTGTACTTCTACGTACGCATCAAATTGTTCTTGTGTTATTGTCATATTATTAGTCTAGTAAAGCCATATAAGCTTTAGGGTTATTACTTCTAAACCAGTCAAGACCTTTTTGAAAGTCTTTAACCATTTTAGGTGTTATTGTTTTTGGTTGCATTTCAAATACAAGTTGGCTACCAATTATAAAGTCATACATACTAAGTTCAGTAGCGTTAAGTTCATAATTATAACCGCTAAATGGATTTTTAACTGTATCGCCTTTATCATATTGCATGCCTTCAAACCATGCTGGTAGTTTAGTATTCTGTTTCTTCATAGTAGTAGTGTTGTATTGTATTAATTAAGTGTCTGCCTGTTGCAGTTTGAAAACTATAGCTGTGTGTATGCATGCCAGGTATTGGATCGTTAAAGCATAATAGCTTTAGCATATCAAGACCACTACCATGTTCAAATTCAAGAGCAGTTTGGTTGCAAGCATTAGCTAGCTTAACAGGCTCATGTCTTAGTTCTTGGTTGCTACGATTTTTCATATAGCTTATTAGTTTTTCAGTTGTCAGTTTTTTCATATTTATATTATCCGTCTATTATCGTATTTAGTTTGTAAAATGAGACAGGCAAGTGGGTAAGATACCTTTGCTTACGCCGCGGTTACTCGCCTCACGCCCTGCCTCATATATTAGCATAACATTGTACCATAACCCCTGCGTTGAGTCATCTTGGCTATCTTTGCAGCGTCGCTGCTTGACATTATCTGAATAGAATTGCCAGTTTTATGATTTATCAGTGGAGCACAGCCGTATGATTCTACTGTTGAACAGCTTACACACACACTGAAACCAAGATTAACTCTGCCAGGTGGTATTATATTATTGCATTTACATTTCATATTATTATTTATATATATTATCCAAAAGTAATCGTATTTAGTTTGTAATTATAAATACTTTACTGCATATATTTTTGCGCCTTTTACTTCTCTTATTAGTTTTTTCTCTGTCTTTACCTCAGTTATATGGCTTTTGTCCATGTACTTCGGGTTTTTACTGTTGAGCTTTTTCTTCTTCATAGTAGTTATTTATTAATTCTGTTAGTTCGCACATGAGCATTTCATCTATTTGCTCTTTTGTGTAGTGTTCTTTGTATAAGTTGTATACTAAATCCCACGGGTTAAGTGTTTCTCTCATATTCTATCTATTCCTTCAATTATTAGTATTATTCCTATTGCTAAGGTAACCGCTCCTTTTATACCTAGTAAATCTAATACTAGTATTGTAGCGCCTGTTGTTACCATTATAATTCCTTTATATTTCTTTATCATATTACTCTATATTTATGGCCATCTATTGTTACTGTTACATCTTTTACTTGATTGTCAATACCATGCTCAATTACTGCTTCACGCACATTGTCGTATTGCCATTTTGGTACAAAATCTGTGTAAAGCATATTTGCACGCTTTATAAAATCGTTCTTGATTACATACTTCATCATATACTCGAGTCTATCAATTTCTATTGGTATCATCTTGCATACTTTGCCTACATACTTTCTGTAGTCACCATTTGGTAGTTCAAAATAGCGAGGTTCATCGTCAACTCTTGTGTTGATTTGCCAATTACTATGACACTGGTTACCTTGATTTCTTACATAACCTGTAGTGAATGAAGCGTACTCGATGTTAGTATTACCTCTACCTTTCATTGGTAATCGCCATACTATTGTACCATTTTTGTGTTGTCTATCTGTGGTAACATCTTGTATACCAAGTAGTTGCATGTTTGACCATACTTTTTCGTATCTGCTATCGCCTTGATACTTCCATTTATTATTTTCTTTCATATTATTATTTAATCTAATCCGTCACTGTTGTTTGTTGTTATACCTGCTATTTTATCTAGCGCTATCATATCTTTTACTGCTCTTGCGTGAACTTGCCTTGCTTCTTCACGTGTATCTGCTTCACGACACCAGTTGATTGCATAGTCAAATGCTCTGTCAACACTTGGTTCGTACACTACATTTCTTGCGCCATTGTGATCGGTTAGCGATACTTTATAGAAGTTATCGTGTGAGTATTCTATTGTTATTTTATATTTATTGTGCGACATAAGTTAATCCTTTATAGTTAAACCATTCTGTTATTGCTTCTTTACTACGTAGTTGTACTATTGGTTCTTTGTCATGGAAACCGAAGTTGTTAGGTAGTTCGCATATATTATATGCTTTGTAAGTCGTGCCATTTAGTATAATGGACTTTCTTGAGTTGCTGTGAGTTAATTTCATATTATTATTTGTATATATTATCTGTTGCTATTCGTATTTAGTTTGTATTTAGTCAATCTCGTCACAATTCTGACACTCGATTGAGGCGTAACTCGGACACTGATACGTGCTACCACACGAGTTTAAAACCATTACTATTGCTATTGTTACAAACGCTATCCACCCTATGGCGCACACGTCTAGTAGTATTCTTGCTATTTTGTGCATAATTTACTTTTTAATTCTTTTTTGATTAGTTTAATTAAGAACGGAGTCATTTTCATCGCTCTTTTTTCTTTCTCTTGTTTATACTGCTTCCAGTGTTCTATTGCTTCGTACATTGTTATTATTTATTACGTTTATATTATCTTACTCGTGTCGTATTTAGTTTGTATTTAGTTTATAATTATACTAAATTCAGGAGTGTCTTTCATGAGTTTACGAGCAAAAGTCAACGCTTCATCAAACGTTTTCCAACTACTACTATACGTTGAGTAACCTGCTTTGTCATCTCTCACCTTCTTACATTCATAGTGATTATCACCTAGTTTATTTACTTTGATTACTCTTAACTCCGTCTTTGGAGTAGGATGTGGTAAGTTAAACCACAAGTGTTTTAATTCATTTCTATTCATATTAATTATTTTAGTAGTAGCTTGCGAATCGAACGCACCTCTGCACCATGACTACTTTGACTGTTCATATTTGATTATACGAGGGAACAGTGAACTAACTCGACTTTATATTACTACTCGCAGATTTCTCTAGCAACTAGTGGAACATTGTTAGAAGCAGTGTAACTTTTGTACTTTATAAAACAATTCATAGTTTCTAATTTATCTTTCATTACTTCATATACTTTGTCGTGTGAGTACTTTGCTACTTTACCATTTTTAAAGTTGACAGTGATGATTGCGTTTTTTCCGATGAGTGACTTGCGTATTACAAATCTTTTACTATTTATATTCATATTTATTTATTTATTTATTTTCTATTTATATTATCCATTTGACTTCGTGTTTACATTGTAAAAGTAATAGTATTATTTATATATTATTTTGTTTGTGTATATATTGTGCGAAGTGTGTGAGTGTGTAATTTCATTATTAGTTTGTTTACGTATATATTATCCATACTGCATCGTATTTAGCTTGTAAAAATAATTAGTAAAAACGTAAAAAATTTGTAAATAAATTATTGTGAAAAGGGGGTGGTGGGCTAAGGAAAACGCGTTTTGTACAGAGTGGCCACGGTGGGAGGAGGGGGGCAACGCTACACCCCAATATTTGCAATGTGTTTTTATGTGGACATTAGGTAGTTATAGTATACTAGTAACAGGCTATTGTCCTACTTTTAAATAATTGATTTACTATGTAATTATATCTACTATGAAATCATCACCAGTAAAGTTAACAAAACAAAAGTTAAGTCCTAAAGCGGCTGCTGCTAAAAAAAAGAGAGATATAGAGTTTGCAAAAACTCCTGCTCGTAAGGCTAAGAAAGCACAGAATCAGCGCATCGGCCAGAGATCAGATTCAGATCTTCATCACACTAAATCTGGTGGATTAAAAAGGGTTTCAATAAAAAATAATCGTGGCAATTTCGGTAACGGCACGAGAACAGAATAGGGAGATACCCTATACCAAGTCAATATTAACCAAAATAAAACCAATAAACTATGACTTATTTATATTACAAGAGTACGACAACGTACAACCAAAAACCAAGTGAAAAAGAAATACAGCAGTGGAAACACTTAGCTAATAAAGCTAACTGGAGAATTACTCAGCTGCCAAATGGATTTTTTCAAACAGAGTGCAAACATGAAGAAGCTGAAACATGGCACGATGTAACTAGGCGAGAGACTATTGAAGGCGCTGAAGCAGCAATTGATGGAAGCATCGATCACTTTGCTAAAAAGATTGAAGCATCAGCAGGGCCTAAGGTAATCAAAACATTCGAATAGTATATAATCAAATTAAATTTAATTAAATGGAATATAACCAACCCAGTGAACTTATCAAAGAATTAAACTTTGGTGATGAAGCTAAAAGTAAAATAATTGCGGGTGTAGATAAATTAGCGAAAGCGGTGAAGTCTACTCTAGGAGCATCTGGAAAGTGTGTAATATACGAAGATGCTAGAGGCAACCCGGTCATTACAAAAGACGGTGTAACAGTAGCAGAATCTGTTGTCTTATATGACCCGGTTGAAAACCTCGGGGCTACTCTAATTAAGGAAGCCGCAAAGAATACAGTGAAAGAAGCAGGTGACGGTACTACTACAGCTACCGTCCTTGCTGAAGCACTGATTAAAGAAGTACAAAAAGAACAATATGCAGAGCTTTCTACTAGGTTTATTAAGCAAGGCATAAACTCAGCACTTGGAAAAGTAAACAAGTATTTAACAGATACAGCAATAGATGTAAAAGGTAACATGTTAAAAGACATTAGCACTATAAGTTGTAATAACGATGCTGAATTAGGTGCTATTATATCAGAAGCTTATACTAAAGTAGGTAAAGATGGTGTTGTTTTTATGGAAGGATCAGAAACTGAAGACACTTATGTTGATATAGTTGATGGTGTGCAGTTTGATTGTGGTATAACATCGCCACATTTTGTTACAGATACTGAAAAACATGAAGCTATACTTGAAGAACCACTAGTTTTGATCGTAGGTAGTCAAATACCTAACATACGTAAGATACAACCTATACTAGAACACGTTATAAAGCACAAAAAAGAGCTACTTATAGTAGCACAGGTTGACCAACAGCTAAAATCAGCCCTTATGATGAACAAAGTAAAGGGTAATATTAAGGTAAATATCGTAGACTTACCAGGCTTTGGTCCTACTAAGCAAGATACAATACAAGACTTAGCGTTTTTAACCGGTGCTACGGTAATAAATGAAGAATTAGGTGATGATATGGACTTAATTACTGTTGATTGTCTTGGAAGAGCTAAAAAAGCTGTTACAAATGACAAAAATACTGTAATAACTACTATAGACCTTGGTGAAGACTTATCTGATCGTATAGAAAACGTTAGAAAAGCTATAAAAAAGGAAAAAAACGAGTATATAAAGAAAAAAATACAAGATAGGTTGGCTATGCTATCAGGTAAAGTAGGTATGGTCAAAGTAGGTGCTGCTTCTAAGGTAGAACTCAAAGAAAAGAAAGATAGAGTGGAAGATGCTATATATGCTACTAAAGCAGCTTTGAAAGAAGGTATAGTGCCAGGTGGTGGTATTGCACTATTAAACGCAGCTCAAGAAATAAAAGCTAATGGTTGGGGTGAAGAAATATTGTTAAATGCTATAAAATCACCTTACCAAACTATATTAGATAATGCTGGTATACTTGAAGCTGTAGAACCTACTGATGGTAAAGGAATAGATGTAACAAATGGAGAAACGTGTGAAATGATTAAGCATGGTATTATAGATCCAGTACTTGTTACTAAGTCAGCACTTAAAAATGCGGTAAGTGTTGTAACTACTATTATATCCGCTGATTGTATAATTTCAAACATGAGAGGCGATGCAAGCAGTAAATAACTATATAATAGTACAAAAGATAAAACAAGGGCCAAAGACAGTTGCAGGTCTAATTATGACAGAAGAGCTAGATGATGACAATAGGTACATAAAGGCTAATGTCATCTCTGTTGGTAACCTTGTAGAAGGAGTAAACGAGAAAGACATCGTTTATTATGACAAACATGCTGGACACGGAGTTCAGTACAAAGAAACTCTTTATCACGTTATTCGCTCAGGCGATGTGGTATTGATAGATTAGACATAAACCAAAAACCATAAACTATGAACCTAAAATCGTAAATTAAACTAATTAATAATAAAAAACAAAACAATGAAAAAAGATCCAATTCTTTACTTTGCATTAAACTCTGGTAAAAGGCTAGCTGTTCCTGCAAGTAAATTTCTCGGTATTTCTCCTACTAATACTACGCGACTAGAAATAAGTTTTAAAGACAATGATGCTAGTGCAGATGGTGCTGTAGTAGACCTTAATATCGATTCAAGCTCAACCATAAAAGAAGCTTGCGAAGTTTTAGCAGGTGCTTTATATGGTCAAACTAGAGGTTTAACAGTCGTTGCAGACACTGAAAACAGTAATTTTATGTACCCGTTTTCATCTGTAGCTGACATAACAAGTGCACTATAATGGAAAAATACTTATACTTTTCATCAACTACACCAGTTGATTCGCTAAATGATGCTTCTTTATATTCAGCTTCAAAAATGACAATTATGAATCCAGCTTCTGCTACAACAACAGAAGTTAAATTTACTAATAGAGCTGGTACTGCAGTTATTAGTGATATTATAGTTTTAACACATGCAAAGAACGATCATAAAAACGTTATGAAAGCTTTAGCTTCTCTAGCTAACACAGAAAGAACTAACGCTCCATTTGTAGTTGTTGCTGATGTAGAAAACTCAATTTTTAACATAGACGGAGTAACTGCTTGTGCAATTACATCTGCTGATTAATACATATATATATAATGAAAACAAATTATTTATTTTTTAAACAAATAGGTTCTCAATCTTTTATAGCTACAGCTAATCAAACAAATTTTACATTAGCTGATGATGGTTCTGGTAATTTTGACCAAGACTTTTCCGATGGTAGTAACAACGAGGCACATGTAGAAGTTGTTTCAGATGGAGTTATTATAGCTGCAGGTGCTAGAACTTTTGCAACTAATGTAATGACTATAACAGCTGGAGTAGCTTTGGGTAAAGTTGTTACTGTAACTGCAGTTCCTAGAGAAGGTACTGAAGTTGCTTTTAAAGCTGATAGATTTTTAGGTGTTAGAGCTACAAATGACACTACAACTGTTATTAGTTTTAAAGCTGGAGATGACGAAAGTTTTTCTACTACAAATGATACTATCACTCTTACCCACGCTTCAAATGCTAATGCACAAAGGTTAATTGCTTCTGCCATGGAAGAAGCTATAAACTCAGAAACTGGTACTGGCTTTGTAGATGCTCTTGATAGAGAAGCAAGTACAGGAGTTTTAGTAAAAACTGGTCTTGGCTTTACTAATTTACAGCTTGATATACAAGCTTAGTAATTGAGATTAACCGCGCAAGATTTGCGTGAAATGAATATCCTTAAGTATTACAGGCTCACAAGAAAGTGGGCTTGTAAGACTTACGGGATTTTAGACGCAGACTTAGAACTTTTATTTTATT
>Ga0209337_1003124_pt1 | contig 11702 bp, 14 predicted proteins | sample LinPmetageLP53_FD_184044 | JGI IMG/M metagenome (GOLD analysis project Ga0209337, IMG submission 184044) | Marine viral communities from the Pacific Ocean - LP-53 (SPAdes) (version 2) | ecosystem: Environmental > Aquatic > Marine > Oceanic | place: Pacific Ocean | collected 2010-02-08 | reverse complement strand
AATGTAATGACTTTGACAATATATTCTATTTTTTTTGGGATATGTATTTAAATTTTTCTACACCCCTTGATCCAAAGTAAGCAACATAAACAGTTATTAAAAGGCTTTTAAGCAGTTCTATCCATTCAGTATTTACACCAAAATCAATATCTAAAGAATCAAGCACTATTAAAAGTATCATAGAAACAGTAAGAAATATCAAAGTCATTGGTCTTGTGTTTTTACTTAAATAACTATCAGAAGCCATATCAGCAGTCCATCTTTTACTAACCTCTTGTGCTTCTACAATATCAAGTTCAATAAGTTTTAATGCTTCTTCTTTGTCTTTAGCTGGTAATTCACTATCATTTGAAATAAGTTGTTTAACCATACCAAGTACCCCAGCATCTGGTAATAAATCACTTGCAACCCCTAAAATATTGGGTGCAGCTTTTACCAAGAATTTGCCTACTCTTGTATCTTTAAACTTTTTTTTTGGCATTACTTATTTTTCTTTTTATTAAGTAAATACCACTTTTGTACAGTATAACCTATTGTTACAAGTACAAGTATAATTTTTAATGCTATATCTATATTTGTCATTGAAATACCAAATGCTCCTATATTTATAAGTAATGTTTTAAAATCTGTTATCATTCTTATTTTTTTTTATTAATTATCTTTAAAAGACTTATAGCAAATTGCAATAGCTTGTGATTTTTCGTACTCTTTCATTAATTGTGGTACGCATCGAATCATAAAATCTTTTTGTTTTTCTCCTTGTTTTTTCTTTGGTATTGGCATCTTAAAACTTGTTTTCTAAATATGGGTATTCGTGAAAATAATGTACCCCCTCGTTATCAATATCAATAGCAAAAGGTAGCCATTTTGTAGGATGTGATTCTTTACCATCCCATAAAACATCTACCCTATATTTTTTATCACTTAAACCTAAATAAACAACCCTATTTTTTATAGCATCAATATCTGCTATTGCATCTTCGTATGCTTCTAAAGTATTAAATTCGTATTTACCTACTTTCATAATTAATCTTTATAAGTATAATATTTGCCAGCTCTTTTAGTTACTAAAACTTGTTTTCTATTTTTCTTTTTAGATACATAAGAAACGTGCAACCATTTTGGTTTAGCACCAAATTCCCATATTAGTTGGTCAAAGTCTAAATTATCTTTTATGTAATGAAACATATCTAAATTTGTTTTACAATTTTCTTTTTCACAAGTCATACTTGTAATGTCTATTGCTTGACCTTTTAAATGACTACTTGTTGCACTACCTTTAATTGCAGTATTTAAATCTTTAGATCTAAAAAAACTGTTTACTTTTATAGGACAACCCACCCATTCCCGTAATGGTTCAAAAACTTTTTCTGCAACTGTTTGCATACATTTAAGTTGCTTATCATTAGGTTCGTTTTCAATACCTAATTTATTTGCAGTATTTGAATATGTTGCTTCTTTATAGCTTATATGTTCACTAATTTTTTCCATCTTCTACTGGTTTAATACTACCATCAGATAATTCAATATTTACTTCACCATATTTATCTTCAAGTACTTTTTTATTATCTTCAATTTCTTGATTAAGTTGTGCAAATAAATGACTTAATGTATGTACTTGTGTTTGAAGTAATCCCATATCATTTAAAATTGCTCTTTTTCTTTGGTCTTGTTCTTGAATTAATGTTAATTCTTCTTTTGTGATTTTTGACATTTTATATATTTTTTTTGGTTAAGTACCAAAGATAATCATTTTATACTTAACTATTCTTTAACTTGTAAAGTAACAGAAACTGGGTTTATAAGTAACTCAATAGCTGATGCAATATTTGCTTCAATAGATGCTACTTTTTCATCTCCCATTGTGCTTTTAGTCCACTCTACTACTTCATCGTTTGTAAGTTGGTCAAAAGGTATAAAGTTTGTAATATCATCAATTTTTAATTTTTCCGTTCCAATGTTATTAGATTTGTAAGGTTTACCCTCTGGGTTTAATGTGTCCGAAACCCCAGTAACAATCCAATGCACATTATACACTACATCAGATTTTCCTTCTGTTTCAATATAGCAGTCAACTGTTTTGCAATTCCATTCGTAAGTAATCATAATTTTAAGATTTTAATGTTTCTATTTCTGCTTTTAGTTCTTGTATTGCTTTAACTAAAATTGGTAATAATTTACCATAACTAATTTCTAATTTTTCTGGGTTTTTATCATATACCAATCTCAAAGTATCATCATCTAAACTTTGTACTTCTTGTGCTATAAAACCAAAATCTTTTTTACCTTTATTATCAGAATAAAATTCTACTTCTTCAAAAACATTATCATTATTTTCATCAAATACATCATCACCATTTTCATCTTTAACTTGTTGTAATTTTGTTTCTGCTCGATTATCCCAAACAAACTCTCTTGGTTGTAAGCTATCAATAAAATCTAAACCATAGCTTAAATCTTTAATATTTGATTTATCCCTTTCATCAGATAATGATGTTATAGATGTAACTGCACACCTTAATGTGCTTATACTTGAATTACCTAAAGTAATTTCATTATCTACTGTTGCTGCACTTGAAGCTGAATTATGCCCTATTAAAATATTATTTGAACCAGATGTTAAATTATTAGTTCCACTATAAGCACTATTTGAACCAATAACTGTATTACCACTTCCAGTTATACTATGCCCAGATTGATAACCTAATGCAGTATTATCATTAGATGTTGATAAAGAATATAAAGACCTATAACCAATAGCAGTTTGTCTTGATCCAGTTGTTTGAAAAAATAATGCAGTAGAACCAAATGCACAATGATCATTACCAGATGATGATTGATTACAAGCATTAGCACCAATTATAGTGTGATGTCCATAAGCACCACTTAAATTTCTGGCTGCTTTAGCTCCAATTATTACACTTGAATTTGCATTTACCAATTTACCAGCATCATAACCAATTATAACAGAACTTCCATTACTGGTTGTATTTAAACCTGCATTCCAACCTATTATTACTTGATAACTACCACTTGTTGTAGCTGGTGCTGCTTGGCTACCTAAAATTACATTCCTTTTACCAGTTGTTAAAGAATTGCCTGCATTATTACCAATAACTAAATTATCAGTTGGGTTACCACTTAAATTACTTGGTATATTTACAAAATAAGCAGATGTACCATCAATTAATACATCACTTAAACCATTTAAATCGGTAGCACCACCACCACCACCACTTGGTGTAGCAATCCAAGATAAAGTTCCCGAAGCGTTTGATTCAAGTATTTGATTAGCTACGTTAGGTAATGCGTTTGGTAGTTGTAATGTATAATCAACACCTCCCGAGTGATTTGGTCCTTTAATCCCTACATAGTGTGATGATGCTTCACAATATAATTTAAGTAAACCTTGATTTGTGTTATCACCTAATATACCAACTGTTGAAACAATAGATAATTTATCACTAGGACTACTAGTACCTATACCTACGTTCTGTGAGCCATTGATGCGTATTGCTTCAGTACTATTTGTTCCAATAGATAATTGCTCACTACCTCCTGCTGTACCTATAAAAGCTGTAGGGTCTACTCCACTACCATTTCTTATTATAAATGAACCTCTAGCACCTGTGTTAGAATGGAATCTAGCTATAGTTGCATTATCTGTATCTGCTCCTTTAACATCTAAAGGGTGAGCAGGAGTCTTTGTACCTATTCCTACGTTACCACCTGCAAAATGAGTTAGACCTGCAGACCTAATTGATATAGTAGTATCACCTGCATTAGTACTAGCTGCAATCTCAGCATTAACACCACTAGCATCGTATGCGTGGATATTACCTGCAACGTGTAACTTTTCATTAGGGTTTGTAGTTCCAATACCTACGTTACCTCCTTCTAATATTATTAAATTAGTGTTAGATCCTTTAACAAAAGAATAACTTCCGTTAGATTTGAAGTTTACTGAACCTGCTACACCTTCAATATAGTTATTTACGTTCCCACCTAATGTAATCCTACCTTCTAATCTCGAAGTACCTGTATTATGCAACTTATAAGCAGGACTTGTTGTTCCTATACCTACGTTACTCCCATTATCAAATATAATACTATCTATTAATGTGTTTGAACTCCATTTAGATAAATAATTATTTGTACCAGTTGATGTAAAAGAAATTTTAGCGTTGTTGTTAGTAATATCTGTTGCTTGTTGAGCAGTAATACCCGTTTTAAGCGTGTTTGCTGCTATTTCATTAGCTTGTGCAGTAGTTATACCTACTTTAGCATTATTCGTTGTTATATCACTTGCTTGTTGCGTTGTGATGCCTACCTTTGCATTATTGGTAGTTATGTCCGTTGCTTGTTGTGATGTAATACCTACTTTAGCAGTATTCGCTGCTACACTACTATTTGCACTTACTCTTGCATCTGTATAGTATAAATTAGTTGTACCCTCACTTATATTATCAGTATCAAGAACAACTGTACCAGTTTGCCCATTAACTGAATTAACTGCACCACCAGCAGCAACAGTAGTAAAAGTAAAACTACCACTTCCATTAGTTGTTAATACTTGACCATTTGTTCCATCAGCACCTACATCATCTAATTCAAGCAATCCTAAAGAAACTGCACCCGTTAAAGAATTTACGCTATTTACCGTATTAACTTGTGCACCAGCTTCAATACCATTTAACTTTGTACTTGAAGCACTATCAAAAGATACTTTTGCAGTGTTTAATGCAACTGCACTATTTGCTGCTACTCTTGCATCAGTAAAATATAAATTTGTACCCTCTGCTATATTTGTAGTTGTAAGTACAACAACACCCGTTTGCCCGTTTACACTATCAACACCACTTGGTAAACCAACTACAGTTGCGTTTGTTAAATCTAAAGTTCCAGTAAAACTTGCTGATGATGTACCTATACTTAAAGTTGATGCGTTTCCTAAACCATCAGTTAGGTTTTTTTCTACTGCACCTATTACACCATTATCAGATGTTTTTATTAACCCCTCGTAAGTATCAGATATTTTAGTATTAAATAAAGTTGCCATACTATTTTTTGTTTTTTATTTTAACCCTTTTTAAAAAGGTTTTTAGTTTTTCTATGTTTGCTTTTTTCGGTTTATAAATCATAATACCCACCCATTAAAAGTTGCATCATTACTTGGGTATATATCATCATTTATATTACTTGTGTATTCTGGGTATGTAGTTTGGTTAAAACTCATAAAGTCAATAAATCTTCTACTATACCATTCAGCGTTTGTTCTTGCTTTTTCTACTAAAAAGTCTATTTCGTTTTTATCTACCGATTGTGCATTGTCTGATGTATGTTTAAATACACCACCATTTTTTATTTGATACGCTGCAAATGGCATATAGTTAGATTGTGCATACCATATTAACATTGGTGCTATATAATCATCTAAAACTGTTTTCCATCTTGCATTAGCTGGTAAATCAATATTAGGTATTGCAGTAGTTAAACCATCGTACATTTTAGTTCCCATTATTTGCTGCACATCTATTTCTTGTGCAATCTTAATAAACTGAATAAACTTATCAGTATCAACATTACCATCCATAATTGAATTACGGATCAAATCAGTTCTATTTATAAATAAAGTTGTAGCCATCTATCTTCTTTTATTACTTGGTAAAAACCCCTCGTTGGGCATATCTATTGGTCTTTTTGCTACCAATGAATCGTTTTTTTCTGGTTTAAACCCAGCAGCTATTGCCTTGTTTACACTAATTGTAGGTGCTAATGGACTATCAATATCAATTCTTTTACTATCTATTGTATACATATAGGTTTTACGCATCCAAAAATGATGGCAAGCACCTCCCCCTTTATATAAATTAGTTTTTCCACCTTTATGTAACCATATAGAATAAGTAGCAGCACCTCTTGCACCCCAACCTGGATTGACTGCCTTATCTCCCATTTGTTCTATATCTTCTTTTCTATATATTTTTTTTGCTTGTACCATTGTTTTACAAAAATCTCTTGATACATTTTTACCATCATCAAAAGTATCTTGTAATGGTGCATATTGGTATCTTACTTTAAATGCAGCAGCACCTACTACTTCATCTTGTTCACTTTTTGCATTTGGTCTTGCAGTTCCAGTAGAAACAAATTCCCATATCTTAGCTAATGTACTTTTTTCTTTTTTTTTGTTTAGTTCGTTAATTTGATAATCTAATGCTTCTTCATCATCATAATCAACTTTTCGCTCATCAATTAAAGTCCAATTTTCTAAATCTTCATCTTCACCAAATTCATTAATAAAATTATCTAATTCTGTTTTTTCTTTAGACATCTTAACACAATTAGGTACTTCTTTGCCATCTTTTATTTTTGTACCATATTGTTCGTAACCATCCCAACAAGGTGCTTTAAGTTCTTGGTGTGTTTCGCAAGGCATATAATAAACTACACCCTCTACTTCGTGTTCGTGATAACCACCACAACCCATTTCTTTAGCTACCTTTATTGCTTCTTCTTTGGTTTCGTATGCTTCTTTGCCATCAATTTGTTTTAGGCTAAATCTTCTTTTTTCAACACCAGTTTCTTCTTCAATAGTTTCATCATCTTGTACTGACTTATCTACATCTGTAAATTCTAAAGGTTGTAATGTTGTAAAGTATAGGTTTAAAGCAATTTCATTGTATGCTAATATTTGATCAAAGCAATCAATTAAAAGTTCTTGAAATGGTCTTATAACTGTGTTATCCATTAGTAAAGATGCAGTTTTTATTTCTTCTGCATTATTACCTAAACCGCTACCATCTTTAATACCTAATAGCATAGGTGATACAATACGATGTGCTACCATTATTTTTTGTGTACTTTCCTCACTTAAAAATTGGTATTGGTTATGTGCATCACTTAATTGTACTGGTGTTATTTCTGCTTGTGATTCTTTGTTGTCATTAAAAGCTAAAATAAACTTACCAGCGTTTGATGTACCACTAAACTTTTGAGCAATTTTATTTTCTATTAATTTACGTTCTTGTTGGTTAGGTGTACCATTATTAAAGTTAATTAGCATTGATGGTGCTAAACCATTCATAATATTGTTAAGGTGGTAATTAGATACTTCTTCTTCTAATTCTGCATATTGTAAACCACCTTGATAATCTACGGGTGAATAGTAGTAAAAACCACTTTTATATGGTTTTATATAATAAATTTCTATACCCTCTTTAGACATTCCATAAGCTGGTATTCTTAAAGGTTCATCAGTACGTTTAATATTTGCCCAATCATCAAAATAAAAGTATGCTGGTATTTCACCATTTTCATTACATTTTTCAGCACGTAATGTTTCAATGGGTATATGCTCTAACTGAACAATCTTACTACGATCTTTTGAGTAAATTACTTGTATTGCAGCATTACCCATTAGCTTTAAATCGTAACACACTTTTCTAACTACATCTTTTTTAAACAATGCAATCATTTGTGCGTATTCATTAGGTTTTCGGTTGCTATCAGTTGCGTTTAGTCCTTTTCCATATATAGCTTGACTAATGCCATTAATAGCAGCATTATTAGTAGGTGAACCATTGTATCTATCTATTAAGTATTGAAAATAATTGTTATCTGCACCGTATTCAATCCAATCTTCACCGTTTACTTCTTTAATTTCTGGACTTGTGTAAGTACTTAAATTAACAAAGCCAAATTCTGAAACCTTTGTTTTGCTAAATTGTCCTTTACTATTTCTTTTTTGTTTCATATTATATAAGTATTATTATAACCATTGTAGGTTGTATATTGCCCTTTATTTAAGTTATAATAGTCATTATTATTTTGGTCTATATCTTGATCTGTACAGAAAATTCTATCCTTATAAATAACACCATCACTTGCATCATCTACATTCCAAAGCGTTGTATCGTTTTGCCATAACTTAACATTTGTATTCCAAAAACTATTTGCAGTTTCTAATGTTACATCGTAAAAATGATTTTCTACTAATATAGGGTTAAATATATTTGTAAATGTTAAATAATTACCTACTTGTGTAGCACCATTAATTTGATAGGTTTTTACTACGTTTGTACTATCATCACGTATAGACATAATAAAATCTGTTAAGTAATCTCTTGGTATTACTGATAACGATTGTGCAGTTGCACTTGTGGTTAATATAATCATCAACTATATAACGTAATTAATTACCTAATTTGTAGAAATTATATTGTAAAAAAAAAGCACCCTATAAAGGATGCTTAATTTATTAACTAAAATTAAAATTATGCAGTTGGATCTATTTGTGTTGCATCTGGTGTTACTGCTGCATCTAAAAAGTATGGTGCAGTTTCTTCCATTCCCTCAAAAACCATTGTAAATCCTGATAAATCACCAGCAGCTGAACCACTGACTACTGTTCCACCCGTACATTCCATTCCATTTTCAAACCCACACAAGAAACTATTACCGTAATAATCTTCAACTACAATATATGGTCTTGCTACTGCAAGTGTTTGTAGTTCTGCTTGTGTTTTTGCATCTAAATAAGTTAGTGTTAAGTTTAAAGTTTGTGTGTAAAATGTAGTTCCATTTTCTCTACTACTTGTTACAGTAGTTTCTAAAGATGAATTACCCTTTACATCAAATTCAAACCACGTTGGGCTACCCGTTAATGTAGCTTCTTTAGTTGTACTATCTACTGTTACTGCGGTTATACCACCGTAATCTGCAAAATATACTCTTTTAATACCACCAAACGCTGATTTGCAAGGTATTTTTCTTCCAGTTGTTAATAAACAAGCCATTTTTTTATATTGTTTTAAAAAAAAAGGGCAAGTAGATGACCTACCTACCCTATTTTATTGGTTAATTAATTTTAAGCGTACTCTACTAAATCAGAAGCAATTCCAAATTGTACTGCTGATGTAAAACGCATTACCATTCTTACATTGTTTGATGCATCTAAATCTGCCATATCCAATACTTTAACTGCATTTGTATCATTTAACAATCCAGTACCAAAGTATAAGTTAGAACGTTGTGCTGCAAACATTTTATTTGCTGACATTCCAGGACATACAAAAATCTTAACTCCATTTACAGTTAAACTTCCGTTATTCCACCATTGTGTACCCATATTGTTTACACCATTTGCACCAAGACCTGCTGCTGCAAAACCTCCTAATGCTTGTACGTAGAATTTAGCTGCTGCTGATCCTATGTATAAAAATAAATCTTCTTTTCCGTAAAGTGAAGCTGGTATAGCATCAACTACTTTCGATAATTCAGCTATAATATTTGTTGCATTTAAACCACCACCTACTGCTGCTACTTGTTGTGCTGCTGGTATATCACCTGCTGCTGCTGATGCTGCAATTAGTTTTTCAAACCCATCAAATGAATTGTTAGTACCTGCTGCGGTATCACCTTGCCAAATACAAAATTCTGTATTTTGTGCTACTTCTGAAGCTACGTGAGCAATCATAAAGTCTGCAAATTTAGGTGGTAAAGTTTGACCTAAACCATATCCCATTTGTTGTGCTTCCCAATCGTTCACAAAATCATACTTACATAATTGTAGGTTAACTTGTAATTCTACTGGTTGTATAATTCTTTCAGTTAACGTTACAGTTGATGTAGGTGTAAAATCACAACTTGCTGCACTTACTACTGCACTTGTTGCTAATTTCTTTAATACTTCTTTGTAAGCAATATTAGCTTTTACTGTAATACCCCCATCATCAATAGTTGATGCAGATAGTAAAGCTGCTGCAATATACTCACCAGCAAATTCACCAGCATAAGTTGTAGTGATATTTACAGTAGTTGCAAGATTTGTTTTTCTTAAATTTGCCATTTCTATTTTATTTATTTAATTTATTTAATACTCTATCTAAAGTTGTTGCGAATTTTCCACTTCCAAACTCTACTTTAGTTTTGTTAGATTTTGGTTGTGAATTTCTTGTAATTGGTTTTCTTGCAGCAGATAAATCTTCTTTTTTCTTATCTTCTACTTTTTCTTCTTTGTCATCCATTAAAGAAGCGTATTGTTTTTTAAGTTCTTCAATTTCAGATTTTACTTCCTCAATAACTGGTGCAATAACCTCAACTACTGCTTCAACTATTGCTTCAACTTCTGATGCTACTTCTTCTGGTACTTCCGTTTCAATAGTTTCTTCTAAATCTTCAGTTTCTTCTTTAGCTGGTACATCATCAGATACATCTCTTACATCTGCAATAATACCTTCTTCTTCTACGATCAATAGCCTACCATCTTCAAGGATATATTCACCTACTGGCATTGCTACTTTTTCATCATCGGTAACGATAAATACTTCGTTTCCTTTTTCTAATGATTCAGTTGTGATAACTGTACCATTTTCTAACTTCATTTCTTCAAGTTTTACCTCGATGTTTAGAAGCGTTTTTATGTCATTTAACATTTTGGTTGCTTTCATAATACTTATATAACGATTTTTAATTTATATTTTGCGTTTTCAGTCTGTTCTTGTTATTACACCGATGCCTTGTGCTCTCATAGAACCATCACAACATTCAATAGAATACTTGTTAGTATCCCAACATAAACAAGCACGTGATGAACCAGCAGGTGGTGAAGACCTACTTGGTATAAAAGTTTTATTATTTTTGTTTCCTTGCATTTATTCCCAAAAGTCATTTAAGAAACCTGCATATTGTACAATTTCTTTATATTTTGCTCTTGCTTCATTATTTACAGAAAATGAATTATTTACTCTTTCTTTTAAATAATCAAAATCATCTAAAATATCGTTTGGATTAACACCTAATTCTTCTGCCTTTACTTCAAGTTCTTCTAATGCTTTACCTATTTTTTCTGAAACTTCTTCTAAATTTCTTACACTTCCATTTATAATAAAATCATCAATTTGCCCAACTTCATTTCTAAAGTCTGAAATTTTATCTATAATTTCATCTCCGTAAGAGTCTCCTAAATATTGTGCATCATTAAAAGCATCTTCAAATCCATTAAGTTCATTTTGAATATCATCTACTAAAGACAAAGTTACTTTTTGTGCTTTTAAATCTACCTTGTTATTAGGCATTTTACTATATACTTTTTCTAATCTACTTTTCATTTTTATTTATTTATGTTGTTTCTTTGCATTAAATTTTTCCAGACATTAATAATTTATTTATTGTTTCTACTGCTTGATCATAAATATCAACTGAATTATCGTACTGGTTTAATTCGCTTGGGTTTACACCTAATTCGTTTGCTAAATTATTTGCTTGTTCTATTATATCATTTAATTTTGAATTTTTGGCTGCTAAATCATCTAAATCTACATCTAAACTATTTTTAACAATTTCAAGTTCATTTTGTAGTCTTTCAATTTCTTCAAAGTCAGCATCAACCTTTTGAGAAAATACACTAACAGTTGATGCAATAGATGTTAATTCATTAACTAAACCTAATTCAATTTTTTGCTTTTTTAAACCTAATTTTTTCTTTGGTAGTTTTCCGTAAACCTTTTCAATGTTATTTTTCATTGGTCAATATATTTATGATTTTATTTAATGTTTCTTGATCACTTTTATCTTTTGAATACTCTTCTTTAATTTTGTCTTTAGGTGCTTCCATTTTGTCTGCAAAATACCCCTCAATAGAAAAACCTTTAACTTTATTTGTCTTAACATACTCTTGCCATATTTCATCGTTATTAACT
>Ga0209337_1003121_pt1 | contig 11708 bp, 18 predicted proteins | sample LinPmetageLP53_FD_184044 | JGI IMG/M metagenome (GOLD analysis project Ga0209337, IMG submission 184044) | Marine viral communities from the Pacific Ocean - LP-53 (SPAdes) (version 2) | ecosystem: Environmental > Aquatic > Marine > Oceanic | place: Pacific Ocean | collected 2010-02-08 | reverse complement strand
CCCGCTGCTTCTGTTGCGATGATAGTTTCAACATCTTTTGAAGCATGAGCTGTCAAAACGCCAGCTTTTTCATCTTCGTTTTCGCTATATGTTCCATGACCCCCCCGTGAAAAGGTATTAGTTTCTGGTTCAGTAACTAAAGGAACACTACCTTTCTCTGCATTAGCAGCCAATGTAGGTGCTATGCCGTCTAATTCTTCATGTCTTGAAGTCATAAAATGATTATTGAACACAGTTGATTTTTCACCTACTAATGGAATGTTGTTCCCACCTGTTCCCATCTTTTTAGCTAATGTAGGTGCAGTATCAACTTTAGTAATCCTTGATGCTTGCCCGTGATTCTCATATAGCTCTTGAGTTATACCCATGAAGTTACCTTTGTCAGGCATAGTCTGGTCTATGGATCTTGTAGTTAGAGTGGCCGTTTTATCTGTTCCATCCCAAAACTCGCCATTAGTAGCTACAGCATGGCCTTGACCACCAGCTCGAAGCGTAGGAAATACATCTTCGGATGGTTGAGCGTCTAATCCTTGAGTGTGAGAGAATCCAATTATTCCTCTTCCATCTGAGCCTTCTGAATCCTCTCGTTCAACGCCTTCTCCAGTAAAGGCGGCAAGACCTTGCCCCTCTTCGATGCTCGGCGGAGGATTCCCGAACAAGCTTTCTCGCTCAAATAATACCGAGAAGGCACTTCGCCAATCGCCATCAGAATGTCCGACAACGAAGAGTCTGCGCCGTCTTTGGGGGACTCCGAAATACTGAGAGTCCAAAACTCGGTAGGCGAACCCATACCCGCATTTTGCCACCTCCCCAAGGAAGGCCGCAAAATCTTTCCCTCCATCAGACGACAAGAGTCCGGGAACATTTTCAAATATGAACCACGTTGGTTTAATCGCCTTAACAGCTCCAAGGAAGTGGAGTGCCAAGTTACCCCTTGGGTCATCCATTCCAAGTCGCTTACCCGCAACGGAAAATGATTGACATGGGCTTCCTCCGACAACAACATCTGCTTTTCCTTCGTATTCATTCCAATTCACCTTTGTAACATCACCAAGATCCGGCACATCGGGATAGTGATGTGCGAGAACCGCTTTTGGAAACTTATCAAAGTCGCTGAATGCGACTGGTTTCCAACCAAGCTCATGCCAAGCAACCGTAGCCGCTTCAATTCCACTAAACATACTAACATATCTTTTCTCACTCTTCCTCATTTCTCCACCCCGACAACAGGCCGTCATATAGTGTGGTAATCGCTTCATTTTCGTCACCACCAAATACTTTGAATATAATTTCCTTGCATTGTTGTTTCTTCCACCAAGAACCTTTTTTACCAGCTCTCCAAACAATAAGTGGCCTACCTACAATTTGTAGAGCCACATCATTCATGTCTGGTATTGATACAGGGTGTCCTGACAATCTTAAAACCAAATAACAACAATCGAAACAAAGACTGGTAGGGGAACGACCTGCTACATTACGCAATTCTCTCCAAAGCTCACAAGACAACGTAGCAATAGCTTCGTAATGTTCCGATGGTGCTACTGCATCACAAATCCTGTTAATCATAGATTCGTGATAATCAATAAAATCTTCAAGACTCTTCCACTTCAACCCATTCACCCCCATCTGGATCCCATGCCGTATCATTTTCAATCAAATCTATTAGAGCATCACGAAGCTGACGAGCTTCAGAACGAGTTAGAAACATCCCAATCTTTGTGTATCCTGTATGCCCGGTCATACTCGGCATGATTCTATTCATGCGAAGATTTAGGACTCTATCGCCATAAGCATTAGATGTTACAATATGTAACTCTTGACCTGTATGGCATGAAGCACCTATTACTTCATGCACTTTACTGCGATAGTCATGTTGCTTGCGTGTCATTCTTCCTCATTCCTTCTAGCTCTTTTCAATTTTGTAGCAGTATCGTCTATGACGACCCAATAACCTACCCAATCTTCTGAAAAACCGTTTTTACCACAGCATGGGCATTTTTGGCTTTCCATTTTGAAATAATATTTGCCCGGTTCAAAAGGCTCAGCTCTTATGATAGCACCACAATTTGATTCACAAACTGCAACATCGCCTATTCGGTCATCAGGCCATTCTTCAACAGGCTCACCAGACCAATCAAAAGCTCTATCAATATTAGCGTTAATATCCCAATTCAGTATTTTACCAGCTTGCACTACCCAATCGTGAGTATCAAATGCAGTATTACCAAAAGCATCAGGCGTAGGTCTGGAGAAATACAACTCAATCAAAGAAAGGCTTTCATGCCCCGTCTTTACATATATTCCAACATTAGGTAGTTGCCATTTCCCACCAATCCTTAATGATTCCCATAAACGATCACACCAAGCTAATTGTTCATTACTAATCTCAATATCAGTCATGAAAAACCCACCTCCTACATACTACACATTGAATTGTTGGTCTTTCTTTCTTGTTGAGTATATCCCACTTGGGTGGATAGGTCGTCATGTATATGGTTTTGCCTTGAGGGTCACGGCAACCATTAGCACAAGGTATCAATTGTTTTTGTTTGCTCATACTTTACCCTCTAGCTCATCATCACTTAACAAAGATATTTCAGATAATAATTTCCTACTACGAAACAATCCTAATTTTTTGTTAGAAGAAACTCTTTCTGATTCATAGTAAGATAGCCACTCTTCGGCTTCCCGGAGGCGAACATCCAAATTACCTAACCCCATAGATTTCTCCACACCAATTAGCTCTTGATACTCAGCACTACCTAACAAAGCACCACGTTCAACTCTTAACTCATGCACTATGTCAAGCCAAGGCTTAGAGAGCGTTCTATAACGCCTTTCTATGTTGTATGCTTTGATTCTTATGTCGGTCATTGAAACTACCCCATCGGTATATCGTTCTTAACATCTCACGCAGAATAGCCTTTACTGCCAATCATCTGATAGGTGCAGATTATCACGGGATTCTATCGCATCTAGCTTACAATGACACGCAATACATTGAGCTTCACCTATGAAGAACGGCCTAACACTAGAAGAACCACACCAACCACATCTTGTTCCGGGATAGAATGAGAATGTTTTATGATCGTATTTACCATCATCTATTCTACTTGTTTTGATATGTGTTAATACATTCGTGCATTCAACTAATTCCCAACCAGCTTTTTCAGCTTCAGCTTTCATCTGACTTATTTCAATGCAGATTTCAGCACTCAAACTTGCTGATATTGTGTTGTCATTAATATCATAGCCAAAAGGTAATTTTTGTAAATGTGTTTGAAGCTCCAGATTTACAAATCCTAATTCACCGAGATGATTTACTGCTACATATAATTCTGATGTATGTTTTGAAAACATTTCAGGTACTTCTACTTCGGGCAAAACTGCAATCACTTTTGATTTCCAAGATTTATCAACAGGATATGTTGATTCAAGATAGAGCTTTAATTCATCATAATGCCATTCGACTGGTTCTTGATAAACAGTTGGCTCGGTGTTATCATACATTGATTTAGTATCTGTATCTACAAACCAAGGATTGGTAGTTTTACCCGTCATTGGTGTATATTCATAGATGTTCTTCATGTAAGGCGTAGGATAACGAGAATCTACCATGTGTTCAGTTACACTACTCAAACCAGCTGAATAGCCTTGTAATGCAGCTCTTTCTGGAAAACGATAGAATATAACCTGCAATTCAGTAGGTAAGCTTTTTGGAAAACTCATTCTATCACCTCTTTGATCCAATACATCTTACCTTGATTGTAAAATAATTTAGGCATTTTCATTTAGTTTCACCTTCATCGAAATCTAAAACAAATATTTTCTTATTCATCTCCCAATATTCCTTAGACACGCCACCGTTTTCATTCAGTTTCACTATATCTGTTTTGGTAGGTTTAACCTCATCCTTTTTCGTGTTTTTCATATCATGTCCTCCAATTGAGCTACAACCTGTGCTTGATTGCCCATAAGGTCAATTTCAGTATTATCATTTATCTGAATTAACCAACGACTTGTCGTACCCTGACCTGCCGGACACATGATAATCATCTTGTGAGGCGGTTGCCCTAACACTATCCTTGCACTATCCCAAACACGGTTAGAAGTGCTTCTCTTGGGTCTTTTGATGTGTTCTATCTTTCTTCCAAAAGTATGTTTCTTTGTTTCACTCATAAGATCTGCTCCCAACAATTAGCACATACAAAACCGATTTCCCTGCCCTGCCTCATTAATGATATAGGCATTCTTTGAGAACAACTACAAGTCGGCTTTCGCATATCATTCGCCTCCTTCTTCAAAGAATTGATATTCAGAAACTTCATTCATCAAAAGCTGCAAATTAGATTTCAATCTATCATGTATTGGTATTTGTATATCTTCAGATAATATTACCGCGTTGCCGAGAATCGGTTGTCTTGCGTTCAATAACGCCATCAAGGTTGTGTTCATATCTAATCCCTTCATCCATGCTTCTTCATTGACATATACAAAGGCCAACGATGTAGGGAATCTCTCTATGTAGCCACCAACAGCATCTTGCAGAACCTTTAGACGACCCTCTTCACCTTCAGCTGGAATAAGGACTTCTTCGATTTCGCCACTTGAGCTTACAAGTATTGCTTGCTCACTCATTTGACGCACCCCCTACTAAAACATACATACGATTAGCTAAACGGCATTCCCAATCCTCAAACTCAACAGGGAATCCTTTTTTATCAGCTTCAGAATGAAGTCCTAAAACCAAATCTGATAGCTCTTTGCGAACCATTTTATCTTGAAGGATCTCATCTAATTTAACTTCCTTTTTCTCTTTAGATGTTTCATCAAAGTCTAAAACATACTTGACTTTGTTAATTTTCATCCTAATAGTTTCACTACTTGCACCCATGTTAAGCAGCTCTTGAACGTCTGATAGCATACTGTAAGCCATGTTCTTAGTATCACCCCTGCGAGGCTTGCTAAGCCAATCCTCTATGGCCTCATCTATGACTGATACATCACAACCGAACATTCGCTCATAACTCATGCAATCACCTTACCATCAATCCAAACAACATTGTCGTATGTATCAAAAATATGCTTATGGATCCTCTCTCTCGTATGTGGCTTGAGCTTGAATGTTCTGTAAGATTCCTTATCATCGCCTTCTAACAAGAATAGAACCTTATTCCTCATTTGATTCTTCAACCATTTCTTCTGGTCTGCTTCATCAACCAATCTTCCTACTATACAATCTAATTTCTCAAAATTGCATTCCGTTCCGTCATTCCAAAATACTGGCTCGGCTTCAACCCAATCTCTTATTTCATTACGGATTTCAGGACTATTGTAGTGGTAGGAATTACTACCGCCACAGCCACGATTACTTGCTGTACCCGCACTCTTCCCATTGAAATAAAGAGAAGCGGAAAAGCATATTGTTTCTTCACTCAAATCGTTGTGAATCTTTACTGCCTTTAGTGTAATACTCATGCAATCACCGCCATAGTGTAGCGTGTGCTACGAGGACCGCCATTGGTAGTCTTGATTAGAACACCTGCATTGACAAGCATCTCTAGCTCAGCAACCCACATAGGCTCAGCAATTTGTTCAGCTACAGCTTTTCTAATATCGCCTTTTGTCATAGGGGTTGAACCTACTACTGATTGAAGAAGGTCGGAAGCAGAAAGACCAACCATCTCTCTAACCCCCTCATCAACCGTAGCTACAGGTGCAGGGTCGCCATTCGTATTTGCCCAGCCGAGATTAGCAACGCCCTGTCCGTCAGCAGGGTGTGGATGCGCTGACGGTGTTGGTGCTACGGGTGAATCTATACCTACCACAGACACAAAACCTGTGTTTCTTACAGGTATGCGTGGTATTACTGTATCATCGTGTTCTATGACTACTTTGATGTTGAATGTAGTAGAACCTTTTGCTTTGGATTTGGTCTGCCTCTTGTGTGATGAAACCATGTCTGTTGTTAATACAGACATAGTAGGGGAAGGAAGCATCTTTGCGTCAATCTTCTGAATGCTACCGTCATCATTGTGAATAGTAGCGAAGTCAAGACATTGGTTGATGAATGCTTGAACCTGTTCTGCGAATGCGGTGTCGCCACCATTACAGTCAATGATGAATTGATACAATGACTGAATCATCCAATCTTTAGGTAGTGATGCTTGAGTCACACGGTCAGTAAGACCGTATGGTGTAGATACAGCAGGGCGGTTGTCATTGTCTTTTACTACTGTAATAACTTGATTACCAACAGATATGGATATGTCATCCATTGAGTCTGCGGCAGACATAGGCTTACTGCCCATTTGTTTGCGAGCATCGCTGTCAAGGAAGCTACCTTGATTAGCCCATGCACTCTCTTTCAACATCTTACCAAGATACTCTATCGTAGCTGCTTGCTCGATGGTAAGACCATTCATATCGTCATCAATTTTGGTTCTGTTTTCTGTTTTACTCATAATATCAATCTCCGCCACTCGTAGTGGAACAGTATGAACAGGGGTGCTACCCTATATGAAGTATGAGGGTAAAAGAAAGGTTTAGAGGGATTAAACACTCTTTTCTCTTAGCTTCGGAATCTATTATTCATTCCATTTTGGTGGGCAGTTTTTACATCTATATTTTCTATCATGATTGTGATCAACCTTACCCCCACACCATCGGCAAGCTCTTCTATTTCTCATAAATATGACCTACCACATAACCTACATTTACTTTCTCTTCTAACTCTCAAATGATGCACATTACAGATGCAATCATTCTTCTTCTTCACCATTCAGACCCCACACTAACATCTCGTACCTACCCCCACCTAAGATATTCCTCACCATTACTTTGTGATGAACCCTAAATCGAGGGTCTTTAGCTAGGACATTTGTCATGCTATTCATTGTTGAACCCTGTCTGGACACGCTATTGAAATAATCTAACAATTGTCGAGAAGTTTTAGGTCCGTTATTTTGTATATATTTCTGGAGCTTATCTCTCAATCTTTTTGTTTTGTTGGCCTTGACACCCAATCACATTCCTCCCGGCATACCGGGAGACTTGATACCCATACTTAGAACATCGTCTATACGAAGAATGCTGATGGCCGCTTCGGTGGCTGATTTGATTGCATTTGTCACAACCCTACTTGGTTCAAGAACCTGCAACTCAAGCATATCAGTAATGCTCCCATCCATACTGACACCGTGAATTGGGAATGCACTTCCAGCTACTTGTTTTCTCAATTCTATCATAGCATCAACAGGATCAACACCTGCATTCTCAGCTAATGTTCTTGGTATTGCTTCAAGAGCTGCAGCAAACGAATCAATAGCCATCTGTTCACGGCCACCGATTTTGTCTGCGTGTTTCTTCAAAGAACGTGATAGATGTGCGTATGAAGCACCACCACCTGCGAGATATTCACCATCCTCATAAGCTACAGATACTACACCGATACAATCTTGAAAAGCTCTTTCTAATTCCTCAGCAGTATGAGAGCTAACACCTCTTAGAACAGCAGTTACAGGGCCCTGATTATCAGCATACACATGAACACAATGATGTTCACCGTATTGTATTACTCTCGCAGAACCTTCACCCAAATCCTCAGTCTTGAGGTCTTTCAAAGAATTAACTAAGTTTGCACCTGTTGTCTTTCTAATTAGCTCAAGATCTGATGGGGTAACTCTTTCAACAGCTAAGATTCTCTCCCTAGATAAGAAATGCTTAGCTAAATCGTCAATAGCCCCTTTTACTAATACAATAGAAGCTCCAGATTCTTTGATTTTATTGACCATCTCTTTCAAAGCATCTTCTTCCTTCGCCAAGAATGCTTCAAGAGCATCAGGGTCTGAAATTGACAACGTGCTATCTTGTTTCATTTCTTTAACTTCTAAATCTGAGGTTAAACATAGAATCTTGCCTCTGATAGCTGGTGGCATCTGAGTATGAGCAGGGTCTTTCTCTATTAGACAGCCTTCAAGTAATTCCGAATCGCTAAAGTTTGCACCTGCAAAGGTTACTATCTTAATATCATCTAAGGTGACTGATGTTTCGTTAGCCGCCTTACTGACCGCTTCAATAGCTAATTGAGCAATCAAATCAACCTCAGACTCAGCACTCTTACCTGTTAATGAAGTCTTAGCTACAGGATCTAACATTGAATTAACATTTGAAGGGTCAATTGTTCCGGCAATATATTTGATTTGTTCTTTGAGCTGTGCGAGAGCTACCTTTGACGCTTCACGGAATCCTTTGCATATTGTAGTAGGATGAATGCCCTTTTGAATTAGAAGCTCAGCCTCAGATAGTAAAGAACCAGCTATAATCACACTACTGGTGGTCCCATCGTATGCAGCTTCTTCTTGATTTTCTGCTACACTAATCATCAAATTGCCCGCAGGGTGCTGACAATCTATTTGCCTTAGAATAGTAGCACCATCGTTAGTAATCACAACTTCTTTGCCCTCACCAGATACTAACATTTTGTCAGAACCTGATGGTCCTAATGTTGAGCGAACAGCTTCAGCAACAGCTTTTGCCGCTGCAATATTGCTTCTTTGAGCTGACCTCCCATTAGTGCTTTCAATATTGTTATTCAGGATGTAAATTGGCTGTTGGTCTTGTGACATACATTCATTGGCGAGTTGATATGCTTCTTAACATCTCACTAACAACAGGATTGACAAGGCTGATATTACTTATGTTTGCTAAACTTTCGCATTAATTTGCCACACCACTTACATCTGCCCTTTTCATCAGCATATACTTCTTGATGCCATTCGGTTTTATGACAACTGCACAAATCACCTATCTCACAAACCCAGCTCATGGTTTAAGACCTCGAAACTGTTTGAAAAGCCATAGAGCTATAACTAAAAAGAATGCAAATGGCAGATGCTCTACAATAAACTCGTTACTCATTTAATTCCCTCTTTTCAACATCATAACAAGCTTTGCATTTGTGATATTGATCAACACCATAACCCTTAGTAAAATCACGAATCCACAACGGTGCTATCTGCCCACAAACAAAGCCCATCAACATAGTTTCGCCATTGTCTAAATCCTTTCCGCAACCACAAGACGGTCCAAGAGCTGTGTAATACACCGCAATCTGCTTACATTCAACGCTCATAAATGTGCCTCATTCATGATTGCAGTACCAGTAGTAGGAAATACAAAGTTATCACAACGATAGCACATTACAAACATCCCACCAGATAAATGATTCTCAGTCCATTTCATAGGATGTTCGCTGTAGCATTTATCACAATACCAAGGCGATAATATATCTCCTTCTTCGGGTTTGCCATCAGGATTAGTAATCCATGGCCTTGTATCTTCTGTATCACTCATTGAACCGCCTCACTAGAATCACCATCAGGCCATTCGCCTGATTCACCTAACACTACTACTTCTTCATCAGTATAGATCATTTCAGTATGTCTGCATGATGCTTGTTTAAGCTTGAAATGTGTAGCATTGGGATTGTAATTAGAACAACCCATGAATGAGCCTTTACGACCCCATCTGCACCTCATTGTTCCATCTGAACATTTAGGGCATGGATATTGAGCTTGCCATCTGTAATGCCAAGGCTCATTGAGGACACGCTCGTATCTATCTAACACATTGGCTCTCCAACCTTTGACTCTATGTACACGCTTGAGTGCTTTCATCCAAGGATAACCTTCTGGATCAACTAAGACAACACGGATAGCGTCAGCTCCCGCATCCCTACCTACACCTTTGCGTGATATACTAGAATAGATGCGTATCTTACAACCCGGAGCATAACCACTATTCATCGGCAGCTCATACACTTCTTCACCACATACATGACCTATTTCATTAGGGTCAAGTCTCCTAAACATTTGAGCATTTACTATGAAATCCTCAAACTCATCTCTCGTTATTTCCACATACTTAGCCATTATATCATCTCCATTACTATCATACTCATCAAACTCATTGTAGCCTCTTCGTCAGTAGGTGTTATTCTTAACATCTTACTTTCTCACCTCATCTGAAAGAGGAATATTGATGCTTTCTAAACCGTCATATACTGGTTGAAAGCTCTCCCAAGTAGGATATGCTTCAGCTAATCTAGGGCAGTAAGAAACATACACTATTCTGTTAATAGCTCTTGTGACAGCAACATAACAAGCATTCAACTCTTGAATAACTTCTGGTGCATCATTCATACAATGGTCAAGCATGAATGTATCTTTTGTATCATCCTCATGAGGCTTATTGATTACAACGAATGCAGTAGGTCCTTGAGCCCCTTTGGTGCGATGAACAGATGCAAATCTGATAGTATCTTCATGACCATCCCTACCCTCAGTAGTGCCGCATAGATTAGATAACCATGATTGGAATCCATTCATACTAGCTAATTGATTATCTGACCCTGCCCTATCTATGTAGCCATGCAATATCTCAGCAGTAGCTTCAGCCTTATCTTTGAGGTCGCAGTATCTTTGCTCTCTCTTAGCCGCAGTTAAATCACCACCACATCTTCTCTCAGCCGCTTCTAAATTAGAATCTAGGAATCCATCAAGAACATATTCAACTTTATCATGGTCGATCATACTAACTGCCGTATTACCATAGATTAAACCGAAACCAGCCCATGCACCTCGATGCTTCTGATTACCTTTGACTATGCTCATTACCATCTTATCAATGCCTGAATTACCACCCGGTAGTGTGATGCTTTTCTCACCATCAATGAGCGTTCTAAGAGCTAATTTAGCTAAAGGTGCATTGACCCTACAAGTAACTAAGTCGCCATGTTGTGCGGCATAAGGCAACAAGTGAGCAGGTAGCTCCACGAAGCCTTGTCCTTCTCTCCAAGTTTCAGGCACTCTATGAGCCGAGTAATCACCCATACCTGCTTCTTTCAATGATTCAAGGTCATAACCTGCAAACTCAGCCGCAATCATATTTGCACCCATAAAATTACGAACATCATAGCAAACTGATGTGCTATTTCTCCAACAGATAGTCATAGGCATCTCAACACAATCATATGTTTTCACTAGCTTTCTTGTAGCCTTTGAGTCTGCATGATTGAATAAATACAGACTTTGACGAATGTCTCCAACAAGCATTATGCTAGTATGTTCATCAATGAAACAATTAAGGAATCTGCCTTGTAATACGCTGAAATCTTGAACCTCATCAACTATCAATAAGCGAGCTGGTGTGCTGAATCTTAGACCAAGAGCGACAGGTGCGTAGATTTGGTCTTGGAATGCAACAGGCACAGGTACACCGCCAAAGCTCATACCAAGTGTGTTGAATACATTCTGACCATCACGTTGAGTCATTAGTTTTCTTACGCTGACTAAGGATCTGCTGTTGTAGTATCCTGTAACTGAATTAGGCACTACACAATCAGCAGTAGCGGTTCTGCGGTAGTTAGACCAACCATAGCCCTCAACACCCATTACAGGGTTAAGACACTTCATGCCATCATCTATGACTGAGATAACTGCATCAGCAAACTCAAGCTCCCCAAGAACACCTTTAGCAAATACAATATCGTCATCTCTTCCATATCTGCCGCTTAGTAAATGAGCTACATCAAGAGCAGGTTCAGCACCATCAGTCATGATACCTGCCGCCATAGATGCGACAACACCCTTCTCAATACCTCTTGCGGCGGCCATCCAACCTGCTATCTCATTCTTGATAGTATCATG
>Ga0209337_1003120_pt1 | contig 11709 bp, 21 predicted proteins | sample LinPmetageLP53_FD_184044 | JGI IMG/M metagenome (GOLD analysis project Ga0209337, IMG submission 184044) | Marine viral communities from the Pacific Ocean - LP-53 (SPAdes) (version 2) | ecosystem: Environmental > Aquatic > Marine > Oceanic | place: Pacific Ocean | collected 2010-02-08 | reverse complement strand
GTGTAGACATAGCCACCGCACCAGACCTTCAGAGGCAACACAAGATCGTAGTTGTACCCACCATTGTTGTATTCAACGAAGGAGAAGAGGTCAAGAGGTTCCAAGCCAACATCATGATGACTATGGAGGCCACCAAAAGTGACGTTCAGGAAGCGATCGACGAGGTCCTGATGAGCGACTTTTAACGGAAGACCGTTATGTGACCTTGCATGCTTACAACCTTTGTTGATCTATAGGTAGTCCCCCTGATCGTCCATAGGTAAACACCGTCAGGAACATAGGCAAGGCCTCCATCTCCAAGCCACTTGTCGCGGGGGTCATAGCTCTCCCACACTACAGCACCCCATCGGTTGTAGACCTTGCACTCCCATCTCCACCAGCAGTCAGGCTTTGTAATAGGCCTCCACGTGTCGTTCACGTAGTCGCCGTTAGGCGTAAATACGTTGGACACGTATATGCACGGGTCTTTGCAATCGTCTACGTTGGGCGGCTCAGGAGGAGGCGGGCCAGATGTGTCTGTTGTATCCGTTGTTTCTACAGGCTCCCAAGGCTGTGGTTCGTTGGGTACGGGTGGTGGAGGCGGTCCACAGTTGGCCTCCATAGAGAACTCTAGCCAGCTGTTAGGTATGTTCTCGTCTGGGTAGTCGCAACCTGCAATGCCTGCGGAGCTACCGTCTAACGTTTCGCTGTCGTTGATCTGCCAGACCGTAATAACCATGCAGTCCTCCATAAATATACCCTCCTGAAGGGCTTGTTCCCAGCACTGTAATGTACCGCTTCCAGCAAGAGGTGTATCTTCGATAATGTTAAATGCTATCGTATCTCCAGTCTGATAGATGTTGTCAGGCCCTTGACCCATTTCAAAGCCGGGAAAGTCTAGAGGGTAGAGCAACAGCATCCAGTCACCCTGAAAGCACGGCCAAGGACTCTCGTCTTGCGGAGGGTTGAACCCAAGGGCTAGGATAAACTCTCCTATGCTGTCAGACTCAGTGCAGCATGCACCTCCGTTAACAACCATCATGATGTCCGTGGAGATAGGATCGAATCCTATGATCTCTATGTCACACTGCCCGTAGCCGAGCAGAGGAATGAGGAAGAAGATAAGTTTTTTCATTCCTTGGGGCATGGTCCAGTGCTTGCAAGCATGAGCAGCAGGTCTTGGACGTTTACAACATTGTCATCGTTTGGATCGGTGTAGCAAGCACCAAGGCAGCCCATGTCTACAAGCAACTCAAGGACGTCGGTGTTGCCTATGTAGCCGTCACCATTGTAGTCCATGTTGCACTGAGACAGTGAGTTACAGAACTCGAACTGAATCACATCAAACTCTAATCCAAAGCCCGTGTTAACCAATGTATCAAGCCCCACAGTAGCAAGGACTCCATCACTACCGATATCACACGCCCCGTCGTTGTCGAAGTCAACAGTACAGAAGCCATCTCCAGCCGTGTCTTCTATCTCAAACACATAGCAGTCATCAAAGATGCAGGGGCTGTAGTAAAAGGTTTCATCGCTGTTGGTGCCGTATCCTCCGTCAGATACTACAATTTCTCCTTCGCCATCTCTTAACTCCCAAGAGGTCTCGTTGCCAAACACATCAGGAGTAACCCATATCTCCATAACGTCACCGTCCACCATGTACAGGGGCAATGTCCATGTGTCATTGGCTGAAAACTCATCGAGGCTAGAGGTTGTTTGAACGGTGAACTCTTCAGCGCCCTCTACGTAGACGTCTTCGAAGAGCACTGGAGTCGTGCCGACAGGAAGGTCGTACAGGCTAATCACTTCTTGTGGGCCATTGCAGAACATCTCTACATCTACAAAAGGAACGACCTGAGTCCCTTGATTAACAACATCAATCCAAATGTCCTGATATGGAGCGCACCACTCTTGTTGGTAGTAAGCAGCACTAGTGGTTACGTCGTAGTTCACGGCAGGCACACACGCTAGGTTGCCCAAAAGACCCTGTCTGCTGCCTTGTAGCATCTCGTGCATACGCTCAGCCTGACCCACAGTGAAAGCATCCTTGCACGTCTCAGAGGTGTAGTCCATAAAGTTGTTTACAAGGGCGTCTGGACAAACGCCACCTTCACACTGAGCTGTGGAGTTGGACAGGGTGGTGGGGGTGTCACACACCTGATCCCCTTGGGTCTCACAGTTACTTTCTGAAGTACACGAGGATGTGTTGGAGAAGGTATGCCACAAAGAAAGGTGGTGGCCCACTTCGTGGACTCCTGTAAACCCCAACGTTCTTCCCGGCTTCTGCACCCCTACAGTTCCTGTAGCGTTATACAAGACGACTACGCCATCCCTGCAGTCACCAGTAGGGCCTAAGTATGCGTACCCCTGCACACCATTGTTACCATCGTTGCCGTTTATCTCTGAAACTACATAGTAGTTGATGTACTGGTCAGGGTTCCAGCAACCTGCAGCTGTCTTTAGCTCTGTCTGTTCCCACCCTACTGGATCAAGATTTGAAGGGGTGTTGCCTATGCCTCCAGTCACGTAATCCTCGTTCCAGCTGGCATCGTATCGAGTGATGCCGTTCGTGGGGTTGCCGTCAGGATCACGTACAGCCATGCAGAACTGAATCTTACTGTCAGCAAACTCCTCGTTGAGAACGTCTACCTGAGATAGTATCTGTTCATCAGAGATGTTGTTTGGCTCGCCTGCTCCAGTATGAACAACATGGAACACAATGGGAAGCGTTTGAACCTGTACATCTTCAAGGTTTACATCGGCCCTCTTCTTGATCCCCATGATCTGTGTCTTGGTGTGCATCTGAATGCACTCCTCTTGACCAAACATCTCATCCAGCTGTACAAACCACAGCGTAATGAGGATGAAGTAAATGAACTTAAAGTTGAACATGTATCTCGAATTAGATTAGCATTCAAAGATACGAACAACAGACAAATTACTTATTATGTGTCGCTTTGTTTGGCGATCAAAGCGTGAGTCCGACAGTCAATGTTCCTGATGGGATCAATAAAGTTCTTGTTGCAGTAATCATCTATCTCTTTCTGCCTCTCTGGTGTGTTTGTCACGCAGTTATGGGCGGCTTGATACTTAGCGTTCTGCTCAAGAAGTCTATCTATATTCATCTTGATTTGATTGTGTCGATTTGTTTTCATGGGGGAACAAAGATAATCAATAATGTATGATGTCCTTGATCCTCATCTTGTGGGCGTTAGTAGATTCTGGCCATCCATCTTCATCTAACTGACCCTCTTTTACTACTTCTGATTTTGCTAAAAACTCTTTCTTATCCATCCATCCCAGAATCCACCCTTCGTATCCTGTCTTTACTTTATTTACCTGAGCGAACACATATGAATCAACATTTTGGTGGAGTGATGCAGTTGCCACATGCACAGAGTAGTTGTCTCTAGGCTCATATGCCCTACCAGTTTTTTTACTGGCACCCCTTTCCTTTGTCTTAACGTCAATCGTGTAGACATGAGGAGTGTTTTGAAACCTAACCATATCGTAATCAAAAGTATTTTTTTCGACAACATCACTCAAGAATGACAGTGCCATCTCTTCACCCAGATAACCAACAACATTCCCCTCTCCCTTTCTGATGCTATTGTTTATGTCACCGTGCATCTTGGACTTTTTCTCAGCCCGAAGAATCATCTCTTTTGTGATCTCCACTTTGTGAACTTTCATACTCTGATACTATTGATTTAATTAAATCCAACTCCTCATAAATTTGTTTGCGGCTTGAGGCAACAAAGTCTACGACCGACTCCAACTCTTTAATCGGTTCTCCCTTTTCGTTGTGAAGGGATTCGTATAGCTCATCTACTACTTGGTGAACCCGATCACAGGCCATGAGATAGTAAGAACTGATTCTAGATGGTTCCATTTTTTATTGATTCAAGGATCTCTTGTATGCAATGATCCACTTGAGATTTATTCTTTGCAAGAAAGATAATTGTTTTTGAATCAGTTCCCACTAGATGTCTCATGAAAAGTTTCCATCTCATAGGAAAATCATGGTGGGATGGTAAATAACCTTTTGTTTCTATGATCCAGTCGTAGCCTTTGCCGACGAAGTCAGGCTTGTAGGTAATGGGGAGGACAACAGATCCAGATCTATCTTTCATCTCCTTACCCTTTGCAGTCATCTTGAAGTACTTGTTGGGGAATCTAAACTTCTCCATCAACTCAAAGGTGTGTTCCTCATAGTCAAAATCTAGCCCGTATTCTTTTAACTGGTCAGCACAGTACTTTTCTAATCCACTGGCATATCTTCCAAGTTGTTTTTTTTTGGCTGAACGCCGTTTAGGAGTCTTTGTCTTCTTCTTCATAAGGCGAAGTTACCAATGAAAATTTTGAAAGTCAACTCAAGAAGTCTATGTTCAAGGGCATAGCAGCCCTCTCAATAAAGTTAATTGGCTGAAAGAGAGCCCTTTGACCGATTCTTGTTGTGAATCCAGTGTGGGAAAGGTTCATAACTACGCAGTATGGATCCTCCAAAGGGGTAGGAGAGCCTCCTGTTTCCACTTCCCGCACCTTTCTAACATGTAATTCGCTCATCTTGCGTATGCTAGGGTCCATTGATTGAACCTTTCGGTGAAGAGTAATGAAGCAATCCGCTCTGTTTACGAACTTTCCGCCACCCTCTGTATCCTCAGCGTAGGGAGCCACAGGCAATCCATCAGGACCCTTGCGGCGCTGAGCCTCAGTAACAGCATGCATGTTGAGCCACACAGCCACATCATTAGCCTTGCTGAACGTGAGGAACTCACTGGCCGCCTCGTAGTGGTAGTCGTGTACACCGATGTTAGACCCCTTCATGTCCAGCTTTAGGCTGTTGTACGGGTCTACAAAGATGGCATCCACAGGTTGTTGGCGCATAATCTTCTCCATGAAAAGAATGATGTCGCTGTAGCTGTATACCTGCTCGTTGCTAATTACAGTAAAGTGATCCTGCACCCACTTGTAAGCTTCTTTGCGCTCAAAGAAAGTCATGTCGGATACCTTCTTGTCCATCGCAAACTGCATCAGCTGCATCTTTATTGATGCGGTCCTGTTCTCGGAGGAGTAAAGAACCCACTTCCAGTCGTGCCTAACTGCAGAGTTTGCAATCAAGTACAACACTGTGGTGGTCTTACCCACGTTAGAGTGCCCATTGACAATGACAAACTCCTTCTTGTACCTAAGGTATTCATCAAGCTTTGCATCACCTGTGTCAAGTCCTATTTGAATCTTGCCCTGAGAGTAGTCGTCGATCCATCTGAAGTCAGAGTCGTCCGAGGAGATGAAGGACATGTCCCCATCGTTGAGGAGCATCTCACGCTTTACCTGCTTCTCTTCATCCACAAGGTCTTTGATGGGCATGTCTTTACCCATGTTGATGCCGTCAAGGATGGTGTTAAGAGCGTGGCTCTCTGACTCTACTTCCCTCTTACATATCTCCCTGTGCAGCACACGCACCACCTCCTCTTCTTCCATGCGACCCGCTGCTATGAATCCACCACACAGCCTTGAAGCCCTTACAAGCATCTTGTGCTTCTCTCCATCCTCAGCGTTGCGAATCATGCGACACGCCAAGTTGAGCTTCATGTAGTCGGTGTGGTCGTAGGCCTCGTTTACAGGTACCTGCGCCTCTGCGTGTTCCGTTGTGAAGTGTCCGAACCTCTTGTAGTCATCCTTTATGATGATGTCTGGGTCGTATGACTCAAAGCATGCACGGGACTCGTTGATGCCTGACTCGTCAAGCTCTAGCCCATGGGTTCTTTCGAAATACTTGACAAGCGCTCTAAAGTGATCTCTGTGTCGCTCAGGGTTCGTAATGTGGACCAACGCCTTGATGCCGTTTCCACTAGGCGAAGTCCAACATGAATGAATGAAATCATCTGTGCCAAGGGCTGTCTTGGTTGTGTCAACGTCAACGTGGTCGAAGTCCAGAATAAGAAATCCCGAATGCTCGAAGAGCGCGTCATCGGCTCTTGACGAAAACTCCCCGCTGAAACAAACAACGGGGAGCTCCTTCTTTTTCTCTTTATCGCCATCTCGGACTTCAGATACCAGTGTAGACGACTTCCCTGTCTGGATACGTTGGAGTGCTGTTGACAGATGAATGTGATGGGGATTCGTTTTGTCGTATACGTTTTTGAATATCGTGACTTTCATTTTCCTTGGCGATCATAAGGAGGATTAGGTAACCTGCAAGATCTTGTAGCGTGTCCTCCGTTGCATCTACAAGGCCTGCGTTCTTGATTCGCTTGAGCTTGTCGTCGATACGCATCTTGATGCCCGCGACAGCTCCAGCTTCTGAGAAAACGTTCAGCGGTTCGAGCGCTGAGTTTCCATACTTTTCGTTCTTCAAGAGGAGTAGATCCTCAAGTTCTTTGCATTTGCTCCTGATACTGCTTCTTGTGTTCATCAATAGTTAGGGTTGAATTGGATATGAATTTTTTTGATACGATGTCACGGATGATAATGTGCTTCTCTGACTTAAGGTTCTTTCCGAACAACTCTCTTTTGAGTCGGGTCATTGTTTTGGCATCATAGGAAGCAATAGCATGCGGACTTTCGAACACAGATACTACCCACACAACACGCTCGTGTACAACCTTCTTTTTCTTGAAGGCGACACGAGCGGTCATGTAGTAGATAGGGGCTCCCTTAGAAGGGGACCTCATCAGTTTGGGTAGCAGCTTGCTTGGCCGCTCTCTTCTCCTTCGCAGCAGCGCTGTTAGGATCAAAGACTCGGCAGCATGCCTTACCACTCTTAGACATAAACATGGTCACGTAGAGGTTACCCCCTTGGCCTTGTTCGTTACGAGAGGTGGCATACTTCTCCACCATCTCTTTAAGCTCGGTGTCCTTGAATCGGACGCTCCAGCTCATTAGTTGACCATCGTCGTTGTGACGAGGTTCTTCAGCGTACCCTACGAGTACGGAATCATATTGCTTATCGCTCATGAGTAAAAAATTTGAATTAAACAAAGATCTAGAATGTATAAAAACAAAACAAAAAATGCAACATCTAATGACTTAAACAACAAATTCCGCATAGTGAGTTATTGTTTGTGTGTCCTCATCAAGCCACTTCCTGATGTTTTCCAACGCTTCGTGAAACTTCATCTCTCCGTTGAAGAGTGTTTCTTCTGTACACTTGACATCCGCAGGGTAGAACGGGAAGTTCTTTTCTTGCACCACCCAGTAGAAATCCTTGATATCAAACACCTTAGTGTAGATGTATGCCTGAATATCATAGCTGAATCCCCTAACATCGTACCTGAATTTATTTACACCACGGGAGGACTTTGAGTCAATGATGCAGTCGTCCTGCAGACAGTCAAGGAATCCCTTCAAGGGCACCCCATCCAAGTCCACGTTGAACTCCACTTGATACTGGCCACCTGCAAACCTCTTGTCGTATAGGCCGCAGTCCTTGAGGCGCTGTATCATCTCCTGCGCTTTCTTCCAGTCCTCCTTACTGACCAGTTGCTTTCCCCCCGAAGCTTCCGCCTGTTCCGCTTTCCATTCGCGGTACTTTTTCGTAGAGCGTGGGCTACGGCCACCAATAGACTCACAGATGTCAGAGTCGTCAAGAGCGTAGTAAAGTTCATGTGCTTTGTCTGGTTCAAACAGGAGCATGTCATACAGGCTACCAAAGAACAGGGCTTCTGATTCCTTTTTGAGTTGGCCCCTCATGTACATCTCCCACAGTTTCATATCGCCTAGGGCGTATTTGAGTGAGGAGTAGGAGAGGTGAGGCTTACCCAGTCGCTCCTGAAGTTGTTCGCGCATTGTCATGTTCGCTTGAGAATGTGGCGTGGTTCACGCCCGTTTGTAATTAAAAACATGTCAAGAGCTTTGAGTGCATCCCTTTCTGTTTTGAATAACCGCTGCATCTTTTTGCCGTCGATCGTTTTCTCTACGAGATAGGAGTCGATGCCATACTTTTCTGATACGCAGTGGTTAATAGATGGGTACACTCTTTGTTTAGTGATGTGAGACCACGGGATAAGCTTCTTGTCTTTACCCCTGTTAGCAAGGGGGACGAATATGCCCCCCTTGTTGAGTTTTGAATTCATCAGAGACCTCTTGACTTGTCTATCTCATCGTTGATAAGAGAAACAATAGACTCTAGTGATGCTCTCACAGAATCGGAAACCCTATCATTTTCGTGTATGATACAGCTTGCTTCATGTCTCATGTGATGTAGAGCGTTGATGTCGTCAAAAGAGCTGTAATCGACTGGCTTTTTAGCCAGTTCAATAAGATCGTCTACTGTGCTAGATGTAAAGAATTTACTCATCGCACAAACTTCTTAAGTCCTGTAACCTGCTTATCTGTGAGCTGAGACTCGTACTTCAACATGATGGAGTCGAAGGCTTTCTTCTTGTCTGTAGAGCTCTTGATGTAAGACACCGCCTTGTCCATGATGTTCTCCACTGGAGCATCTAGCGCCTTGGCAAGCTTTTGGACTTGCGGATTGTCAACCATCTCCTGTTGCTTTGCAATGGCTTCTTGGACTTCGTTAGACGACGCAATAGAAGTGTCGATTCCGATTCCGAGCATGGCAAGAGCTCGTCCCACGGCTGAGGTCTCACAGTTTTCGACATGGCTTGTCTTGTTAATGTTGGATGATGACTTGACCTCGTGAGCATGACCTTGAGCAATGACCTCTCCGTCTTCATTGACGATGGTACACTTGCACAGGCATTGATCCCCGTCGAGCATATTGATGTCGGTGTGGATACCCCACCCCTTGTACTGGTCCTCCTGTCGGAAGAATTTGATGCGTTCGTTGACTTCAACGTACTGCTTGCCACGGATGTTTGTGGTCTTGAATTTGTAATTAGACATGATAGTGAATTGAATTGAATTTTATATTAACTGTGCATTGCATTATCGTCGAGACATTCGCAGTCAGCAACTGTTCTGCCGCAACGGAGACACCTCTTACCTTTGTAGTGTTTGGGGAAAGTGAACTTCCAGAAATACCAGTCCTCGATCCAGTACAGGATGTCTTCGTTCCAGATAACCTTGAGTTCCCTCAACAGTCGCTTTAGTGTCTTCATTGTGCATTCTTTAGTCGGACGACTCGTGTGCAAATTTAAGGACGAGACTCTGATTCTGCAAGCTTTTGTTGAACTTTTGTTCGCATTTCTGAAACCCAGTCGATGATATCGTCAAGCTGTTCAAGCTGTTTCTCAAGTTGAACGTCAGATCTATACAGGGGGTCAACGTCCATCTTTTCCGCAACGCTTTGTGCAGAAGCCAAGGCCACCCCGTACTTGAATCTGTATTGAGGTGACCACTGAATCAGTGGTAGATGCTCTCTCCTGTAGTGAACGATGGTAGAGTGGTCTCTGCCCCACATTTTACCTAGTTCTATGGTTGTGGCGTATGGTCGAAGAGAATTAGACAGCGCGGCCCTGTGCTCTACGTTGTCCCTGCTCCTCGTGTCGCCAATCTCCTCGTCCATGTGCTTCTCATACTCAAGCTTAACGCTTTGAAGGAAATTATTTTCTGTATTACTCATTGGTTGTTTTTACTTGTTCAAGAATTTTCAGGTAGTTTGAAAGCACAGACATACCCATAGAAAAGTTGTTGTGGCATGCGGTCACAACCTTTGGGAGGTCAACCCTGTACTGATTCTCGCCTAAACCCAATTCGTCAAGACCTTTCTCCGCTTCTCGCAAGGAAAGAATCTCATCTAACTGCTCGGATGAAGACTCCACGCATACCGCCATGAATGAATTGGCTATGTCTGATGAGTTTTGAGAAAGGAACTCTTCCTCCCCCATCTCCTCTATATCTGCAAGAACCATCTGCTTTGCAGTAGATACGTGCTTGTCTTGGTGGTGGTCGATGCTCGACACCTCTTCGTATAGGGATGTGTATTTACTCATTGTCTTTGGTTTTTTTGATTGGAAAATTCTTGTCTAGGAACCGCTTCATCTTGCGCCTCCGTGCTCTGGGGCTGTGGTCATTCTTGGCCATGTTCTTCGTGAATTTTGCCGTGCCTTTTGTTCTGGATAGACTCATGATGCAATAGATACGAAGATGTCTTCTGGTGCGGAGTCAAAGAAGGCAAGCAGAGCAGGGCATAGCCAGAACTCAAAGGTCTCGACAGCACGATACATGCCGAAGTACTCTACCGTATAGTAGTGCCCGTTGTGTCCATCATCACCCACAAGCTTGACGTGTACGTCATGATCGGGGATAGGTGTTGCACCAAATACGATGTCGCAGGACTTGACACTGGGGTCTGCTTCACGACCACTCATGAGGTCAAATAGGATGTCAGCACCTGCCACGAAGGGTTCTTCTTTGATGTCGCGGGCATCGTCGTCGAACATCCATGTGCCGTTCTTGACGTAAGCGTGAAGGGAGAATAGTGAGTTAGCCATATACTTTGCGGTTGTTTGTTACCATCATTTTGAATTGCCTGTTGTCGGCGTTGTCTGTTGTTTCTGTAAACCAATGCGGATTCTTTCGTGGATTGTACTTGTAGTGTGTCAAGCTACCCGTAGTGGGAAGCAAATCTACAACGCTAATCTCATCACATGCAACCCATGCACATACTGTTTTATTTTCACCGTCAAAGATTTTCTTTGCCGTACTGGGGTAGTTGCCTAATGTGCAGTCACGCATCACGATTGACTTCAAGTCGGGGTCGAAGTAGTCCTTCGTATCCTCCTGTAGGTCAGACACTTGCCACTGCATATAGTTTTCACCACGGGCTAGGTGGAATCGTACCTTGTATCGCTTCATCTTGTAGTTTTAGTTTCATTTTAGCTTCCCAGTCCCTGACCATGCAGTCAAGGAACATCTTGTCTTGATACGATGCGGTCTCTTCGAACCGCCTCATGCGGGCTTCGATCTTGGCCCACTGCTCGTCCATGTATTCGTCAGTCATTCTTCTCAAGGCATATATATATTGGTGTCTTCTCTCCTACATAGGAGCCTACAACATTGTATTCGATATGCTCTAAGGCATCATCCCAATCCATTCCATCGTTTACCAACACGTCAATCATTTTGTCAATGTCGTAAACGGCAACCACATTGGCGCTGTACGTGCGGCCTATTAGAGCTTCTTTGAATCCGTCAGCCAGTAGGCATTCTTCTTCTGCGAGAACCTCCATCAATTCTTCTTTATTCATTGCCCGATGTTGTTTTTGAGAATGAAATTGCTCCCCACAAAAAACTAAAGGAAGAGGTGCGTTGATTGTTATTCTTTGATGCAGCAGTTGGAGGTGCTTTCGTTGGCTTTGCAGCGACCTTGGTCGCCTTCTTCACGGGTGTTTTCTTAGGCTCCATGTCACGCATAGCCCTGTTTACCGTGCTGTAAGAGCATCCCATAACGGCGGCCACCTCTGTGGAGGTAAGCCCACGCTTAAGGTGTCTCTTCACATCAGCATTAAAGTTTGGAGTGCGGAGGTAGGACGGGTGTGTTGTTGATTTTTTCATAGGTGTTTGTTTGTTGATTGAACTTGAGTTTGTAATAATTTTTCTTACTCGTTTGATTGAAATTTTGTGTGTTTGTGCTATTGATTCTATGGGCTTACCCATGTGGAACATACGCCTTACAGCCGTGTCTATGTTAGTCATTGTTCGTTGTCTTCGATTGCTTGGATAATCATTTCAGTCACCGCATCCTCGATGGAGTCGATGATGTCTTCCGTGGTGTGGAAGGGTATGCCGTGTGACTTGCACAGCTTGAGTAGCAGGGTG
>Ga0209337_1003119_pt1 | contig 11709 bp, 3 predicted proteins | sample LinPmetageLP53_FD_184044 | JGI IMG/M metagenome (GOLD analysis project Ga0209337, IMG submission 184044) | Marine viral communities from the Pacific Ocean - LP-53 (SPAdes) (version 2) | ecosystem: Environmental > Aquatic > Marine > Oceanic | place: Pacific Ocean | collected 2010-02-08 | reverse complement strand
AACTGACGAAGGTATGGAAATCTATTCTAACATAGAGAAAAGATTGAATTAACAACAAAATAATATGGTTGCCCTTCGGGGTGACCATTTATTAAAATTTAATTTTATGAAAGAAAAATCAAAGGGTCTAGGAGACTCAATAGAAAAAATTACAAAAGCAACGGGAATAAAAAAAGTTGTGGATACAGTTAGTAAAGTTGTTAAAAAAGACTGTGGGTGTGGAAAACGAAAAGACACTTTAAATAGATTATTTCCTTATAATAAATAAAAGAAATTATGGTTAGTATAGACACGGTATATCAAAAAGTTTTAATGTTCGCTAACAAAGAACAGAGAGGATACATCACGCCTCAAGAATTTAATATGTTTGCTGACCAAGCTCAAAAAGAAATATTTGAACAATATTTTTACGACTTAAATCAATTCTCTAGAGTTCCTGGAAACTCAAGTGAGTACAGTGATATCATACACAATATAAACGAAAAAATAGCTATATTTGAAAGAGCAAGCGTTATAGCAAGTGGGAACATTATCGCCACTGATTTATACAGGTTAGGTACAGTAATGCACGATTCCAGTGAAATAGAGGTAGAAGAAGTGCAGCAAAACGAAATTTTATATATTAATAAATCTCCACTTACTAAACCAAGTGTAGACCGCCCTGTATACGTAAGAACTGGTGAGTTAACAGTGAGTATATACCCAACAAGTGTTAATTATGATATTACTTGCACTTACATAGCTCAACCAATAAAGCCTAGTTGGGGTTATGTTGTTGTACTTGGCAAAGCTATGTGGGATCCTTCAAATACAACAAATTTTGAACTACATGCCGCAGAAGAAAGTGAGTTAGTTTATAAAATATTAAAGTTTGCTGGTCTAGCCATGAAGAGAGATGATATTGCAAAGGGAGGACAAGGATTAGAGCAGTTGCAAACACAACAAGAAAAACAATAAATAAATGGGATTACTAAATACTACTCAGCAAGCGTATAATCAAGGAAGTTCTTTTGGGAATTATCAATTTACAAGTTTAACGGATATTATAAATCAATTTATCGTAATTTACGTTGGTGAAGACAAGATAATATCTAAAATTAAAAGAACCGATGTAGCTTTTCACGCTCAAAGAGCTTTAGCAGAATTATCTTTTGATACGTTCAAATCTTGCAAAGCAAGAGAGATCACGGTACCATCTTCACTTCAAATGGTTTTACCACAGGATTATGTTAACTATACTAAAATTAGCTGGGTAGATTCTGCTGGTATAAAACATCCTTTATACCCCACTTCCAACACGTCAAATCCACATTCAATTCCACTACAAGACTCAAATGGTGAGTATGGCTTGAGAGCTATCGGTACATTAGTAGATGCTGATGCTAATATAGTTTTAGACGCTGAGTATAGCAACGTAAAGGTTGGCATGGTTGTTTTTGCACATAGCATTGGCACTGCTACAGTTTTAGCTACTTCTAACTCTGGTGGAATAACAACTATAGAGATTAGTAATAACGCCACGTACTCAGGAACTGAAACTCTTACGTTTAAAAATCTTGATGGTTCTTTAATATCAAGAGAAGAGTCTACTCATATTTTAGAAAATGTTACGTGGAATATATCTGAGTACAAAATAACACAAGCACCAAACACGGGTGTATCTAATATAACTGTCGGTATGTTAGTGTCCCATAAAGATTTCCCTTTAGGAACGACCGTGGTTGATGTAAATGGAGCTGTTATAACAACCTCAACCGCTTCAACAGCAGCTTCAACATCAACAACAAACGAGGTAACTTTCATATCAACGCCTGGCAACTCTACAGCTTGGAATAATTACAAATCTGGAACACCGTCTGAAAATCAAGATGACTACCAAGATGATACTTATTGGAAAATGAATGGCAATAGATATGGGTTAGATCCTCAACACGCTCAAGCTAACGGGTCTTTTTATATAGATTGTAATTCAGGAAAAATACATTTTAGTTCTAATATTAGTGGAAAAACTGTGATCTTAGATTATATAAGTGATAGTCTTGGTACGGATGGGGAGATGCAGGTTCATAAGTTTGCAGAAGAAGCTATGTATAAATGGATTGCTCATGCGGTTTTAGCTGGTAGAGCAAATGTTCCAGAATATCAAGTAAATAGATTTAAAAAAGAAAGATTTGCAGCTATAAGAACTGCAAAGTTAAGACTTTCTAATATTAAGTTAGAAGAAATTACTCAAATTTTAAGAGGTAAATCGAAACAAATAAAACACTAGTACATGCCAGATATTAAGCATAATTTTACGGGTGGTAAAATGAATAAGGATCTTGACGAGAGACTTGTTCCAAACGGAGAGTATAGAGACGCTATGAACATACAAGTGCAGACTTCAGAGGGATCTGAAGTTGGTGCTATTCAAAATATACTAGGTAACAACCTTGGGTGTAATTATAGCACAACTCATCCAAACCCAATACCAAATGGATCAACAACGGTAGGTTCTATATCTGATGAAAAAAATGACAGCTTATACTGGTTAGTCGCTGGTCCTGTAGATGGTTATATGCATTCTAGTGGTTTATATTCTTATTATATCAAAAAAGATATGATAATGCGCACTAACAAATCTTTAGAAGATAACTTAGGTTGTCAACCTGTTTTTGTAGACATATATAGCTACACTTTAGATAACACTGACTTCGCAGTATCAACCAACGCGTTGGGTTCTCCTGGAATTAGAGAACTTGCGTACCCTGGAATGACTGCAACTGGTTTTTCAGCTAGTGGTTCACCGTTGTTTTCACAAACTGTAACCAACGTTGGGGCTCTAAATGTTATACCAAATATTGATTACAGTTTACAACCTGGAGTGTCTAGCTTTGCAAACGTCGTACCATTCACTGGTATTAGCACTGTATTTATTGGTAGTAATACACATTTTGCGCCTAGCGGTATAATTGATAGCCCACCTTACACGATGGGTGACTCTGGTTTTTATGTCCCAACTGGATTTTACCCTCCTGCCTTAGGAACTTTACCAGCTGTTTCTGGGCAACGCTATTTACAAATAAAAGATCCACTTGGTAATTTAATGTTAAATACAGCTGGCTCTACATATTTTGATTATAATATTAGTGCGGATCCATACGGGGGTATCGGCGACTTAGTAACCTTAACTAATCCTGATGACACAGCTATTTTTCAACAAGCATTTGCATCGGGAACTTACGCCATTGGGGCGAACGTTTATGTTGGGGTGGGAGCGGGTATTGGTGGAAGTGTTATTGATATGACTGGCTGGGAGTTTGCAATTCAAAGTATTACACCACAGTTTACAAATCAAATAACTATTAGTAATTCAACTTGGGTTTCTGAAATAGATGATGCGTTAAATCAAGGTCTAACAGTTGAGTTTTCTCCAAGTAATTCTTGGCCTGTACCAGCAGGTGAAGAAGCATGTATAGATCCTAACTCTATTGGTATTGGTAATTACTACGTTGTTTATTGTAGTGATCTTACTACACACGCTTTACCTGTTTCTAGCAACCCTGTAACCTTAAACTTTAGCAGTCAACTAACAGTAAACGCGGCAATTTTAGCAGAAGATGTAGACTTGAGCAACGTGTCTACTATAGAGTTCACGTTACCTAGAGTATTAAAATTTCAAAGTAGCAATTTAATTATTGGTTTAAATATTATTGATGACATGTTATTTTGGACTGATAATAGTACAGAGCCAAAAAAAATAAATATAACACGAAGTATCACTGGTACTGATATAGAAGGGCAGCTTCCAACTAAACTTATAGTGAATGGTGTTGATAAAGGCTTGGTAAAAGAGGAGCACATAACAGTAATTAAAAGAGCTCCAAAAAAAGGAGTCTCTATGACTTTAACTACTAATAGAGATTCAAATTTAAACTACTCTGGTATCTTCACTATTTCTGATACCAACAACTTAGCGCAATCTAGCTTATGGGAGCAGCGTGACCCACTTAATTTAAACCCAAATTACCCGTACGACTTATCTAATGTTACTACGGAAGAAGGTAGTAATATTATTAGGGTTATAATAAAAAGCGATTTAAGCGGTAATACTAATTTTAATTTAGATAATTACAGTGTGGGTTCTAAGGTTGTTATAAAAGAGGTTGATGCTAGTGGAAATATTCCACAAATACCGATTGGTGATTACACTATAAAAGGAGTTATAACAGATTGGCTTTATACTACTGGTGGTGCTACGTCTGATGTTAATAGTTTTACGTCTTCTAACCCTCCATGGGGAGTTAAATTAGCTATTAAGGTAAGCAGTATATCAAGGACACCGCGAGTTGCAACAAGTGGTACGCTTGATTATGTTATTGATTTATTTGATACATCTGAAAAGTTATATGAATTTAAACTTCCTAGATTTTCTCACAGATATAAATATGAAGATGGTGAGTATTCTCACTTTGCGCCTTGGACTAGTGTAGCTTTTAAGCCAGGAAGTTTTGATTACCACCCTAAAAAAGGTTATAACTTAGGTATGACCAACTTAACGCAAACCGTGCATCTTAAAGACTTTGTATCGAATGACATGCCTGAGGATGTAGTTGAGATTGATATACTATATAAAGAAGAAAAATCACCAAACGTTTATATAGTAGATACGTTTAAACCAGACGACCACGCAACCGTATCTAGTGGTACTGGTTTTTCAAATAATTGGAATCTAAATAAATATGAAATTAGTAAAGAGAGTATAATGAGTATTCTACCATCTAATCAGATTCTGCGTCCGTACGATAATGTTCCTAGAAAAGCGTTGGCTCAAGATATTACTGGAAACAGAGTTGTTTATGGTAATTATATTCAAAACTACAACTTAGATGCTGGTGGTATTGGTTACAAGCCACACTTTTATCACGGATTAGTAAACGACGATTCTACTTTAAAATCTATAAAATCTTTAAGAGAGTATCAACTTGGAGTTGTTTTTACAGATAAATACGGTAGAGAAACACCTGTGATAACAAATGATACTGGAACTTTTAAAGTGGATAAAAGCCAGGGAGTAAATAAAAATAAAATACAAGTTTCACTAAACAACAATACTAACCCTTTAGATATGGAGTTTTTTAAACTTTATATTAAGGAAACCTCAGGAGAGTATTACAATATGGCTATGGACCGTTGGTACGATGCTGGAGATGGTAACGTTTGGGTTTCATTTAACTCTGCTGATAGAAACAAAATTAACGATGACACTATATTGGTGTTAAAAAAAGGGGTGGATAGTGATGAGCTTGTAGAAGATCCGGCTAGGTTTAAAGTGGTGGCTATAGAAAACGAAGCTCCTGATTTTATTAAACTTGAAAAGACTATTATATCTGATAAGGTTCATGGAGATACAAGTGTTGCTACTAATATATTTTTAACAGGAGGAGATTTACCAAAAGAAGGATCAAGCACATTTTCCATTGCTTATCACGACAGCGGTACACATATATACAGTAACACAGTTATAAAAGATATTTACAATAAAGCACAGCACCAAGGTGAAGAGTTTTATTTTCAAATAATGAACGGTGATGGTACCTTGTCAACCAAACCAATTAAAATAGCCAAGATAAATATTACTGATGAGAACTGGGAAACTACTGGTAGTGGTGATTTAACAAAGTTTGACATTGTTTTAGAAAAACCATTTACCTCGTTGTTAAATTCTTTTACAGATGACACCTCGGGCGCGAATGTCAATAAAATTTTAGATGGAAATAGAGCTATTTTTTTAAGTTATAAAAAAGAAAACAAAGCAGAATTTGATGGAAGGTTTTTTGTTAAACTTTTTGAAGAAGATACTTTTAAAAAGTACATAATAGATAATACTACAGCTGAAATAACGCAATATAATGCAAGTTTTGATCAAAAAGTATATTCTTTTGACTATGCTAAGCACACCCTTGTTTGGAACGGTGCTAGTGGTTCAATGCCGCTTTCCGTTTTGGATTACTCAATTTCTGCTAACAACAGTAGTGGTGGTGGCCTACCGAATTGGACTGACTATATAACAGTTACCGATAATATAGCGCAAGATGGTTCTAGTGGATCCTCAACAGATAGATGGAAGATTTGTGCGGCTTTTTTTAGAGGTATTAATATACACAAAGGATATCCTTCGACTACCCCTGGTTTTGATTCTCACGGTGTTAATAAAAGAAAACAATTTGGTGCTATGGATCTCCATGGAGGTACAGCGAGTGACTACGATTTGTGGGAGTTTGAAGACGTTTGGTTTTTAGATGGTGTTACTAGCCAAGGAGAATACACTGGTAATTGGGACGGTAGTCCTAACAGTAATAACCACAATGGAATTGGTATAACTGGAAATACTGTAGAGCTTGGATTTGGAGGTATACAGCCAGAGGAGATAGCTAGTGGTTTTGGTTGGTCTTATAGTAATTCCGGTGGTACAAATGACAGTGATGTTTACAGTCTTAGTAAAAATAAATTGTATGACAATGATTCTGAAGCGTCTGGTTTAGCAAACGCACTAGGGGCTGGGGTTTTTTTTAGGTGGGCAGAAGATCCAACACAAACAGTTTATCAAATCAACAATAGGGCTGTTAATAATTTGGTTAGGCACGAAACCTCAACAAGCTTAAACAATTCTAATCAGCTCAAGTGTGCTAGAGGAGATACTGGTGCAAATATATATTTGTTAAATGGGGATAATTCTTTGTCGGGTACCCCAGTTCGATACGCTACCTCAACTTTTTTTAGACCTGGTAACCATACTAGAAACTATACTTTAACAATTTCTCAAGCGTCAGACCCTAATAATACGGCAATACCTTGGAATCCTTATACTTCAGGTGAAATAGCAGGGAGTATTGTACTTGCTTTAACCGCTAACGGTGGTATGTCACTTGGCGGCAACCAATTAACTCTTAATAGCTTAACAGCTGTCGATTCATCTGGTTTTGGTTACGGTGCCAAAACACTAGAAGTTGGAATGGTCTGTGAAATTTCTAATGACTTAAGAGCGGTTGTATCTAAAATTGTAGATAAAACTATATATTTTAAAAACTACAATTCAAACGTTGCTAACCCAACATATCCATTAATTTCTGATGGAGATGTTCTTACTTTTAAGCAGTATGGAATGAATGGTATCAGCCGTAACTCTGCTAGAAACATAAATTATTGGAATAATGGCGAGGGGTTTTCAGCTACAAATGTGGGTGTTGATGCTGTAGGTTATACTATTGAAATAGTAGAACCCGAAGTTAAGGAATCATTATTTCCTCGTTTCCCAGCTATATTTGAGACAGAGCCTACTGAAGAAAGTGGCTTAGATATTTACTATGAAATAACGGACAATTTACCTGTTACTATAACTAAAGAAAACATTTCTAATTTAGTTTCTTATGGGTCACAAGTAGCAATTTTAGCTCAAGATCCATCTTTTGGTTATCAAGACGGGTTTACAGTAATGGCAACAAATCCTTATGCTTACAGCAGCGGAAGAGACATAGTTGTTAATACTTATTTAGGTAGCGCCCCTATAGTTATTGGTGATGAAATAATAATAAAAAACCCAAACGGTACTAAGCTTAACTTGTTGATTGAAGATATAACTGACACAAGTACTTCCCCTCTTAGAACAATATTCAAAGTTTCTTCTAACTTAATAAACCAAAGAATAACTCCTAACTGGTTTAATTGTTATTCTTTTGGAAATGGTGTTGAAAGTAATAGAGTTAGAGATGCTTTTAACAAAACTTATATTTCTAATGGCGTAAAAGTTTCAGCTGTATTAGATGAGCCCTACAAAGAAGAGAATAGAAAATATGGGTTAATATATTCTGGCATATACAACTCTACAAGTGGCGTAAATAATCTTAATCAATTTATAGCAGCAGAAAAAATAACTAAAGATATAAACCCTGTTTATGGTAGCATTCAAAAACTACACAGCGGATGGGGTCAAGGTGGTGATTTAGTAACTCTTTGCGAAGATAGAGTATTAAAAATACTAGCTAATAAAGACGCGTTATTTAACGCTGATGGAGACTCAAATGTAACTTCAACAAACGCAGTTTTAGGTCAAGCTATACCTTACTCTGGTGAATTTGGAATATCTAAAAATCCAGAGTCATTTGCGTCAGACGCTTATAGAGCTTATTTCACTGATAAAGTAAGAGGTGCTGTTATGAGATTATCTATGGATGGATTGACACCTATATCTGAACATGGCATGAAGGATTGGTTTAGAGATAATTTAAAACTAGGAGGAAAAATAATTGGTAGCTACGATGATAGACAAGACGAATATAATGTTAACATAGTAGGTGCTAGTGGGGGTGTTGTTTCGTTTAGCGAACGCGCGAAAGGCTGGGTAAGCTTTAAATCATTTTCTGAAATGGAGGATGGTATAAGTTGTGCTAATAATTATTACACTTTTAAAAGTGGTAATTTATACAGGCACCATGACACAACGGTGGATAGAAATACTTTTTATCCACACTATTATTTTGGAACAACAGTTCCTGGAAACTACACAGACTCAAGTTTTACGGTTTTAATCAACCAATCACCTGGTAGCGTAAAAACATTTCACACCTTAAACTACGAGGGTTCAAAATCTAAAATAGATGAACTTAAAACTTATACAACGTTTCAACCTGGAACAACTATTCCTTCCGTTACTTACGATGACAGTAATTACTACAACTTGTCAAACATAGATGGTTGGTATGTTCAAAGTATTAAAACAGATTTAGAAGAAGGTAGTTTAAATGAATTTATAGAAAAAGAAGGAAAATGGTTTAACTACATAAAAGGTATTCCAGGAAGTATTACTGATGGAGCTAATATGAATGGTTTTAGCAATTATAACGTTTCTTTTCAAGGGTTAGGTAGGCTAACTGGAAATCCTTCAACTTCAGCTGTTCCTGGGTGTACGTCTGGTGGAGTAAATCCTACAAATGGTTACCCAAACTTTATTAACTACAATCCAGCGGCTACTTATGATAACGGAAGTTGTATTGCTACTGTTCCTGGTTGTACAGATATAAATGCTTTTAATTACACTGCTGGTGGTGCTAACTTTAATATTCCAGCGGGTGATCCCGGTGCTTGTGAATATCACGGGTGTACAGATGCAACGGCTAATAACTATAACTCTATGGCTACTATAGATGATGGTTCATGTACTTATGATGTATATGGTTGCATGGATTTTGGCACGCAAACTGTTAATGGTGTTACATACAACACATCTTCTAACTCTAACACTTCTGTAACTATGCCTTGTGATGGTAGTAATGGAATTTTATGTACGGCAGATGAATTTGGAGTTATGCAAACTATCACGAGTAATCCGCTTGGGTGCTGTTGTAACCCCGTAGTACCAGGTTGCACAAACTCTTTAGCAAGTAACTTTAATGCTACTGCTAACACGGATGATGGTAGTTGTTTGTATATTAATCCAGGGTGCATAGATCTAAACGCATGTAATTATGATCCTCTAGCTACTTCTAATACAAATCCAACTAGTTGTGGTTATTGTAATGATATAGCAGCAAACAATTATGATAATCACCCAAGCGCTACCTGTGACACTTACTGTGTGTACTGTAATCAGGTCGATAATTACGCGTCTTTTTCTGCTGGTCCGAATGAAATACAAATACAATGGAACGAATCTATTGACGCTCCACTAAGTACTTACGAGATTGAATATGCTGAAACTGGAACTAACAACTGGTCTTCACCACCAATATACCAAGCGGGAGGCGTTGATGGCACATCTATTAGTGTTGTAATTAGTGGTTTAACACCGAGTACTGATTATGATATTCGAGTAAGAGCGGTGTGTGTAACTGGTCAATCACCTCACAATCCAACTTACTTTACGACTTCACCTTGGGCGCAGCTAACAAGAAGCACAATATCAGCTGGCGTTCTTGGTTGTACTGATTTTAACGCGTGTAATTATTACGCCGCAGCTACTATTGATGATGGTTCTTGTGTTTTACCTGATGGGTGTACAGATGTTTCTGCGTTTAACTACGATGCGAGTGCCCAGTGTGACGATGGTTCTTGTATAGCAACGGTAAATGGTTGTACAGATAACACTCAATTTAATTACAACCCTAATGCAAATACGGATGATGGCTCGTGTATTGCATACATATATGGATGTACAAACTCCGCGTACTTAGAGTATAACCCCGTTGCAAATACAGATGACACCACGTGTACAAACTTAATTGTTTTGGGATGTACTAGTCCTTCTTCGTTTAACTACAATCCTAGTGCTAACACAGACGATGGTGGTTGTATAGCAACAGTGTTAGGTTGTATGGATCCTACAGCAACAAACTATAATCCTTTAGTTAACACTGATCTTGGTAATTGTACTTACCCAGTTGGTCCGGGTTGTTTGGATCCTGATGCATCTAATTATAATGCTAACGCTACAGTTTCTAATAATTCCTGTGTATATGTAGGTTGTATGGATCCAGCTGCTAATAACTACTATGGCGGTGCAACTGGTGTTACTAATGATGATGGTTCTTGTGAATATACAGGGTGTACAGACACGAGTGCTACAAACACTACTTATTTCACCAACCCTTATGACAATCAATCGTATATAGCAGTAGATGATGATGGTAGTTGTATTTACCCAGTTTTAGGATGTACTGATACAACCGCAAGTAACTATGATGCCGCGGCAACCTTAGATGATGGTGGTTGTATTTACTTAGGATGTACAGATGCTACTGCTGATAACTATGACGCTTCAGCTGACATGGATGATGGAAGTTGTCATTATACGTATTACACATGTGCTGATCCTAACGCTAATAACTTCCTTTTTGGGTGTGGACTTTGCTTGGGTACAATAATAGATGATGGTTCTTGTACTTACACTGGATGTACTGATCCAACAGCTAATAACTACTCTTCCTTCTTACATTCCCAAGGAACGACTTACTACGCGACTACTGATGACGGATCATGTACTTACAATACTGGTTGTACAGATGCTACCGCAGATAATTATGACTCTAACGCTGTAGTTGATGATGGTTCGTGTGCGTATGGTTGTCAAATTACATCTCCACTATCAATAACTATGAGTAACTACGACCAAAATGTTGGCTTAAGTGTTAGCTGGAACATAGGGTATGGGGCAGACATTGTACCCCCGACTACCTTGTTCTTTATTACAGGTGGTGGTGGAGGAAATGGTATGGCACTTGGTAACGATGGAAGCGAAAACACAGGCGCTTTTCCTATTAGCAGTTCCGCCACATCTTCTTCTGGGACAGTCAATATTTCTTTTTCCGACCCTCAAAACGCTCTTGTTTTTGCTCCAGGAAACACCGTAGTAGCTTATTTTGGAACTTTTAATACTACAACTCTTGTGTTTGTAGATGGTTTATATTGCACTAGTAGCGGTTTTACCTATCTAAACAATCAACAAGCCGATATAAATGAAAGTTTTAGTCTTCCAGCATATGTTGGTCCTCAGGATTGTTCTAGTTTTGATCCTAACTTAAACGCGCTTGCTTCTGGTTCTTCAAATTCGAATATTAGTGTTTTTACTTCATCATCACAACCAGACCCACTATATAACACTATAGCGGAGGGTTCTACTTTACAAGCTCGATATAGACCAATTGGATCAAGTGACCCGTGGGTTTATGGATCAAG
>Ga0209337_1003117_pt1 | contig 11717 bp, 18 predicted proteins | sample LinPmetageLP53_FD_184044 | JGI IMG/M metagenome (GOLD analysis project Ga0209337, IMG submission 184044) | Marine viral communities from the Pacific Ocean - LP-53 (SPAdes) (version 2) | ecosystem: Environmental > Aquatic > Marine > Oceanic | place: Pacific Ocean | collected 2010-02-08 | reverse complement strand
TTCTTTCTCTACTCTAGTTTCAAAATCCCCACATCTTGCACCATACTCATTAAGATATTCGTTTCTTGCGTGTGCTGGTTTCACAAATAATGCTAATAGCACCATCAAAACAATCAATAATCCTGTAAAGTAATAGTTCATCTTGGCAATCTCCATTATTCATAAATCCTTATCTGTTTAAATCCTTAATATCATAGCTGTGTTCTCTAACTTGATCAGCTAATTGTCTATATAAATTTTCTGCCATCTGCCAAGTTGATTCAGCAGAGGTTAATCTTGTATTCATATCTGTTAATTCTTTTTGTGCTATTTTTAATTCGCTTTCTAATTTTATAATAGTGACTTTACTTTCATTAATAGTTGTTGTTAAATTTAAAACATACTTAACAGAAGTAAATCCCCCAACCACTATTGAAGCGACTACTGGTATAAATATAAAATTTTTTTTTAAAAGGTCTGCAAAGTTCATTATAATGCCTCACTACAAGCAAAAGATATTCCATATTTACTTACTCTATCTGTATTCCAACTTGTAAAATTTGTATCTAATCTCATAATTGTTGTTGTGTTTGTATAAGTAACAACATCATCATTGTTAATTGTTTCTACTCCTGATCTTAATGATGGTTCAATACGAACATTAGCTTCCCCTGAACCATTAGCACTTACATCTTCAATAACCATATATAAGTAAGAATTTATTTGTATATAATCTCCAGCTTTAAAAACATTTGCACGACTTGCTGTAAAACCATCTAAAGCAACTTGATTACCTGTTTGACTAGCACCATTAACTCTGACTGTTCCTGTTGCTGTACCTTGTATAGTTTTTCTATCTTGATCTCCTATTTTAAATGTTCCTCTTACACCTCTTAAAGATAATAAAAAAGCTAACCAAACAGAAGCATTTACTTTTAACATTGGAGGTAAACTAAAAGTTGCTTTCCATTGTTGTCCATCATGTTCATAAACTTGTTGTTGAGCAGTAAAAGGCGACTGTGTAATAGATACAGTTTTTCTTAAACCCCAATTTTGTGTTGTAATTCCTGTTGCTGTAGGAAGTGTTAATGGATAACTTGGTGTATATACTGCCATGATTATGCTCCGAATGCTTTACTAAATTTACCACCTCTTTGCTTTGCGTCTGCAACAGCTGATAATGTTGATTGTTGAATTGATGGTAACATATTCATAACTTCTGCTCTTACAGTATTAGTTATACCAACAGCAAAGTTTAAATTTTGAGTTATATTAACTCCACCACCTCCACCCATAGAAGATTTAGTGTCTGCATTATTAATAATTTTACCTGCCGCATTAGGTACAAATAACTCTGGACCTCTTTCTCCTACAATTCTAGGGGAATTATTTTGTGTACTACCACCACCTGCTTGTGGTTTCTTATTACCAAAAATACTACCAATTATGTTACCAAGAAAATCATTACTTCCACCTTTTTTTATTCTTTCTTCTATTTTTCTTTGTATTTCATCAAGTACCATAATTTTGAAAATCATTTTTTGAATTTCAACAATCATTTCTCTTAAAATATCTGTAAAATCTAAAGTAGCTAATTTACCTCTAGCCATAGCATCGTTAATTTTATCTCCTACACTTGCAAATGTTTGACCAACACTACTTGCGGCTTTATCTAATCTTTCTTGTTGTGATATTAAAACTTCGTCTTTTTTAATTCTTTCTTTAACTTGTTCAATTTGTTTGGCGGCTTCATCTCTAGCAACCTTTTGTGCTTTTTCACTCATGCTTCCTATTTTTGCTAGGAGTGCATCTTCAATTTTTCTTATTTCGTTTAATTCTTTTAATTCTTGTTTTGTTTTTCCTAAATCTTCAATTTGTCTATCAAATCTTAATATTCTTTTTTGTTCTGTTTCTTTTGCAAGTTTTTCTAAAGCCGTTAATTCTTTTGATTCAGCATCTTTTTGTGTAGTAACTTTATGAGAATTTTTTTCATTCATCATAATTAATTCATTTAATCTATTTAAGTTTTTTTGTCTTAAATCAAATAAAAATTTTTCTCTTGAAATAGCACCATCAGTCATTTCTGTGATACCTGCAGAATTAGTAGTAGTATTTTTTCTATTTTCCTCTAACTGTTTATCAATTTTTTTTATCTGTGCTTCAAGTTCTTTGTAGGAAGTTAATGTTGATGGATCAATATCAAATGCACCCATTTTTTCTGATAATTTATTTAATGCTTTTGTAAGTAGTTCAACCATTTTTCTACCTACAAATGTTTGTTCAATAAACATTGTAAATTTTTCTTGTAATGTATCTACTGCACCAGATAAACCACTTGCCGCTTTAACACCTGCACCACCAACCTGTTCATTTAATGCTTTTAAAATAATTTCTTGTGCTTTAGCTTTTTGCCCAGTTAATTCAAAAAGTTTTATTTGTTCTTTTTGAGTTTCAGAAAATGAAACACCCACTCTTCTTAAAGCACCTAGTCCAACGATTGGTTCTTCTAATGCTTTACCTAATTGTGTAGCACCTGTTTTTAAATCTCCAAAACCAACTTCTGCTAAATCCTGTGTTAATCTTAATGCGTCTTTAAAAACATCTCCTTGTACAGATTTAAAGGTAAGTAAGATACCTGCCGCATCTCTAACTTTTTGTGTACTTGCTAATGTTGCAAGACCTATTTCTGCACTTAAACTTTGTATTTCTTCTAAAGATAAACCTGCTGAATTTCCTGTAGCTTTTAAAATGGCTTCTAATTTTAAAAATTGTTGTTGTGCATTTCCTGCAACTTTAGTAACAGCTCTTAAACCAAATGTTAATGCCGCAATACCAACTGTAAATATTGCTACTTTTAAACCAACATTTCCTATAATAGTACCTAAAGATGTAATTCTTCCAGCAACTGGTCCTAGTGGTCCTTGTATTGCCGCAATAGATTGTGATGTTCTTCTAAATTGTTCTTGTATTCCACTTTGACCTTTTTTAACTTTTTTATTTACATCTTCGGTTTTCTTTCCAAAATCTTTTATTTTCTTTTTACCATTATCAATTTGGGTATTAAAACCCTTTGTATTGGTTCTAAGTTCTACAAGTATTGTTGCTAAATTTGTTGCCATAATATTTAATCTGGAAATTGCCTCATTAAGTTTTCCATACCTTTTCTATCCAAAGGATCATTAGATTGTTGTTTGCCACCATTCTTTAAATTATAACCATTTAAAGCTGACATAAATTCTGTTACTGTTAAATCCCAAAATATCTTTGGGGAGAATCTTAATACACCAAGACCTATTTCTAGGTATTGCTGGATTGGGTACTTTTCTGCTCGTTCTCCCCTTTCACTAAAGGGGAATCGTCATCTTCTTTTGCGTTATCTGACCCAGTAAATACTGTAGAAACAAGATTTGCACAAATTACTGCTGATTCTGATAAACCTGTTTTCATTATCATATCTCCAACAGATTCTACTGTGAGTTTATTATTTGTAGCTTCAAGACCTTCATGTAATATTGTTAAAACATCTTTAAAAGAAAATTTGTTTTGAGCAATATCAGATGAAATCTCCATTATAGATTTACCTGATCTACTTTCTATGTTTACTATACTTTCAAAGGTAAGTCGGAAAGTTCTTTCTTTATCTCCCAACTTACCTTTAATTTCGCCTTTATACTGATTTGCCATCGGTGTCCTTTTCTGTTGTTTGTTCAGCTTTTTTTAGTTTTTTTAAAGTTTTATTTGCTTTTATTATATCGCTTGTAGCTTTCGCTTCACAAGTAATTTCACATCTATCCTTTAAAACTAAAACTTTTTGAACAATAACTTCATCAACACCTATTGTAACTTGATCATAAGGTTTGATAGGAATATCCTTTCTTGTTTCAACGATTATTACTCCCTTTCTAGTAACCTTGTAAAAAGCGTTATAGGACTCTCCTTGAAATTTTACTTCTACCATTTTAAACCCATCTGTATGATCCATGTTTTTAACCTTTGTTATTATTATGCGTTAGTATATGTGATTGTATTATGAGATTCTAAAGAAACTGAATAAGTTTCTTCCCCATTATACTCTCCTGCTCTTTCATAACTTGTTATTAAAAATGCACCAGCTACTTTTGAACCATCTCCAAAAATTAGATCATAATTTTGTATTGCTCCATCAAACGCAAAACCTCTTAAAATGTTTTCTGTTGATGAATCTGTAAATACACCACTTGCTGATATTGACATACTTCTAATACCACCACCCTGCAATAAATCTCTAGCTTTATCATTACCACTTGTAATAAAAGCATTTGAATCTTTTGTAGTTATATCTACCATCTCGCCATTTATTGACATAGATGTACTTCTTAATCCACCAATTGTTGCTGGTGTTCCTGTACTGTTGTCTTTTAATAAGAAAGCTGAACCTTTTTGTGCCGCCATGTTATTTCTCCTTTTACTTTTTTAATTGTTATGAATTAAATACTATTGCGCTAAATCTTTGAAAGCCATGTGTAGTTAATCCATCATTTTCCTTTATAATATCAGAAAACTCAAATCTTAAATTTAAGAAACTTGCTCCTGAAACCGATAAATCCGATTCATGTAAAACATCATAAATTAATGACATTATTTCTTTTGTCTCTTTACTTCCTCTATATCTTGAAAAAGTATCAATGACAAGGGTATAATCGTTACCCTTTTCACTTTTTGTACCATTATCAGTACCACTACCTGTTCCTAATTTAACATAAGGAAAAGATGTACTTTCTGGCACAAAATCGTAAATTTTGTTTCCACCTAATTTTGTAGTTAATGGACTATTACCTACTAAAGCATTATAGACAGTTGTTTGTAAAGCTACACTTAAATCACTCATTATACTATACCCTCTATAACTTTAACTACTCTTAAAAAGGTAGCTTTAAGAATTTTATCTTGGCTCATTTTATAAGCTGGAAACATAAAAGGTCTTGCTCTCATCTTACTTGTGCCAAATTCTAATTCTTTAGAATATCTTGCTCCACTTGCAACTTGTGTTACATCTTGATTAACTTGAATAACTTTTATATTTCTAACTAAATTTCCTGTATCACTAGCTGGAGCTTGTCCTGGAGCAGATGCAGTATGCGTTCTACTTGGATTATATTTTTTATAAGTTCTTCCAGATTTAGCACCCTTTTGAATTAAGTTTATTGCTTCTGTTCTAATTGTTTGTGCGCCACCTTTAATAATATCTTGTAAGTCTGGCAACATAGTAACATTTAGTTTTTTAAATGATGCTAAAACTTTATTTATGTTTGTAACTTTAATTTCTGTTTTCATTATGTGCCAACATTTTCTATTGCTTTAATAGTTAAATAATTATCTAACTCATTAAAATTATTTATTTGAATAATATCAAATGTTCTAGTACCAAATGAAATTCTCATACCTGTTGTTATTGCACCTTTGCTTCCATTATATCTAATTAAAAATTCAAATGTATGAGGATTTTCTACTTGTTCCCCAGTAACATCTCCAAATTTTTGTGATCCTCCTTTTGGAGTTATTTTAGCAAATGCACTAACATAAGTTGATCTAGCTGTAGTATAACCACCCATATTATCGGTACTTATATCTGTATTTTGTATTGTAATTTTATTTCTTAAAGAACCAACTCTTGAAACACTAGGCATGTTATCCTCCTAAAATGTTGTTTAATCTTTGTACTTTGTATTGTTGTAATAATGTTCCTGCAGTATTTGGTATTGTGTTTACTGACATACTTGTAACTAAATCTCTATTTTCATATAAATGTAAAGCTAACATTTTTATTGCATTAGTTATATTTCTTGGAACACTTGCGGCTGTATCACTATTACTTGTACCATAACCTGCTTTGTATTGTATTTCATATGCGTTAGCATCTCTTAATTCTGAAACAGTAGGCCATGATTTTCCGCTTCTTAAAACAACTCTACCTTGTTCACTTGTTGTATCAACATAATAGTTATCAGCAGAAAATGTTGTAGCTGTATTATCATCAGCATAATATTTTACATGATCTACACTAATTAAATTTGGTTTTGGTAATACAATAAAATTAGAATTATATTCTAAATCTACTCCAGTATAAATACCCTCTTGTAAAGGTATATCATTATAAAAAGGTAGTTTATCTAAAAACAATTGTAAAATTTGATATGTAATTGCTCTGTTAGTAAATTGCTCTGCTAAATCTTGTGCTACAAATATTAAAGATTCAATGAGTGAGTTTTCTGTACTATCAGAACTATCAATCCTTGCAAATGCTTTGAAGTCAGCAATACTAACAACATTTGTTATCCAAGCTGTGTTTATTTTTAATCCACTCATTGTTTAATCCTTATTATTTTTTACCAAATATTTTTTTAACAATACCTTTGCTTTTCTTTTCCATTTTTGTAACAACTTTTTTTGTTGTTTCCATAACAGATTTTTCTGCATTACCATCATTTAAAAGTAAAGTTGCGATATTCATTTTATCAGTCATATCATAAACTTCTCCACTTTTATAAATCATAGATACAGAACCTTCTTTATTTGCAGAAGCTTCTATTGTTGCTTTCATTTTTATTTTCATAGTTTCCTCCTTTAAAAATTTTGTAAGAGTAGGGGAAGTTCTACTCTCGCTTTCCTCCCCCTACAATAGTAATTCCCAATGTTGTATAACAGGGAATTAATTTTATTATTGATTAGCTTGTGAGCTAGTAGGACCTGAAATAGGTCTTCCTTTAACACCAGTTACACCAAAAATAGTTCCTGTTCCATGAGTACCACTAAAGTTTAAAACTACTCTAGAGTATCTTTTGCCACCTGTATAACCAATAGCATAGACTGCATTACAGTCGCCATCAGCATCAATAGTTTGCCATAGACCATTTGTTCCTACTGTTCCACCAACAACATGATTGTTGTCAGTTACATCAGTAAATGTTGAATTGTCGTCAGATTCTTCTAGTTCAATCTCAACTTTATTAGTTGTACTAAAAGTTATTCCATTCGCACCAACATTTACAACATGAGTAACACTAGAGAACCCTTGTGAATCAACTCCAGTACAATCTGTATCTGCAGCTTTCACGATAGCATTTAACGATTCATCAATCGCTATGCCACTTTTTCCATCATATATTGCCATGATATTTTATCTCCTGTTATTATTAAGTTGTTATTGTTGTAAGAGCTTCTGGTAGAACAACTTGTCCACCCACTCTTCTTCTTGCGATGTATCTAACATTACCAGACGATGCTTGTGTAAAAGGATCTCTCATGATTGATAGATTAACTCTATCAACAATCATATAACCTCTTTTAAAGTCACCAAACATAACTGGTTTTAGACCTCCACCAACATTAGGCATGTCAGTAGCTTCAACAATAGAGTGTCCTAAAATATTAGAACCAATACCCATACCATAAATTCCTGGCTGGAATATGTATTGTCCTCCACCATCTTTAAGCTTTCTAACTGCTGATACTGTTGATCTGTTCATAACGAATGTTCCATTTTTAGAATATTCAGTTTTAACATTGTGTGCCGCACTGATAAGAGAATCGCCATCTAAAGCCGCACCACCTTTTGCAACATTATTAACATTTGCATTAGATAGTATTCCTTGTGGTTTTCCTACAGAGTTACCAGATACAAACGCATTACCTTCTGCTTTTGCAAATTGATCTACAAATTCAGAGTTCATTTCTGCTTCAAGATTGAAAACTGAATCTTCAAGTTCTTGTTCAGAAATATCAACAAGTGCATATAACTCATGCGCTGGAATTTCTTCCAAACCAACAGCATATCCAGTTGTTTCAGCTCTAGCACCCTCTTCGGCTACCCATTGTGCCGCAAATTGACCAGTTCTTTTTGGAACTTGAATACTTCTATTAGTTGTTGATCTTACTCTTGCAATTGATCTAATAGGCGAAAACTCAGTTACACCTTTGATTATTTCTCTCACATATTCAGGTGGAGCTAAATAACCAGCAGTATTATCATTAGAGACAGTTAATACTTTAACTTCCTCTGGAGATAAAGAGTCTTTACCTTTTCTTAACCATTTATCAAAAACTTTAGTTTGCATAGATTCTACTGGAGAACCTTTTCCAAACTCTGGTCTTGATACGATAGTTTCTAATCTATCTAGTTGAGCTTTAGCTTGATCGTTAGCTTTTTTCTGTGATACTTCCATGTCAGAAAATTTATCTAAATCTGCTTCAATTTTTGATAATTTTTCTTCTACGATTGGATCAGCAGAACCTTTGCTTTCAATCTCTTTGATTCTTTTATCGTTAGTTTCTTTAAAAGCCTCAAAAGTTTTTCCTAAAGTTTCAACTGCAGATTTTACTTCATTATTATCCATAATTGTTTCCTTTTGGTTTTATTGTTTAAGTTTATCAGCGACTTTGAGAATTAAGTCGGCTAATGTTTGTTTATCTTCAGCATCTCGCTGGTTTAAAGATTCAGATAATGCTTTTGCACCAATCTTTGCCTCTGTCCGAGAAAGTCCTCCTGCCTCACGCAAGATTTTTTCCCACTCTCGAATATTTTTAGCATTCCCTTTAACACTTTCTATCAATGCACTTTCGTTCATTGGAAAAGTTACTAAAGAAATTTCCATAAGATCAACTTCTTTAAGAGTTCTTATTCCTCTTTTGTTTTCGTTGTATCCTTGTTTTTCTGGGTCTGCTCTAAATCCAATTGACATACCATCTAATGCACCCATTTTTAAAAGTTCGTATGCTTCACGACCTTTTTGAGTACCCATAGCTAGTTGTCCTTTAACATATAAACCTTTATTATCTTCATACATATCTGTAAAGATTCCAATAGGTTCATCTGTTTTGTGTTGAAATAACATTTTTACTTTACTAGGTGGTCTGCTTACTAAAGATTTTGTAAACGCACCTTTTTGCATAATATCTTTTCCTTGATCTTCATTACCAAAAATAGAACCATAACCAGTAAACACTCCTTGTGCATCTGATTTAATTTCTGTTTCAAATGTTAAGTGTTTTAATTCTGTATCACATTGACAGCTTCCATCTCCATGACAAACACATACACTTTTCATTGGTTTCTTTTTTGGTTTTTTATGATATTTATCTTCTTCTTCTTCTGAATCATATCCTTTACTAATAGCTTCTTCATAAGCACTATGTGTACCACATGGCATATAAATTTTTTTACCATCTTTACTCATAGTGTGTGTTCCTACACAACCAATCTTTTTTGCTTTTGCTAAAGCTTCAACTATATTATCAAACTGATCTTCTTTTCTTGCTTCTTTTTCCATATCATCTTCTTCCATAGCACTTGTGTCTATGAATGCTTCTGATTGTGGTTTTTTAGGTTTAGCACTACTACTATCTCCACCATAATTTTTTTCTTTTGACGAGATAACATCTGTTAAAGATTTGATAGCTTCGCCCATTTTTTCTATATCGTTCATACAATATTTCTCCTTTTTATTATTTTCATATTGAGAGTTACACACAGCTAATCTTTGTCCTGTTGTACTAAACTCAGAAGTAGTTTTATCGTCTGCCATACATCTACTTATGAAGTCTTCTCGTTTTTCTTTTTCTCTTGGTTTTACTAATGGCATTTATTTAATGTTTAACTTTTTTTTAATTTTTTTTACAATTTCGTGTTTATGTGCAAAATGATATATTACTGCACCAATTATTATTCCTATATATATTTCCATTATGTTACTCCTATAAAGTCTGGTGTTGTATAAACTACAACACATCTACAGTTTATTGTTTCTTGTGGCGACCCAGTTGGGTCTGCAGGGTATTGTAATAAATCTCCCCCTACCTCAAAATCGTTTTCTAAATTAACCTTTTGTCCATCTGCTATTACATGGTTTAATCTAGTTCTTTCATCATTTACTGAAACCCATTCTTTAATAGTTCCAGATAAATTCATACTACTAGCAACCATCTCATTAGCAAATGAGGCAGTTCTATGTACTTCTGTACGAGCAATAGTTAATGCTCTTGACAAACCAAAAGCAACAATTGTATTTCTCAAAAGGTTACTTGTTTCTTGTACAGATAAGCCCTCGTCATAACCATTGGCGATGGCTTGTAAAATTTTTTTCCTTGTAGTTTCATTTATACCTGAAACTAAAGTTCCAACATTGTTTGCAATAAATAAATCTAACTCTACTTCAAAATCAGTATTTATATCTTTAACATTTACTTCTCTACCCAAAAAATAGTTTCTAAAAATATTAGCTATTCTTTTGTATTGAAACCTAAATATATTCTGTAGTCTATTATAATAATTTTGTAAAGTATAATCTATTGTAAGTTGTGAATCCATTATGTAATCTTTATAAATATCATTACCTAAATCAGTATAATATCTTTTAAGAGCAACTCTAAATTCATTTTCATAAGGTTTTCGTAGATTATTTTGTCTAATCCACTCTCTACGACCTATATCTTTAAAAATTCTTCTTTGTGATTCTCTATAAATCATTTTTTAAAACTATGTTGTATCGTTTTCTTTAATATAGCTGTCGCTGGATCAAATTTTAAATTATCAACAGAACAACCAGTTAAAATAATTAAAACTGTCAAATACTTCATTAGTGTAAAGTAGTATTTAGTGGTTTAATTAAATCTGTAAAATCTATACTTTTTGTTGCATATACATAACTTGCCATATGTACAGCATCTAATTCTTTTTTAAATGGACCAATATCTAAACAAAGTGTAAAACACATATTATCATCTTGATGTATTGATATGTTAGAATTTAATTTCATCATATCTAATGCGTCTAATAATCTTTTTTGTTTTTTGTTCATTTTGCTAAAGGGTGTCCACTTGGTAATAAATCTAAATCAAATTTACCACCTTTAAATCTTCCTGATCTAACTGCGTATAAAAAAGCATTTACTCTAGCATAAGCCCATTGTTCTTCACTTGTAACAGTTGGTCTAACACTTCCTGGATTTGTTCTGTAAGCACCTATACCTCTTTTAAAAACTGCACTTAACATACGAAGTGTAACTTTTTTACCAGCTTTATCTCCATGCTTTTCATTATGATCTTCTACTTTTTTTTGTAAACCTTTTTTAACTGCGGCAGTAACTTGTTTTTCTTCAATATCAATTTCGTAAAATTTATCTCTTTCTCTGTCTAATTGGTTTCTTACTTTTCTTGACCAACTAAAACCTGCATCGCCACCCCATAATGCCCAAGCTATTCTTCCTGCAGATGGATAGCCTTCTTCTCCTTGACTAAAACCTTGACCTTGTTTATCTACTTCATGACGACTAAAGAAACTAAACATTCTTCTAACTGTACTAGGGGATAAGCTAACTTTATTTATAATTTGATTTGCTCTAGTTGCACCAACTTGTGTGCCACCTCTACCAAATTCTTTTCTCCATTCTAAACCTTTTTTAGCTTCACTTACCATTGAATCAGTAGGTGTTGTATTTATGTCACTAATTGCTTTTACAAGTTCATCAGTATCATCATCTTGGTTTTCTACTTGCATAGCTTCTTCTTCTCTTTCATCTACTACTTCTGGTGGCTTAACATCTTCATCTGTTTGCTCTGCAAATGATAAAGGCATAAGATTACTTGGTACTAATAATTCGTCTGCGCCCTCTATAGAATCAAAACCTAGTTGATGTCTAGCTTCGTTTCTAGTTAGAATACCATTTTGTACTCCTCCTATAACAGATTCAAAAACTCTTTTCCTT
>Ga0209337_1003116_pt1 | contig 11717 bp, 8 predicted proteins | sample LinPmetageLP53_FD_184044 | JGI IMG/M metagenome (GOLD analysis project Ga0209337, IMG submission 184044) | Marine viral communities from the Pacific Ocean - LP-53 (SPAdes) (version 2) | ecosystem: Environmental > Aquatic > Marine > Oceanic | place: Pacific Ocean | collected 2010-02-08 | reverse complement strand
ATATGTATATCTGAACTAGTTTTATTAAATAAATAACGTTATGGAACAACAACAAACAACCCAACAATTTCCCTCAGAAGAAGTTACATTGCCATCAAAAGGCTTATTGTATCCTGAAGGACATCCTCTAAGAAGTGGAATCATAGAAATGAAATATATGACTGCTAAGGAAGAGGACATTTTAACCAACTCAAATTACATTAATAATGGTACAGTAATTGATAAACTTTTAAAATCACTTATTGTTTCACCTATTGATTTTAATGACTTATTAATTGGTGATAAAAATGCAGTATTAGTAGCTTCTCGTATTTTAGGATATGGTCAAGAATACAGTTTTATGTATAAAAATCCCAATACATCAGAGGATGAAGAAGTAACAGTTGATTTAACTGAAGCAACAGATAAGGAATTAGATGCAAGTTTAATTGTAGATGGTAGAAATGAATTTGAATTTATTTTACCAGTATCAAAAATTCAAGTTACTTTTAAACTTTTAACTCATGGAGACGAATTAAAAATTACAAATGAATTAAAAGGATTAAAAAAGATTAGCAAAACAAACACAGCTGAATTAACAACAAGAATGAAACATTTAATTACTTCTGTAGGAGGTGATAGAGATATATCAACAATTAGACAATTTGTAGATGGTAATTTTCTTGCAAGAGATGCTAGAGCATTAAGAACTTACATAGCTGAAACAATGCCTGATATTGATTTAACTTTTGATTTACAATTTGACGATGGGGCGAGCGCGGAGGGCGTAACCATTCCCATTGGCACAAGCTTTTTTTGGCCTGAGTCAGGAGTATAGAAAAAACATCTTTGTTCAAATCCATGATTTAACTTATCATGGTAATGGAGGATTTACGTTTTTTGAAGTTTATAATATGCCTATTTGGTTAAGAAAATTTAACATTAGTAGAATTAATGAACATCTTAAAAAAGAAGAAAAATCTATACAAGAAGCACGTGGTGAATCTAATATAGGAGACAAAAATCCTGTATTTGGTCCTAATGTACCTGCTTCAAACACTTACAATTTTAATAAATAGAAAGATGCCGCAAGGCATCTTTTTTTCATATTTATACACGAATAACCAACTAAAAAATGGAGGGAGAAGACGAAAATAAAAATTTACCATCAGAAGAAGAGATTAAAAGAGGCCAAAAGGCTGTAGATATATTAACACAGCTGTCTGATGTCTTAATGTTAAATCTTAATATCAACAGAGAAAATACTGATGCTCTTACAGATAGTGTTAAAGTCGCTGGAGACTTAGCTAAACCTCTTAATTTATCAGCTGAAGGTGCAAGAGCAATTAATAAAGCTACTCAAGATTCCTCTAGATTTCTTGCTAAAGTAGTTTCTGACGAAGAACAAAGATTAAAACATTTAAGATCCTCAAAAGATATAGGAAAAGATTTAGCTAAAGGCGAAGATATACAAAAAAGACTTATAACTGAAAGAGGTGCAATCGAAAAACTAGCAAATAAGGCTAAAGAAAGTGGTAATAAGGAAGCTGCAGCAGCATATGCTAAAATTAGTAAAGGACTAGATGTCCAACTTGAGCAACAAGGAGAGATTAATGCGGTATTAAAAAAAGAAGCAGATATAGCTAAAGATATAGATAACACTATGGGACTTACAGGAAAGTCCTTAGGGGTTGTAAATAAACTATTAAAGGGTTCCTTAGGAGATGTAGATAAAATTGCTAAAAAGTCTAGAGAAAGAGTAGCAGAATTAAAAAAAGAAAGAACCCTAAAAAATGAAGCTAATGGATTATTAGATGAAGCTGGTAATGTAATAGAGGGTAATGTGTCTAAAATGGAAGGTTTTGGCATCCAATTACAGGAGATTGGATCAGGAATAACAGACAACCTTAATGATCCATTAGTTTTATTACAAGCGGGATTAGATTTTTCTGCACAAACTACTATACTCCAGAAAAATTTAGCATTAAGTGGAAAAGAAGCATATGCCTTAAATTATGAATTAGCAGGAGCAGCAGCTAGATCTGGTGAAATGGCTATTGGGAGTAAAGATGCAGCAAAAGCATTTGGGACTTTAAATTCCCAAATAGGAATAGCATCAACAGCATTAGCAGGTATGGCAGGAGATGCTGCTGTATTGCAAAAACTACTAGGTTTAAGTGATGAAGCAATAGGAAATGCAGGTAAAGCTTCCTTAATATTAGGTAAATCAATAAAAGATGTTAAGCTTGATATTATTGATTCTACAACAAGTATTAGAACCCAATCAGGTATTGCACTTGATTATAATAAAATAATAGAAAAAACTCTTAATGTTACTGGTCAAATAGCAATGCAGTTAGGTAATAACCCAAAAGAAATAGCTAAAGCAGTAGCACAAGCAAATGCTCTTGGAATGGAATTAGAGCAAGTAGCTAAAGTAGGACAATCTTTACTTAATTTTGAACAATCAATTGAGGCAGAATTACAAGCAGAATTACTAACAGGTAAAGAACTTAATTTAGAAAAAGCTAGATTATTAGCCCTAACAGGTGATTATGAAGCATTATCAAGAGAAATAGCAGAACAAGCAGGTACATTTACAGAATATTCTGCAATGAATGTTATTCAACAACAAAAATTAGCGGAAGCATTTGGAATGTCTGCAGATGAAATGTCTAATATGCTTATTGATCAAGAAGCTATGGGTAAAACAGCTGAACAATTAAGAGCAGAAGGAAAAGAAGATATAGCTCAAAGATTAGAAGCTAGAAATGCACAAGAAAAATTCACAGATGCTGTTGAAAAAATGAAAGGTGTATTTGTTGATTTAGTCGGTGGTCCTATAGGAGCATTACTTGATATGCTAACTGTAGTTTTAGAACCTATAAATCTCGCAGTTTCAGGAGCAACTAAATTAGCTTCAATTTTTAGAGGTACAAAAGAAGACTTAGGATTTATGGAAGCTATATTTGGGGGTATAGCACTTTCAGTAGGTATTGTAGCAACTGCTATGAAACTTAATGCAATGTATACAGCGGCAATGGGTACGTCTGCTGGAATTATTGCATTTATGAAAGAAAGAGGTCTTAAAGCAACTCTTATGGAAGGTCCTAAATTAGCCCTTAATTTAGTTAAAGAAATAGGAATAGCAGCTGCAAAAATGACAGGTATGAGTGCTGCAACATTAGGAGTATCTGCAGCTGTTGGTTTAGCAGCAGGTCTTGCAACGTATGCTCTAATAAAAGCTAATGATGGTATTTTTGAAGGAGGGGGATATGGAAAAAGAGCATTATTAGATGAAGGATCAATAACCTTATTTAATGACAGAGATACAATAGTAGCAGGTACTAACCTTAATAAAGCAGACGATATGGTTAGTTCACCAGCAGGAACAGTACAAACAACACCTCCACCTTCACCTCCACAACCAATAATAATGAAAAACGAAGTGGTATATGATTCACATCAATCAGCTAATTATTATAATGGACCAAGAAGTATGGAAAAAAGCGAAACAGGAATTCATGCCTAATATGTATAACAAAATAAACAAATAAAATTATGGGATTAAAAGATTTAAAATCAAATTTAGACATACACGGAGGTAATCAAGCTATCTCTCAAGGAGGTAATCCTGGAGGAATATTATCAAACCCAAACCCACCTTATGATGGTGGTGCTTTTCAAGCACAAGGACCAGATGTAGGAGTATTAGACAATGATTATGACAATTATAGAGACAGTGGTAACACAGATTCTCCTTTTGAGTATGATGGAGGAAATAGTGGGGGCAATTATCCTGGAACTGATGATCATATGGTAGCTTTATTAGAAAGAAGAAATGTATCTAGTACTAATACAGATCCATTAGGACCTCTAGGAAGTAGTATGCATACGAACCCAATGACTTACAGTCCTACACCAGGAGGAAATGGACAAGGAACATTAGATAGTGTACCTAGTCCTAATAATTCCGAAAATGGTAATGGAATATTTGGAGACGCATTAGGCCAAGGAAAAACCGTAGGAGGCGAGGATTTACATGTAAGTATGTTACAAAATAATTATACTAGTGATAATACAAGTACTAATTTTGGAAATGGGTCAAGTTATGGAGCAGGACAACCTAATTCTACATATCCTACACTTAATCCAGGTGAATTAGATCTTAACACAACAGTAGGTGGGATAGGAGATGCTCCAGGATTTGCTAAATATAGAAATCCATATACAAATAACTCTATAGAACCTTCTCCAAATGTAATAGACACAGTATCAGAACAAGGATTAGAAGGATTATATAACAGTTCAATAAATCCAAATGCAGTATATAATTCAAACTGGCCTACACCTGGAAGACAAACACCAGATTTAGATATAAATGGAGGTACTCCTAACAAATATCAAGATAACTTACCATTATAAAATAAACTATGGGGTTAAAAAGACTAATATCTAGACTCGATAGTGGGCAATCTTTTGGAGACACTTATCCTAACCATGATACTCCTGATAATGTAGGAGGTTTTAATTATGGAGAAAGTGTTTCTATATTTGATGCCAATCAATCAAATAATGATTATTTCCCTTTTAGACAAAGATCGTTAGGATATGGTCCTCAAGGAACCAAAGATTCAACGGGAATGTTTGGGAGAATACATGGTCCTGCTCCTTATCGTAAACAAAATTTACCTGATTTAGATCCAAATAAATTAGGAGTAGGTGATACTGGACCTATTTTAGGAGTAGGGGGGGTTATAGACTCAATTACTGATGTAGGTGTAAGAGGGGGATTAGTTACTGCTGTAAAAAGATCCGCTATAGATGCTTTAAGAATAGGAGAATTTATGCTTTCAGCTAAAGGACTAGGTTTTATAGCTAAAAATGTAGGTTTACAAATGACAAATCCTAAATTACAAGAAGGAAAAGGAACAGAATTATTTGGAATGAATTTAGGATCCAATAATAGAATTTATAATTTAGGAGTAAACACATTAGCCCAAACATTAACAGCAGCTTCAGGATTACACGTTAATCGAGCAGGTCTTTTACCTATAGGAGCAAAAAATTATGAAGTAGAACCAGGATATAGAGTTGATTCTCTTAATAAAACAAAGTACGAATATAATGTAAGAGGAGTAGGCCCAGAAGAAGATGGAGGAACAGGTAATAAAACGAATGGTATTAATGTTTATAAATCAAATAGATTAACGGCTTTATATAATAATCTTCTAAACCCCTACATAATTAAAGAATTAGGGGAAAGTGGTACATTTGGGAGTGAATTTAGTGGAGCAGATTTTGATGGTAATCCAATGCACGCACCTGATCTATATTCATTTAGAGGAGGTCCTCATTCTGTTTATGGTATAGGTAAAACGCGTTTAAAAAGATATGTTTTTACTAATAGAGATACAAACAAAGCTCAAATAGAAATAAAACAACAATTAGATGGTTACATATATTCAAGACATTTAGGTTCTATACAGGGACCTAGTGGAAGAGGAAAATTAATTGATGTTATTGATTTTAGAAAAAATAGGGGAATTGCTTATACAGATTATAACCAAAAAATAGGAGATGGGGGTCAATCCCTATCTGCTAGATTTGGATATGCTAGAGGAGTCCAAAGATTTGGCACACCTGAAAATAAAGATGGAACTATAAATGTTAGAGCAAGTCACCCACTAGCTGATAGAATAAACAGCACAGACATATGGACACACACAGGTCCTTGGGACACAACAGATTTAGGTAGTAAAGTAAAAGATTACATTAAATTTAGAATAGAAGCTGTAAATACGGACAAACCAACAGAGTCTGACACTATGGTATTTAGAGCCTTTTTAGAGAGTATGGATGACAGTTATAATGCTAAATGGAATGAATATAATTACAATGGTAGAGCAGAACCTTTTTATACTTATGGGGGTTTTAATAGAGGAATAACATTTTCTTTTAAAGTAGCTGCTTTTTCAAGAGATGATATGAGACCTATGTATAGAAAATTAAATTATTTAGTTTCTCAAACAGCAGGAGAATACAATAAAACAAGATTAAGAGGTAATTTTTGTAGATTAACTATTGGAGATTATCATAATAGACTTCCTGGGTTTTTTACTAATATTAGTTTAAAATGGAATAAAGAATATCCTTGGGATATAGCATTATATCAAGGTGGTGTAGGATCAATGGCAGATATACCTGAATCAAGCCATATAAATTCACCCCAATCACAATTAATAGGAGGTAATGAACAAATGCTCCTTAATATGGCTGATGATAGAGAAGTAAAAAAACTCCAGGAAAAACAAAATGGTGGAAGTGGAAATGATTTACAACCTGATTTAACAGGTAATGTAAATGGTGGTAATAGAAAACAAGATATGGATAGTGATATGCTGGAATTACCTCATATGTTAGATGTAAGTTGTACTTTCCAACCAGTTCACGACTTTATACCACAAAAATCTATTAAAAAATCACCATTCATCTTACCTACTAAATATAGTAAAAATGGAATGACAGAACAACAAGATTGGTTAAGATTTAATTCTATTAGTCAAGATAAAAGACAAGCATCTTTAGACAGAGCAGAACAGGAAGAAAAAGATATAGATAATGATAATAAATTAGCGTTAGCTAGAGAAGAAGAAGCACAACAAAGGGAAGAAGAACGAATAAGAGAAGAAAATAGAAAATGGTTAGAGGAAGACGCTGCAAGACGTGATGCAGAAAACCCAATTGAAATTGAAGAAGAAGACGATCCAGATCCATGGGATATACCTCCTCGAGATCCAGATGTAGATCCAAATTTACTACCACCTATATAACCAACTGCAACAGACCTATAATAAAAATAAATTAAAGTATGTCATTATATAATACAATAACAATACAAAGCACAAGTACACACCCAAAACGTTACTATGTGAATGTAGTATATCCTGAAATACCTCCTACTTCAGAAGATCAATATATTATAACATCAATCGAAGATAGACTTGACTTATTAGCATATGATTATTACGGAGATGAAACGTTATGGTGGGTTATAAGCAGGGCAAATCCTGAAACAACAAGAAGAGATAGTTTTTTTATAAAAATGGGAGTACAAATAAGAATACCAGACATAAATATTATAGATAGTTTAATAGAAGAATTTGAATCTTTAAACGCAGCAAGATAAATGGGAATATTTAAAGAATCCTTAGAAACTTATATAAGGAAACAGTTTGAAGCAAGACAAGAAGTATTAGGAATACCAGAAAATAGATCTGGTGTAATGGGAGGGGCTTTCCATAAATTTACAACAAATAAATATTGTAATTTTAGAATGGCTTCTTGTGTTGACATAACAGGAGATGAATTATTAGATTTAGACTTAAAAGTAGGAAATACAATTTTAGAAAAAGAATACACAGGTCCTGGTTTAGCTAGAAGTTATATTTTACAAGGAGGTCAATTATTAAATCCTAAAGGAGCTAAAACCCCTGCTATGAGAAGAGGATTTCCGGGGGGAGGTAGACCTTTAGGGGGAGCTTATGGAGATCCATTAGCTAGAGCAAATGCAAAAGATGGTTATGGTATAGTTCCTATGCCTGGTATTACTAAATTTAATGTTAGAACAAAATCAGCTTATGGATCTTTGAGAGAAGCAAAAGTAGATTTTGTATGTCATAACTTAAGGCAATTAGCTGTTTTAGAATTACTATATATGAGACCTGGTTATCCTATTTTATGTGAATGGGGTTGGAATCCTTACATATATAAAGACAAAGATGGAAAAATTAAATCAAATCAAATTACAAGTTGGGTATCTGATTTAGAAGCATTTTGGGGACAAACATATAATGGATCTTTTAAACCCGCAGCAAGTCAAACACAAATATATGATTTTATTCATACTAGAAGAGAATTATCTCAAGGCAATTATGATGCTATTTTAGGACTATGTAAAAATTTCAGTTATTCAGCTAGACCTGATGGAGGTTTCAACTGCACTACAGAATTAATGGCTATAGGAGAAGTACTTAGTAGTGTAAAAGGTAACGTAATAAAATATAATACAACTGATTTTGTTAATGCAGGTAAAGGAGGATTAAATAGTGATGATGTGATGGCTGTTACTAAAGAAATTCACCTACCTGTATTATTAGATTTTCTTCAAAAAACACACGATTTTAAGTATAACATGAATTCTGATAATGTACTTGGGGAAGATGGAAATTGGTTTTATAGAGCTAAAGAATCAAGAACATCAATAACTCAAGGATCTGATAAAGAATTTGGGACAGATGATGATGTGTATGAAGTAGGAAAACGTGCAAATAAGAGTTCAGCATATCAATCTCAAGTATCTATTTCAGGAAATGCATGGTACAATCCTGCGGATGAAAGAGTAAATATATATAATATTCAAAGACCAGATTTAGAGGAACAATATAGAAAAGAATTCCTAGAAAAAAATACTTCAGATCCTTTTGATGGAGGAAAAATAATTAAGGATAATGTTCATATTATGAACTTTAAAGAAGGAAGAACAGGATGGCAAAACTTTTTAGTAGGGGCAACTGCAGCGGCAGGTGCCGCAGGAGCAGTACAAACAGGAGGACTTACTGTTCTATTATCTATTCAAGCTTCAATATTACTAAAAAAATATCAAGACGATAATTTAGGATGTTCAGAAGCATATATAAGATTAGATGCTCTTTGTTATATAATAAATAAATATGTTATAAGTCCTATAAATAAAAATATTAATCCTGAATTAAATGAAGACAGAATAAATTCTTTTCAAACTATGACTTATAATCCTCATAAGAAAAAATATAGGATGAACCCATATAAAGAATATGAGGAAGATTTAATGAATTTAATGCAAGATTCTCTAAGTTTTGCCCCTGGTTTATCATTAATGAATGGAATAGCAGATATGTCTACAGATCCCTTTACTTGTTTAATGCCTAAACAAGTATCAGGTACCCCTAAAGGTACAACAGATGAAAATATAGGAGTACCTCCTGTAGCTAATAGTTTTGGTTTTAGAACAGACCATTTTGTACCAGATGATATATTTACAAAATCTTTTCCTAAGGATGATGAAGAAATAATTAAAAAATCAAAAGGTTCTATAGGACACATACAACTTAATTTAAAATATTTATTAAAAGTCCATGATGGTATATATGGGGAGGCAGGAAGAGAAAATCCAGATTATAGTGTAGGTAAATATATGCAAAAAGTAATAGATGGTATAAATAAAGTAATGGCAGGAAATATTAAATTAGGTTTAACGACAGATAATAATCAACCTGGAGTTACTAGTATTGTAGATTTAAATATGAACCCTCAAACAAAATACTCTGACATTTTTAAGTTTAATATATTAAGTAGTGACACAGCAGTAAGAAGTTTTTCATTTAATTCTGCTGTACCTTCAGCTATGGCAGCAACAATAGCAATAGGAGCAGGAGATCCTGATAACGCTGACAGTTTAGATGCTGTAACTTTTGCTGCTATGAATAGAGGTTTAAAAAATAGATTATACCAAAAACAAACAGGACCTTCAGGGGAGATTGAATTAACTGCAGATGAACAAAAAGAACAGTTTGCACAAGCTAAAACTAAATTAGATGCAGAGATAAGGGAAATAGGAGGTATATGTAATAATTTAATGGAATATCAGGCGATGGTCATGAGTGGACAGGTATTTCAATCTTCAGGAGAAGAAACCAGAAATAAAAAAGGTAATATATCTACCCAAATAAATAGACTAACAAATCTTTTAAACATCGTAGCAATGAAGGATAATTTAGGTTTTATCCAAAATAGCAAAGATAAAAATCCACCTGCTAGTACCCCCATTCCTATAAAATTAGATATGACTTTTGATGGAATAGCAGGATTAACTATGGGACAGTTATTTAGAGTTGATGAGTCAAGACTTCCTCAAGCATATAGAAGAAAAAACATAATTTTTGTAGTAGTAACAGAAGACCAAAATGTAGATGAAAATGGAAATTGGACTACTAAAATAAGTGGACAAATGCAATTATTTCCTAGTGAAGTACAATCTAATGATGCTCTTAAGGATCAAGGTCCTCCTCCAGGTTTTGATGCAAAGCCTTACGTAGATAGATTTTATGAAGCTATGAAAGGAGGAATGACAGATGAAGAAGAATTAGATAAATTATTTAATGAATTATCTGATAAAGAATTAGAAGCAGTAGATATGTATTGGTCTTTAGATCCTGATAATAAACATAAGAATCAATCTCTTTTATATTGGATAGATAAAGAATATACGCAAATTTTCCCAGAATCTTTTGGCTTTGAATTAGCATATACAAGATGGAGAGATAGAGGAGCAGTAGGTAAACCTGGAGACAAAGATTACAGACCAGCAATTTTAACAAGAAGACCAGCATAGATTATGTATTTACCTAAATCACAATATAAACTTAAGCAAGCCTCAAAGGGAAAATTTATATATGAAGTTTCTGGAAAAAATTTTTTAGGAGGAGATTACCTACATTTAAGTGATGATACAATGTTTGCTACTAATACTCTTCATAAGGCAACCATGAAAAATAAGATTATCCCTAAAATTCCAGAAAAAAAAGATAATACTTATCGTTTACAATATGAAACAAATGAAAGATATTATAACTCATTAAGTAAAGGAACAAAAATATTTAAAAAACAGGATGAATTAGAATCTATTTACTCAACAAAACCTGCTCCTACACCCAAAGATTATTTAAGAGGTTATTTTTATCGTTATTTTACTAAACGTAAAAATTCTCCTACTCAATATTATGAAATAGATGAAAAAATATTTAAATCTTTAAATAAGGAAGAAGGAAAATATGATCATAATTTATACCACCCACAAAAAATAAAATGGGATTTGTCAGATTTTGCTAGAAAAAATAATAGTATTACTATAAAAAGATTAAAAAGTAGTAAAGGAGTTGGAAACTACCCATATTCCCAAATACAGCTTTTATTTGGTGATATGGAAGAATACAAATTAAGTAATGAAGTATTAAACCAAACAACAACTCCTGAAAATGTAAATACCCCTAAACCAAAATTACCTTTACAAAGACGTAAAAAAGTAAAAGAAGCTCAAGAAGGGGCAATAGATTTAATAAAAGAAAAAACTAGAAAAAGAAATAAAATAACACCTTCTAAAAATATAACTAATTTAAATGAAGTAGAAAGAAGACCCAATCCAAACACTTTTTCTACTGGTGGAGGATCTTCTGGTGGTGGAGGGGGTGGTTATTAGATAAAGCTTTATTACATTAATAGGGTATGTTCTACCTTATAGAAACAAAAAATCAACTAAACAAACTAATAGACAAATTATCTGTTAGTGAATCTCCATATCTTGAATTTATTCAAGGTAACGACAACACACACCCTGCGTTAGCAGAAATTATAGCCATTTATCTTAATGTAAATAAAGAAAGCTACATTATTCCACTAAGTCATTTAGAATGTATAAATCAAGACAGACATCATATATTGAGGTTATTGCAGGATTATGAATTTTGTGTTTTAGATAAGAAAAGCAGCTTACACGCGGCCCCACACATATCTTATACGGATATACAACATACAATAGCTCCTTTAGACAAACATTCAACCCAAGCACACCAATGGTATTACCGAAAATTCCCACATACTAAGGTGAATAAAATGATACCAATTGGAAAACACCTAGAACG
>Ga0209337_1003115_pt1 | contig 11717 bp, 4 predicted proteins | sample LinPmetageLP53_FD_184044 | JGI IMG/M metagenome (GOLD analysis project Ga0209337, IMG submission 184044) | Marine viral communities from the Pacific Ocean - LP-53 (SPAdes) (version 2) | ecosystem: Environmental > Aquatic > Marine > Oceanic | place: Pacific Ocean | collected 2010-02-08 | reverse complement strand
AGAGGTATGATAGGGCAGCAACAGAATATAGATCACTTGCTGCAGGCCCAGACTACAACATTGCTCTTGCTTCACCGGCAAGAAGGCCAACAGCGCTGACTGATTCGATGCGTATGTATACAGACCTCAGAAGCAATGACCCACGGTATGCTCGAGATATGCGTGAGGCTTCTAGAGAGGAGGGAGGCTTGGTGATGCCAGATAGATACACTGGCATAAGCGTTGGAAAGTCCCCTATAGATTCTCTGTTAGATACGACGGATAACTTGGCTTCTTTGCGAGGCAGAAAATTCGATGCTCCTGGACCAGGAGAGTTCGGAGTTAAGAACGCATCCCAAAAGCCAAGAGACTTCGATGTGAAAGATGTGGATGCGGTAAAGAATGCTTTGAAGTCAATGATGAGCAGCGTAGAGTCACCATTGTTTACTGGCCAAGATTATAGCAAGATCAGTTCTCAAGGTGAGCTCATGGACATGAAAGAGTATTTGTCCAGCGGAATCAAATTGATTGAAGAGCTTGAAGTTGAAGACCCACAGATAGCAGCTCAGGCGGCTCAGGACTTATCTGACGAATTGATTGATTGGAGAGAGTCTCAAGATCAAGAGATGATTTCTTCGTCTAGAGAACAGGGCGATCCTCGACGAGTTCTTAGCGATTCGGTGAACGTAGTGAAGGGCGCTCTAAGAGACTACGAAGTCACTGGAGATCAAAAACAACTTTCGGCGACTCTAAATGAGCAACGAAATGCGGTCATTTCGACCAACAGTGAGAATCTTGGCGACGCCGGATCAGAGTATACGAACATAATCGAAAACTTCGCTGAAACTGGTGACGTTGGTTATTTTGATAATCAACTTACTGAGCTTCAGATGGCTACACAAGAACCATATTTTGAAGGAGCCTAAAATGGCTGAATCTAGATATTCAAAGTTTAAAAACCGATACACTAATAAAGAGAGTGAGGGTGGCTCCGGTGGCTCCGGTGGCTCCGGTGGCTCCGGTGGCTCCGGTTCACAAGCAAAAGATAATAAGCCAAAAGTAAGTCGTGAGGAATACCTTAATATTCTTCGAGGCCAAGCATATTCATCAGATCGAACGGGTGAATCTATGCAGGGTTTTAGTCAATTGGGAGACCCCACTGGAGGCCAAACCGATACTCAGCCACAGTTAACTGAGATGGAGTATCGTGAACGATACGAACCCGAATCCAGAACTGAAGCTGGAGTTCGTGAGGGCAGAGATTATGAAACAGGTCTCTTAGAGCAACTGCTAAAGGAAGCCCAACAAAATGCACTGAAAGCTTCAGGTGAAGTTGAATCAGCTAATCTAGATTTTGAAGAATCTAAATTAGCTCGTGGAAGAGTCCAATATGGAGGTGATGCGACTCGAAATCCCGAAACAGGCAGGCTCGAAGGTTATCGAGAAGCTGGGTTTGGCATTTTCGATGGCGCTATGGATCCAGAAACGCTCAAAGCAGCAGATCTTTACAACAGACGTATGGCAGCAAAAAAGCTCAGGGAAGAAGAGGCTGAGTCTGCATATACTCGTCTTGACTTTCTTAGAGAAGCTGTTGCCAGCGGCATGTCCCCAGCAGAAATAAAACAACGACTGTATGGAGATATGGACAGACAAGATCAAGAAGCTGCCAAAATTCAAGAAGAAATGGGACTGGCCTATAGAACTAATCTTAGACGTAAGGTGCCTAGAAATGTAGGTGTCGAACAAGATCCGTATGAAGATGGTGTGCCAAGTACTTATACGTCGACCACTGGCCCATACGCTCGAAGAGCTCGCCAATTAGAACTCGAAAGAAAAGCAAGTGAAGACTTTCTTTCGATGTTGCCAGAGACTGATGATTTCATTCACGAAATCGAACCTCTACCTGAATCGAGTGTAATGGAAATGCCTCCTGTTTCACCCGAAATGACGGATGATGACTATCTTATGGAGTACTCTGACCTTCTTCCCCAGTCTGCAGTTTCAATAGATGAAACACAATCGGTCACAAACCCGATAGATCCAATAAAAGTAGCTTCAATGGAAAGGGAGCTCGCCCGTGGCGGTGGATCTTCCGTGGCTGATAATCAACGAGATACTGGACGAAACTAAGAGAGTGAACTGTGGCCGAAGAAATACAACCAGCCTTGTCAGACGACGACCTGCTATCTTCGGCGTCTGAAGGTCCAAGTACAGGATTATCTGATTCTGATTTTGATGATTTGCTTCGAGAAGCTTTATCAGAGCCGGTTGAAGATTTTGTTGGCTCTTCTGAAGAAGAATTGTATTCGCCCGAATTCGATCCAACACCATTGCCTGGAAGTGAGATGGATCTCCCTTTTGCGGGACCATCTGAAATTGAAGACTACGAATTTGAGGTCTTGCAACATATAGCTGCAGGATTTGAGGCTGAAGGCAAGACGCCTGATGAAGCCATGAAGCTCGCTAAAAAGAAAGGTCGTGGTGCTCGACTGTTCCAGAGTCATGGATATCTTCCGCCTGAAAAAGACTCAGAAGCGAAGGGTATCGTCGCAGCTGGTGGTCGAATACTAAAATCCCGTCGACTGCTTGGTGTTCAAGACCATGAGACTCCAAAGGCTGCTTTTGAAAGCAGAATGGATGAAGTAAGAAAGGTTGAGCTTGAATACAGAAACATGCTCGAGGAAGAAGGCTCAATGGCGGCCCTCAAGCAAGTATGGGCAGGCAGTGACCCTATGACTGAGGACCAAGCCAAAGAGGCTGGAATCGGAATGGATCGTCAGTCTTTCTGGGGTCGAGACTTAAAAGAGGGAGTAGACGATGAGGTCTCTTTCTTCGATGACCCATATCTTCCATTCGGTATTAAAAACATTCCTGAATTGATTGAGCGAGCTGCAGTCAAAATCAACATGCCTGCCATGTTTGCAAACGTCTTCTTGGAAGAAGATGAGAAAGAAGCCTACCTGAAAGAAACTCGCTTGGCTCTGCCTACAGAAAACTTCGAACAGATAGTCGAGGTTGTTGAGCTGGCCAGAGAAAAGGGCCTTACAGATGAAGACATCAAAACGGATTTGAAGGAAGAACTTGGACACACATTGATGATGCAATCGTATGACGATTTGCCAGCAGGATTTCAGTTCAAGAAACCATCTGTAGACATCTTTAAAAGACAAATAGCCTTAGACCCAGACAGATTCAGCAAGAGCAATAACGGTGGGCTGGTTGACGCTGCAGCGCTTGTTGTTTCAAACGCTAATGACAAAGAGATTCAGGAAAAATTAAACCAAGTTTCTCTTGGCGCTTTACCTACATCTGTTTGGGCTGGAAGTGTACCATCAACTACAAACCTTCTTGATCAAGTCGTTCAGTCTGCTGATCGTGTGATCAAAGCAAAAGGCAAGGCCGGAAAGGCTGCGAGAGTTGTGGAGAAGGGCTTTGAGTCAGTAATGTTCACCGCCGAAACGATTGGCGATGAAGTAATGGTTGTAGAGAATACGTTCGGCAAAACGATGCGAATGCTTGGTGTGTTCACAGAGGGTATCGCGGAAGCAAGACTGCCTGGGGATATTCCGATTACCCCGGCGAGCCGTGACTTCTACTATAACTACGGTCTTCGTGACCTTGACTCAACGTGGCTGTCACGAGCCCTGGCAAACATCGAGACTGGCAACCAAGGGTTTACAGTTCACTTGACCAATGAGGCACGGGCTAACAAACAAGAGCGTGGAACATCTGAGTTCCACACTAAATTGTTTATTGGTGGTGCCCTTGACTTCCTTGTTCCTTGGGAAAAATTACACCTTGGACCAATAGCGCATACAACCAAAGCAGCAGCTCGTGGGTCATCTCTGGCTAAAAAGCTTAATGTTAAGGGCTACCGTGGCCGCGCATTCTTGGCGGGCTTCTCCCCATCTGTGTACAACAGACTTTACACGGTCTATGAAAGAGCAGCTCTTGCTACTGATGCTATCAAAAAGCGGTTGCCTGACAGTGCAGACTCTGCGTCTTTAAAGAGATTTCTCGATCAAGACGAGGCTGCTCGTAAGTCTATTGATGAAGGTACTGAGGCTGTGGTCGATGACTTCGGTCGTGAGTTCACTCCACTCACATATACGCAGAGGCGGTTCGGTGAGGACATGCTGAAGCGAATGCAAGATGGCAAAACCTTTGATGAGGCTAGTGATTTGTCTCGTCAGGGCTACAAGCCAGATGTTTTTGAAACAGCTGCAGATGTCACAGAAGCAGTAGTTCGGCACGTTGCTGAAACTGAAGAAGGCGTAAACTTGTTTCCGAAAGGCAAAAAAGGGGACGCAGATTACAAACCGGGCGTTCTACCTTTCACTATCGATATTGAGACCAAGAGAGTTCTTGCTGCTGCTGGTATCAGGTATGAGGATGTCGTTGGCCAGTTGAAGAAGTTGGCGGAAGAGAATGCGAGCGAGTATCTCAAAGGTGTCCGTGGATATAAACTTACTGGAGCTGATGAAGATACTGTTGAGCTTCGAAACTCAAAAGAGTATTCAAACGTAAGAAAGCGTCTCGATAAGAGTGTAGACGATGGTGACCTCACACCAGAACAGAAGAATGTTCTACTCGTGATGATGGAGACTAGAGCTCACAATGCAGCAGGCAATACAAGTCTATACAAGCTTGTCTCGGAGCCAGAAGACTACTTCAAGAACACGACGGTAAAGAAAGTAAAGACAAAGCTTGCTGATGGCTCTGAAGGCCCCGAGAAAATTCAAGTCAAGAGCAAGTTGAGCAAATCTGTAGCCGATGAAATTGACATCAATAGTGTTGATCAGTTGATCGATATTCTAAAGTCTGAAGACACTCTGTCTATGTCCCGTCTTTTAGATAATGATCAAGCTCTTTTGGTTGACTTGATGGGCAAGAAATGGACTTCCACCTTTATCGACAGATTAGGTAAAGCTCCGCGTGTTGGTGCATCTAAAAAGATGCCCGCAAATAAGCTGAGCGACATTGGTAAAAAGGAAGCAGAACTAAAGATCAGGTCAGTCATCCAAGCCCAAGGTCGACTTAATGCCGACACTGTGATGATAAGAGAGCTCTTTGCTAATCTTCAATCGGTTTACGCTCGCTTAGGCGAAGACGCAAAACAGGCTATTTTGCCTTCAGGTGATGCTGGCAAAATGAAGCGCGCTCTTTTGGATACGCTTTTAAAGCCAGACAGGTTCTTTCGAACTGAATTGATCAAACGAAACATGGTAAGGCCAAAGAGGCCTGGAACACTCGTAATGGTTGATCCCGATCTTACCGCCCGCCTTCGGGAGGGTCGTCGGCCAAAGACAGGTCGAAAGAGGCCGTTCGCAGACATTGATACACAACCTGAGTATGTAAGACAAGCTTTAGGTATTACTGACGACATAAAAGAGGTAGACGCTCTTGATGTGTTTGCTAAAGCGGTTGGCTACGTTGTTGCTGAAACAATGAAGCGCGAGGAGAGTACAAAGGCTCTCAGGGGTATGGATCTGGTCAATCTGACTGATGCTACATTTGTCACGAAAGACAAAGTCAAAAGTATTCGCCGGACAGTCAATGCAAGAATGGCATCTATTTTCGGCATTGAAAATCGAACCAATATTTCTAACCGGACGTATCTAGATCCAAAACGCCTCAAAGGCATGGCTGACTCTAAAACTTCTACACTCAAGCTTGATGATACTCAGCAAGCACGATTCAAGATATTCATCCAGCGTCTTGGTTCAGAGCCGTTCGTTGCCAACAAAATTCCTCAAGACTTGGTTGGTCCAAACGCAAAGGTCGATGTCATATCGTTTGCCGATTACCGCCGTGTAATCGAACTAATGACGGATGTAGAGGCAAGTGGCTTTGCTCGTAGAACGACGTATACCGAAGCTATACCGCGCTCCCTTGCGTATTCCTTACTGGGCTCTTTACGGGGTGGCCCAGGGGCTAAGCTACAAAAGGCTTTGCCCAAGCTTGATGCTTTAATAAAAGGCATTGAAAGCAAGTTTAAGCTGGACGACCCGTTGAGTAATGTTCGTCCTGAACTCAAGGGTATTTTACGTAAAGAACTTTCGAAGCTCCAGAAGGTTCGTGAAGACGTCATTAAGGTCGCTCGTGATGCAAGAAGGGCAGATCCAGAAGCTACGATTGAACAGATATTCGATAAATTGAGGCTTCAGCTTGAAGGCGACATGCGCCTTACGCCAGATCAAGTAGAGCTGTTGATGGGAAACCTAAGCCCATTCAATGATGCAACAGGAAAGAAGGGCATCATTTCTATAATGAGAGATTTTTCAGAAGCTGAAATCGCTCGAATAGAAGATGAGTTTGTTAGAATTGAAAATAGTAAAGACGTAGATGCGGACATCGATTTTGCTGATGACGATGTCGAACGTCTGACTGCAAGAAAAAAGATTGTTGCAGGAAAAGATGAGCTCGTTCAAGGTGAATATGTACAGAAGACCGCAGTAGTCGACGATAAAAAAGTATCAGTCGGAGCTATTGTTGATGGCGAGAGTAGATTCCAGTTTTTGACTAAAAACTCTACGCGCAATCTGCTTCAAGAGTTGTGTTCTACTGGAGGCTTCAAAGGTCTTAGTGAAGAAATTGATACTGCTCTTGGGATCTTGGAAAGATACAGTACAGAGCGCGGCCTAACTACAGCCGAAGTAGCTAATCTTGCAGATGTCGACAGGGTCATGATTGCAGACTCTCTGTACAAGATTCAGGGTCAACTCGAATACCATGCTGAATATGTTCGTCGTAGATCTGAAGTCATCTTGTCCGCGATTGCTGGTGAGGCATTTCAGTTGTCGACAAAGATTGATGATGAAGCGTTGAGTCAGGCATATGTGTATTTTCATCAAGGCGGAGAAGGATGGAAAAAGCTGTACGATCTTGCACAAAGCAAGGGGGCTGAGCTTGGTTTAGATCCAGCCAAAATTTCTGACTATAGTCCAGCTCAAGCGTTTCTTGAGATGACCGTTCGCCTTATGGCCGAGGACAGGCTTCAAGGACTGTATAGTACGATGGTTCGTCACGGCATGCCCGGTGCCAACGTAAACTACCGTATTCCTCAAGGAAAAATATCTCCTACTGGTGCCCAGTATTCAATCGAAACAAGTAGTGCATTCCATGACCGTGTTCGTGGGTACATGCAAAGCATCTTTGAGTTCCAAGACATTACAGAAGTAGTCAGAAAACAAAAAGATGGAGAAGTCATCGTTCGAAAACCTGGGCGACCCCGTGGACCATATAGGCATGCAGCGTTTGAAAAAACGGGTGAGAAATTTTACACTAATGGTTTCGTTGATCTTGACGCCGAGATGGCTGCTGAAGAAGCATTGGTACGTTTTGGTGTAAGAACGATTCGGTCAGGCGAGGCTCTTGATGAAATCAGGTTTCCAGATGGAAGCATTGCTTACGGTCCTGAAGCTATCAATAAGGAAATACAAGACGCTTTAATCAGGGCTGCATCTATAGGTAAGGCATACGGCACAGACGTTGCGAGGTCTTTGCGTCCCTTAGATGTTGGCGCACCGTATCTTGAAGTCAACAAAACTCCCGGAGTGAAGCGCTTCCTCAAAACCGCCAACGCTGTAGACGCTTTGATGGACTTGTTTCCAGTCACTTTCCAGAACATCAAGCGTGGTGTAACTACTGGGTTGTTTATTCCGAACCCTGCCTACTACACCGCAAACTTCCTTGGTGGAGCTCTTCAGTTGTTTACCGCTGTAGACCCAATCAAGGGTGTCAGCATGCTGGCTAAGAATCCGAAAATGGTCGGAGCCGTGATGGGTAGAATGTTTGCTGATGGCGACTATAAGCCGTTCGGTAACCATATGATCGTTGCGAAGAACGGGATGATCTACAACGCCGATCAGATTGCTGATATGGCTTTGATGTATCGATTGAACTCAAGTTTCATTCAGGCAGAAACTCAGCGATCGATGGCTGATGATATCAAGGGATATCTTCGTGAAAATGAAACTATGGCTCAAAAAGCAGGAAGATACGCCACTGCCTGGAATGATTCTCTAGCAGATTGCGCTACCGCTTTAGATAACTTCTACCGTGTTTCGATTTTTGTCGATCAACTAAACGATGGAATCGCTCCAGGGCAAGCAGCTGGTTTAGCAAGAGCAGCCGCATTTGACTACAGTGCATTGACAGAGTTTGAACGCAAGTACATGCGAAACACGATTATGTTCTACAGCTACATGCGAAAGAACATGGATTTGTTCTACGATACTCTTCTTACAAATCCAGAAAGAGTCACGAATCAATTGAGGCTTACCAACGGCTTGCATCAGGCAAACCTTGAAAACGACCCTCAGGCTGTTCTCCCTGGGTACATTCAAGAACGATTGATGGTCGGTATCAATAAAGCTGTGGCCAATAAGGGGTCATACGATGCTCGCATGTATGTGTTGCCTCCTACGCCGATCATGGATTCCATGAACCTTTTATTGGATACATACGATGCTTTACGGGGCGATAAGGAAGCGGCCCGATTGCTGTTCACCAAGGTTACACCTTGGATTCAAGCTATACCGGTTGGCGCGCTCGGTGTAGATCCGTTCTATGGTGGCCAGATCGACAAATACAACTCTGTTCCCCCATGGCTGATGGAGTGGGATTTAGCAGTTACCGGTGGAATGCTGAAAGAAGCTTTCAATGTAACGAGGGCAGACTTCAGAAACACTCGACTTAGAATCGTTGAAGGTGATGAGGGTAGACAATATTTCCAAGCAAACAATGGTACTGCTTGGTGGTTTTATCGAAACTTGCTCCAAGTTCCTGGTACTGGTCGTTCGATGAGTATTATCTCACAGCTCGACAGATCGAACATAGGGATTGTAGAAGGCATCACGGAAGCTCTTAGAGCCATGAGAATTGAAGCTGAAGAACTCGGTTTGGCTGATGAAAGAGATCGAGAGTTCTTAGATGGCGACACTATGAGTCAGAGAGTCGGCCTTACGCCCATGGATGAATTGCTGGGTGTTGCTGGCGTCAGAGCTCAATTGGTACCTAATACAACAAGAACTCGCGAACTTATCCTCAAGGACTTAAAAAGAGAGTACAAGAAGAGATACCCAGCTTCTCAAGATCCGTATGAACAAAGAGAACAACAACAACTGTACGAAGCGAGAAAACTGAGATAGGTTTAACTTCGAAATCGTGATATCATCTTTTTGTAATACACTTCCCCCTTCCCAATTGGAGTAAACAATGTCAATGATCCCTGAACTTATGGGCGGTCGCTCTCTTTCCCACCCTCTCCCTCTTGCAGTCGGCAAGAGTAGCAGCAAGATGTACGTCGGTGGTCAAGCAAACGCTGATGTGGCTGCTGGCACAGTAATCAACGCTGACGGCGAAGGAACCACCGAAACCGAAACGACTTCCTATACGGTTCCGGCAAACACCTTGGTCGCTGGATCAACCATTCGCGCTAAGTTTTATGTGCATGCTCCATCAGCTAACGGTTCCGACACAACCCAAATTGCATTGCGGTTTGGTTCAAACACAACAGCAAGCAGCAACTCTGGAATGGAAACTGTTGCTACTGATATGGCCAACAGTGGCGCCGTCTGTGTTGGTGATGGCATTGTTCAGATTCGCACTGCTGGCGCTAGTGGAACTGCTGTTATGTTCGGAACCATCGCCATGGATATAGTATCTACACCGGCTCTAAGTCATGACGAGGCCGGTGCTTTGGCTGTGTTTGCTGTCGATACCACAGTAGCGAACTATCTGGCTGTTACGATTACGCACAGCGGAAGCCACGCGGCTCAGATTGCCCAAGCTGAAGCATTCATCGTAGACATCGTCAACCCTGGCGTCTGATCCTGAACCCTTGATTCGGGGGGCTTCAAGGCCCCCTCAATCACTTCTCTCTGGAGGCTCCCATGCAGGGGTTTATCGTCAACGATGCAACTGTATCTGATATTGAAACTAGCTACGTATTAGGCGAGAGAATCTTGCTACATGAAGACTCTACGGCAGACCCTTTATCTAAATCGATGCCTCGCTCCTGCTACCTCTCTCATCTTGAGATTCAACTCGACCAAGCTGATGATTCCAGTTCAACGGTTTCACAAGTCTCAGCCTTCTTGGCATGGGATTCAGGTGGTGATGATCCAATGACTGGTGAGTCTCCATCAAATCCACTGTGGACCGGCTTGACTGATACCAGTTTGCGAAACACGTCTATTGCTTTGGATGTATTTGTTTCCGCTCCAACCGGTCAAACAACCCAAGGTAAGTGCTATCTCTGGCTTAAACTGAGTGGTGGAAAAGCGCATCTTACGAAGGCCAGGTTGCACTGGGCTATTCGACCAACAAAATAACGGGAGCTCGACATGGGTGACTTTTACAATCGTGGAGGCGGTGGAGCTGTTCTCACTGACCTCGAGGTCGATGGCACTACAATTGTCGTCGATGCAACCAATGACCGTGTAGGTATTGGTACAGCTGCTCCCGGCACTAAACTTCAAGTCGAAGGAACGGCCCCTTACGTCACATTGAAGAACGACACCGCTGAAAACAGTGCCGGTGGTTGTGAGTCCAAGCTGATCTTTGAAGATCACGCGAACGCTTCTCTTGGTCAGATTGAAGTAAGCCACAGTGGCTCATCGGATGACACCAAGGGCAAGATGATCTTGTCTACGCATACTGGTTCGTCTTTGACTGCTGCAGTGACAATCGACGAAGCCCAGCTTGCTACGTTTGCTGCAAGCGTAGCCGTCACTACTGACTTGGCAGTTGATGGAGTTTCAAACCTCGACAACACCGACATTGATGGAAGTCTGACTGTAGACGGAGCCATCGACCTAAACGCGACTACACTCGATATTGATGCATCTGCAGCAGTAACGATTGATGGTGTTGGAGTCTCAATTGACTCCGCAGGTGTTGCCGCAAACTTCACAGTAGCTTCCGATGGCGCGGGTGAAGATCTTACAATCGCCGTTACTGGTGCAACAGACTCCAGTGTTGTGATCAGCTCGACGGGTACGGGTGCCGATGCGATTAACATCGACACAACCGCTGGAAGTATCGACATCGATTCAGCCGACAACATTACCGTTGGTGCCGCTGATGAGATTTCCCTAACGACTACATCGGCTGATGGTCACATTACTCTGGCATCAGCTCATACAGCGGGTGTTGCGCTTCATATTGACGCAGACGCGAACGCTGGCTCCATCGTAGACGTTGACGCCGGTATTCTCGATGTCGATGTAACGGGTGTTGCGAGCATCGATTCTGGTGGAACCCTGAGCTTGGCTACAGCCAACAGCAGTGTAGCGGTCTCTATCGGTCACACAACGTCAGAGACCACGGTCAACGACAACCTGACTGTGACTGGTGACCTGACCGTTAATGGTACGACGACCACGATCAACTCTACGACGCTCACTGTGGACGATAAGGTAGTTGTCATTGCCTCTGGTGCTGCGGACTCTGCTGCCGCTGATGGTGCTGGACTCTCTGTAGATGGCGCAAGTGCTACGTTCCTGTACGATCACACTGGAACTCAGTGGGAGATGAACAAACCGCTTGAGGTAACGGGTGCGATTACATCATCTGCGGCTGTAGTCGCTGCTTCATTAGACATTGGCGGAGATTGCGACATCGACGGTACGATGGAAGCTGACGCGATAACTGTGAATGGCACAGCACTAAACACTGTCATTGCTGGCGTGACCGTAACGAACGCGACAAACGCTACGAACTCTACCAACGCC
>Ga0209337_1003114_pt1 | contig 11719 bp, 2 predicted proteins | sample LinPmetageLP53_FD_184044 | JGI IMG/M metagenome (GOLD analysis project Ga0209337, IMG submission 184044) | Marine viral communities from the Pacific Ocean - LP-53 (SPAdes) (version 2) | ecosystem: Environmental > Aquatic > Marine > Oceanic | place: Pacific Ocean | collected 2010-02-08 | reverse complement strand
GGCTTTATCGTTCATTATAAGATTAGCATTTCTACTAGCATTATTAGCCTCCATTACATTTTGCCTAAGCTCTAACATTCTGTTTATAGTAGCTTGATTTTCTGGTGTTATATTACTTAAAAGATTGTAGAATAACTGAGAAGGGAAAAACCTTTCATCTGTTTGTTTGTCTAGTTCTAACTGTATACCAAGACCTTCACCTGACAAGCCTTGATATTTACCATCTCCTCCATAAATTTCATCTTGCTTAGTCATTATGTCTTCCATATTATAACCCTCGCCTACATCATATATATAGTTATTATCTCCTGAGTATAACTTAGCAGCTGATTCAGATGCAGCCATAACTAAGCCACCTGGAGATACTTTATCAATTTCTTCTTTTCTTGCTCTAAGAACATCTCCTATGTTTTTTAAATAGGGGCTTGTAGCTTCTAGTTCTTTAGTAAGCGTGTGTACAGCAAACTTCATGTATGTAGTCCTACCTTTTTGTGGTCCTTCTATTTGTGTATAGTGATATACAAATTTAAATACATTACCTACTTTTTGAGCTTCACCATACTTAGCTCTAATAAACTCTGCTTGCTCAGGTAGTACGTATCCCATTGCATCGTTCTCAATAGCAGTATTAGCGTTATCTTCTGTTCCTATGTTGCCTTCTTTATCTACAAAGTAATCTTTGGTAACAACAAACTCTACAGAAGTGTTTCTATCAAATACTACATGACTAGCAATAGAGCCAGCAGCACGTTTAATATAATCTACTTGATTTTTAGATTGTCTATGATCATGTATAAATAATTGTTGAGCCATAAACTTATTAGCTATATAAGAAGTTAAGAAAGCTCCTACTGCATTGTCTTGCAATACACCTTTTTTTAACGCCTCATTACCTTTAAATAACTCTACATTATTATTTGCATATTCTCTCCACTTCTTGATTAACGCAGGCATTTCTTTTATCTTATTGTTTTCAATAGTATAAGGGAAGATACGGCTACCATCTTTATACTTAGCATTATAAGCAGGATTATTCTTAACCCTAGATAATAATTCTTTTCTGCTTTTAGCATCATGGGAAGCTATACTTTCTATATAATATCTTCTACTTTTGTCAGAGAATACTGCAATAGGCTGATCATACAAAATAGTTTCTTGTTTATTCTTAATACCTTGATTGTATCTGTTTAAGAACATAAAAAAGTCTCCAGCTATTAATTCATTAGGATTAACATCATTTAATTTCTTAGCTCTATCTTCTTTATTTTGTAAACCAACAGCGCTATTAATAATACGCCTCATCATACCAGAGTGTACTGTAAAATGAAATGGACTTATACCTTTATCGTTTCTATTAAGTAATGCTAACTGACTATATATATTATTATCTGGATGCATAATATCATTCTTGTCAATCACTTGCTCATCATTAATAATTTGAGCTACATTCTTTGCTCTATTATGTAATCCATTTTCTTTATTAAATACACTAACACCATCTTGCTCTACGTTGTCTACCATAGACAGGTAGTTAATAGCTCTAGACGCTACCAGTCCTTGTAAAAGAATAGTTCTTAATTCTGATTGTTTTCCATGTATTAATCCTTCTACAGGAAAATTAACAAAATCAGAAAAACCTTCTTTTTTATTCTTATACTTCATTAAAGAATACTTCATTTGTGGTGTTGTATATGTCTGATGCATAGTATGATCAAATAACACATCACTTAAAGTTTGTCTTTCTCCTTTAAATAGTATTTCTGTATTTAATAAGGCTTCTTTATTAATCAGGCTACCTTTTGCATTATCATCTAATATAATATCTAATATTTTATAAGCAGCATTATATTTATCATTAGCATTTTTTGGATTTCTTGTAAAAAACAATTCATTATATATAGCGGCAATTTCACCTGCTTTCACTTCGTTTCCTTTAATTGCTTTAGAAATACTGTCTATTACACTCTTTTCAATAGTTGCACTAGTATCTTCATATTGATTCCAATATCTTTTTCCTTCATCTCCTATAGTTAATACATTATGTGATAATACTTCTATAGTAATACCTTCAATAGGTCCTTTAATTTCCATTAACTTAGCATTAGTAAGAACTTTATCGTTCTTATATACTCTGTCTAATACACTAAGCATTGCTGTTATCTCTAAATTAGTAGACTTTCTAAGTTCAGCTATAAAGTCATAAGGATCGTTTTGTGTATCTTTTGCTAAAGACATAAGTGTAGCTAATAACTTTTTAGTCTTAATCAATCCACCTTCTTCTTGTTTACTATTATATACCTCTACTATCTTTTTAATAAAGTTAGTTGTAGTAGTAGGTAGTGCAATGGCTTTTGTTAGATCATCATACTTATCTACTTCATTGGTCATACTTTCAGATTCTCCAGTAATATCATCTTTTGTTTCTATCTTAATACCAATCTTAGCTAACTCTGCATCTAATATTGTGTCTGCCTTCTTAAGTGCTCCTGGTCTTTTAAGTTGAGTGATGATAGCTTTAATGTGTTCTTTTGTTCCTTTTACTAATTCGTCTTTTATAGTTAAATTAGAATCATCAGCTATTGCTTGCATTACCTTATTAGTAATTTCTTCTGGAGATAAATTTCGTCCTATGTAATCTCCTATATAAGATGATACAGCAGAATATGAAGATGCTTTTTGAAATTGCTTCTTATTAGCTTTATTAATAGGACCGTATGCAGAGTTTGATACATAAGGTACGGTTCTGTCAGCAGAGTTAAAATTAAGTAATACAGCCTTTATAGCATTTTCTAAATCTAATCCAGCTATACCTTCTACAGTAAGGTCTAGTATTTGTCTAGCTTCTTTATCAGTGGCTAACTTTTTAGCTTCTTTATAAAATTGTATTAAATCTTTTTCTAATTGTTTTTGAGCAGCAGAACCTTTAACTACAGCATCTACTGTTCCATAAGAATAAGCCTCTAGTGTTCTTGTAAATGTTTCTTCAAGTAAATGCTTTTGTTGATCTATTCTAACGTCTTTAGCTCCATTAACTTTTAGCTGTGTTCTAAGTGATAAGAATAAGTCATTGACTCTAGCGCTATCTTCTGCTTTTTCAGCAGCAGCTATATTATTAACTATATCAAGTATATCGCTTGTATATCTTTTAGAGTCAGAGTTATTAAGTATGTTTCTATATATAAGACCTAATGTCATATTAAGGCCTTTAAACTTCATTAAAGTAAGCTCAGGATATTCTCTTTTAGTTCTTTGATATAATTCAGATTTAGGTAAAAGCTTTTTAATTCTTTTCATTAATGGAGTGTCTTCCATTAAGCCATAATAGATATGCCCAGCTTCGTGAATTATATCTGTTTGTGCCACTGAGTCTATATTAATAAATACAGTAGACCCTATAGCTAAAGAGGATGCTTCTTGCCCATAATCATCTATAAGTTTTGTATATGCTAAAACACCTTTAGATCCAGGAAACTTTTTATTAACTATATCTCTAACTATAGATGCAGCTATAACTCCTGATCCATATTTATATAATGGTCTTATATCTAAAGTAGTAGGTGTATATCCAGGTATTTCTTTTTGGCCTTTAGTAAAAAACTTTTTAATGTTTTCTTTAGTTTCTTTTATAGCTCCTATTAACTGATCTATCTTACGCGTGTCTTTCTTCTTAGCTTTTTTAGTAGGACCTTTATCTTCTTTGTAAAATTCATCAGCGGCTTGAGCTAATTCTCCAATAACTTTATCGCCTACAACAACTTCAATTTTACTTTCATATAAATTATTATCAAATTGAAAATATAGTTTACCATCAATTTCAACAACGCCTTCTTGGCCTTTAACGGGTTCTACTAATCTTAATGTAACATTTTGTGGAGTATTTGTATATGATAGAATATCTACATCTTTCTTAGCAAAGAATGTAATTAACTTACCAGTAGTAGTTTCTATCATATAACTAAAAAGACTAACTTGATATTTTGATGAGTAAACTTTAGATATACTAGTATCTTTAAGAAATAGGGGTTTCCCTTTTTCTTTTATAGCTTTTTCTGTGGATTCGTATTCCTTAATTTTAGGAATTATTTGGGATTTATCTTTTTTTTTTACGTCTTGTTCAGACTCCTTAGTAGTTTTTTCTTTAGATTTTTCTTCTTGCCTTAGAGCAGAATCAACGTCCTTGCTATTAATTACTTTATTAAGTCCAGTACCTATAATCTTTAATGCTTTTTCTGCTAATATTTTTCCGCTTTTTAAAGCTTCAATTAATTTCTTTTTAGCAGTAGTGGTTATCTTTTTAATATCATAACCAGTAATAGTCTCTATAGTTTTTTTGGTCTCTTCAGATACAGGTTCTTTTTTGGGTTGTGCTTTTTCTTTTGCTTTAGCAAATAAACTTTTCACTCCCTCTACGGCTTTACCTCCTATCTTAGTAGCCCTTTCTAGTAAAGAGGATTTAGGTTTAGCTGCTTCTTCTGCTGCTAAAGCTTCAGCTTTAACTTTTTCAGCTTCTGTTTTTTGTGCTTCGCCTTCTTGTGTAAAGGTTTCAAATTCATCCCTAGTTAATCCTTTTTCTTTAAACCTAGCATCTCTTTCTCCTGTAGATTTAGCGATAGGAGCTTCATCTAATTTAGCTGTATAAATATCTTCTATCGCTTGATCAATTTTGTTAAGTTCTTGGTTGTGTTGATCCATAGTTGCTTTGTGCTCTGTCTCTAGGATCTCTAATTTAGCATCAAGCTTCTTCTTATTTTTAATCACAGTTTTTTCATGAGCAACCTCGTCTTTGTATCTGGCCTCTTCTTCAGCTATCTCTCCCTCTTTACGAGTTTTTTTCATTTCATTGTAGAATGCTTGCTCTGCTCCATACTCTGTTAAAGATGTATTAACATGATGTTTCTCATAAGATGCTTCAGCTAATTCAATTTTTGCTTTATATTCAGCTCCTTGCTCTTCAGTGAGTTTATTATCTTTAACTAAATTATCTACAATAGACATAGCAGCAGAACCGTCTCCTGAATAGTTCCAAATATTAGATGCTAATAAATTATCTACAGCTTTTTCATATGCTAATTGCTGATCAGCATTTGGGTTTTCCATAGATTCAGATAATATATCTATTGCATTATTATAAGAATCTATCTTTTTGTCAATTAATCTTTTGCCATTAGCTGCAGAGTCATAATAACCTCTAGTTCCACCCATAGCCGACCCCAAACCAACAGAAGACCAGAATACATCCCTTAACATAGCATTTTCTCCAAGAGGAGCGTCTTTTAACCATTCAGTCCAAGAGTCAAATGGTAATCCGTTAGCTTCTTGAATCTCTGCATACTTAGCCCATTCTTGAAATACTTCTTGATAGCCTTCGGTAATACCTTCAACACTTGCATAGGCTGCGGCAGCTGGTAAATTAAGCGCTACTTTTTTTAGTTGAAGAGCTGTAAATCCTTTTAAGGTATCACCAAATGGAGTTTTCTTTATAGGGCTTCTTAGTACTCTACCCATAAGCCCTCTACCAGCACCTCCAAATAATATGCCATATTGTAAAATATCTACTCCCATCCATGCAGCATTACTTTTCATAACCCCAGAAGCATATTGTGCGGCTTCTTTAGGAGTAAATTTTGGATTACCATTATCATCTACATCATTAGCCATTTGAGAATATGCTTCTCCAGCTAAATATCCCCCTTCAAATAAATTGGCAGTTGCACCACCTCCTATATATCCAGACATATTTCTTAAGAATTTAGTAGCCTTTACACCTTCTTTACCAGCATCTGTTCCTAAATATTTTAAAACACCAGATCCTTTTGTCCCTTTATATGCTTTTGTACCAGCACCTGTTAACTTAACACCTTTGTTCATCCTGCCAAATACTCTTGCTCCTTGCATACTTCTTAGTACTGTAGGGCCAAGTCTACCAAGTAGATTTGCTCCTGCCCAAGCTCCACCAGCATAAGGAATCATAAAAGATGCAGCATAAGGAACAAGTCTTGACATTTTAGAAGACCAAAATTCTCCTTTAAACATATCTTGCCAAGTTATATCTTGTAAGTCTTCAGACAATACTAAAGCATTTTCTTGTTGATATTCTGTTCCTACTTTTTTAAGGTAATCACCAACGCTAGTAGTAAGATCTCCTTCTCCTGGAGTAACAAGAGCTGCAGCCCAATCAATAGTATCTCCTGTACCAGCTACTAAGTCTCCCCATCCTGCCTTTAATCCTTTAGCAACTCTTGTCCCAGTAGAACCAATCATAGCATTTGGATCCATTATTTGCTCATTAGGTGCAGGTTCAGGATCTAATATACCTGACGTATCACTTAATATATCTTGTGAAGCTAATCCAGATGCATAACTATCAAATGCACGATCTTCATCAGTTTCTGTTTGAATTGATGATTGTATTAAATCACCTATTCCAAGAGGCTTGTCTTCCATTTTATCCTCATAAAGATTTTTTATTTCTTGTTCAGGAGATTGTAAACCTGTTGTGGGTTTGCTTAAATTACTCAATATATCATTAAGTCCTGATGTATAATCATCTGCCATTAGTATCCTCTTTGATGTTTTATTATTTGTCTAGCAAGTCTTCTACCATTACTATGGCTTTGTTTATCTATTTGAGTTTGACTATATTGGTCATACTCCCCAGTCTTAATTGCTTTCAGCATACCTTCAAATGCTGGATTGCCAGTTATTAATCCGTTTTTTAATATCTTAGTACTATATGCCATATACTGTCCAGGAGTTTGTGCAACCATTTGCTTTCCAGGATCTTTTTCTTCTGGATTAAATACATATGGATAAGTTCTTTCTTGCTGCGAATCTACATATAAATCTGCTATTATCAAAGGCATAACCTGTTGAATTTTTACTGCTGGCACTCCAGACATACCTAAACCTACAGTAAGAGTTTGATCGTATCCTGATATTAAATTAGGCACTGAATCAATAGGAGTGTTTAGCATTTTTGATAGTCTTTGTTGACTAGCAATTGTTCTTTTTGTTTGTCTTTCCTGATTAGCTAAATTTTCTTCATAAGTGGCTGTTTGTTCTGCAACTAAATTCATTTTAGCTGGATCTATTGCTTCGTTCATAGCCATTAACACAGATGCATCAGTCAAATCTAATGCTTTATAAAAAGCATCGTCAGCACTTATCATATCTTTATCAATAAGCTCTACTAAAATAGCAGGTTCAAATGTAAGATCTTTATATTCGTTCTCCATTTTTTTTCTATCGCTTTTACTTGTTACATCTGTAAGTATAATTTCTGTTCCGTCTTTAGCTCTTGCTTTCATTCCAACAAAAAATCCATTTACTGTATAATCCATCTCTTCATCTGCATCATAGAATAAGTGTGTTAGAAGATTACCTGATTGATCGTCTGCAGTTATTTGACTACCTCTTGTGGTAAACAGACCTGCTGTGTTTACATCTTGTATTGTACGGTTTTTAGAATCATAATTATTATTCTTAAACATAAGATTTATAATTTTATTTTCTATATTTGGGTTTGTAAGTATTCTGCCTCCAGAAGCAACTTGTGTGCCTTGAGCAATAAACCCTTCATCAACATAACTTTTAGTTTGCCAATTAGGATCATAACCACCCCAGCCATTAAAAACATCTCCCATATTTTTTTGATTATAGTATTGGTGAAATGTCTCTCCTTTATCTAAACTAAAATTACTAAAATAATCTTTACCTTTAGAAATGCCTAATGCTTTTGTGGCATTGAGTTTAGATTTTAATTCTGAACCAAAATTAAGATCCATTTCTTTTTCTCCAAATAAAACATTTTCTCCAAAATAACCGTCTTTATAATGCAGTTCTGCTTCAAGCCATGATAACATATCTACATCTGATAGATTATTCATTTCTTCTTGTGTTAGTTGTTGTTCTCTGGCTATATCAACTGCAACAGCACTGTAATTATCACGTAACACTTCTTCTAAATCAATTTTATCACTTTTATATCGTGCTTTTGTAGATTCATCTAAATAATCAGCTCTACCTCCAGTGAACAGAAAGTTGTCTGTTTCTTCATTCACAAAAGCATTAAACCTAGTTTTTGATAATCTAGTTAAGAATTTATCATTACCTCCTTCGTCTAACTGATATGACTTATATAATTCTAATGAGGCTTTATTTTTATTAACTCTTTGTGAAATAGGATTGTCTTTTAGTTTAGCTTTATATTCTGCTACTAAATAATCTAAATTACCAGATATTTGTGCATTAGCTACAGATCCATGGTTTCTTAGCACTTCTTGTATGTCTGCCCATCCTGATAAATCTTTATGCCAATTTCTAAAATCATCAATATCTTTATTTCTAGAAAAGTTATTTTTAGTATATAAAAGTTGTTGAGCGTCCTGTTGAGCTGAACTCAACTGAGATTGCATAGCTTTCTTTCTTTCTACTTCTTGTAAATCCATTTGACGCTGTTGTTGCATCAATTGCATTTGTTGCATTTTTCTTTTTTCACGTTGCCCTTGTATATCCCCTGCCGCCTGCATAGGGCCTGTTAACGCTTCAAAAAATCCATAATCGTATGTTGACATAATTTATCTATTAAATATTTTATTCTTCTTCTTCTGGAAAATAGTTATATGGTATACCTTGATATTCTTCTGCTATTGTATTCTCTTCTGCTGTTGAATTATCTGGCTCAGGAACATCACTAACAAACTGGTTGTCTCTTTGATTGCTTTTTTTCATAAACTGATCTACTAATGCGCCTATGCTACTTCCACCCCCCATGTTTGACATTAAGTTTGTAAACGCTGCTGATGTAAATCCAGCTGCTGCTTTTTTATCAGCCACTTGTCTTGCCATATCGTCAGCTTTTTCTTGTGCCGTTCTATTTAAATCAAAGTTTTCTTTAAAGAGCATCATTTTTTCATATTTATCTGCATTTTTACCTTGCAATTCTTCATCTTTTGCAGCAAACTCTAATAACGCAGAAGATCGTTGTGCATCTAAAACACCTGATTGTGCTAAGAATCTAGCTCTTTGTCCTCCAGATCCTCTTACAGCATTTTCTAATCCTATTTGATAAGCGTTATCTAATTCTTTTCTAAACTCTCTCTCTTGATCTGGGTGAAATCCTTTCTTTGCCAACTCCTTAGTTTGCCTTAAATGCTCCATAAACATTGGGGATAATTGAGGGCTAGCTAGTGGCTCTATTTCTTTCATAGCAGCATCCAAACCTTTCTTACCCATTATGTAAGATATAATAGCTCCAGGTCCACCAATAGCATCTAAAGCAGCACCAGCTCCTTTTAATAAACTTTCTCCCATATTTCCCACCCCAGATAAAGCATTTTGAAAAGATGATCTAGCTGACGGATCTATAGTCTTGGGATCTATTAATGGTTGTGGTTGATCTACCATAACTCCTTGTTGCGGATCTTCTGCTTCTTCTTCTGTAATTGTTTCAGCAATCGGTGCTGGAGCAACATCTACATATTTACCGTCTTTAAATATATAAGTAATGCCTGCTTCTTCATTTTTATAATATCTACCTTCTTCAGCGTCCTTTACTTTAGGAGTTCCTATAATTGGATTTTCTTTTTCAAATCCTATAGTTTGGTCCATATCCATACCATCGCCTACTATATTTACTACATCATCCTTAGTACCATCTTCAAGAATATTTGTCAATATAGGTGATGCTTTACTTTTTTCAGTATTTATGCTTCCATCTTGATTTAAAACATTGGTATTGTATCCTTGCTGAATTGGACTTATAATATAATTTTCATGACCACTCTTAGATACTTCTACTAATTTATTTACTCTATTTTCTTCAGCTTCTTTTTGTTTTACTAGTGCCGCTATCTCATTTTTTAATTCTGCAGGAGCTTCTTCCCCAGAATTTGTATATGATAATAATTCTTGTTCTTTTTCTTTAATTCTTCTTTCTGTCTCTTTTGTTGCAGCTACATAATTATCTATTTCTTTTTTTAATAAATCTTTTTTATATACATTTTCTTTTCTTTGAAAATCTGTTTGCATTTTTTGTAACTTTGCTTCTTTCTCTTTTATTTTTTTTAATGCTTTATTATAAGAATCACTGCCTTCTCTAAACCCAGACAGATTTTTATTCAGAATATCTATCTCGTTACGTAAACCTTTTTTAATTTTTGTATTTTCTTTTTCGTTTTCTAAGAATTTTAAATAAGGTGCTCTTCCACTGACATCATCTAAAAGCATCTTATTATTCTCCGCTTTTTCTTCTGAAGTTACATAGGAAGGTAAGTCGCCAGCTGTGCCTTTTTTTTCAGTCTGAGAATCATAATCATACTTCTTATTAGATGCTATAGGTTTGTCGGCTAATTGATATCTTGAACCAGATTCTTGGTCTAGAGTGTAAGTAGTGTTTCCTTGGTCATCTGTAGATGCTTTATATTTTCTTTTTCCTCCTACACCATTATGAATTACAGTTTCATTTATACTTTTATATATTTTATCATCTTCAGATAAAACTTTATTGGTTTCATAATCTGTAATAGTTAACTCATAATCTGTTGTGTCTTCATTCCAATCAACCTCTGCGTAATACCATTTCTTTTGCTTATTATCATAGATTCTTCCACCCCAATCAGGCGCTTCTCCTTCTGTTACAGTTTCTCCTTCTGCTACAGCCTCCTCTTCTAGTGTAGTTGTTTTTTCTTGAGCTATAACTTCTTCTTCAATTACTTCTGGTTCTGTTACTACAACTTCCTCTGCCTCAGGTACTATTTTAACATCACCCTTTAGGCCATAAGCTTCTTTTTGTTCTGGAGTAAGATTATTTATTTCTTCATCGGTTAATTCACCAAATGGTTTTAGGGCTTTTTCTTTTGGTATTGCTTCTATGGTTTCTTTGCCATCAAACACTGAAGTTCCTTCAATAGGATCATTCTCCATATACCAATCTTTATCTTCATCAGTAAGATCTTCTATTTCTTTTTCAGTTAACTCTTTATATGGTTTTCGTATAAATTGAGACTTCCAAACGAAGGGATGCTCTCCTTCTGTAGTATCTCCTTGCCCCTGTATCATTGTAGAAATATCTACATCCGCACCTCCTTTTATATTATTTTGATAATCTTCACTTTGATTATATTCATTTTTAGTATATGTATGCTGAGGATATCCATAAAAATACATATCTTTATCTGCATTACCTTGGCTAGGCCCTGTATAAAACCCTGTATTATGACCAATAGGTTTTACTATAGCGTCTGGATCTGCTTCGTTAACAGTTTCAAGGTGATAATGCATTCCCCCACTAGATAGTCTTTCATCAATAAGTCTAATGTTGTGCTTTTTAAATAATGCTACTGCTTCAGGAGTAAGGTCAGGCCTAACATATTCTCCATTAACTTTTTCTTCTGGATCAAAATCTTCACCAAATATATACTTATAAAAACTATGATTATCGTGTCCTTTACAGCCTAGATCAATAGCATGCCCCGTCCCGTGCTCACTAGCATGCTTATGGCCCCTGGTAGCTGAAGTTAAAGTAAACCCAAGTTCCAATCTTTGTAACTCATCTATAAAAGCAGCCATTTCTGGACTTATAGATTGTCCTGAGACATCTCTAGCTTTTAACTCTGCTGATTTTGATTTAGGCATTATGCATACATGTTATTAGACTTCCATTTATTAATATTATTTTGGGCTACCATTGATATTTCTTTATCAGTCATAGTTGCATTAA
>Ga0209337_1003113_pt1 | contig 11723 bp, 14 predicted proteins | sample LinPmetageLP53_FD_184044 | JGI IMG/M metagenome (GOLD analysis project Ga0209337, IMG submission 184044) | Marine viral communities from the Pacific Ocean - LP-53 (SPAdes) (version 2) | ecosystem: Environmental > Aquatic > Marine > Oceanic | place: Pacific Ocean | collected 2010-02-08 | reverse complement strand
GCATTCCGTCCGGCAACGCGTTCGAATCCGACTCCCCAAGCTCGGGAGATCTCGACGGGGTTGGGCCCATAATCCAAGAGGACGTGCCCACCTTCGCGCCAGCTGTGACAGGCGCAGAATGGAAAGCGCCGCGAACTGTGTCAGTGACTAGTGCTTCCTGCGTGAGTTCTGGGTAGGTTACCTCGCACTCAACCGAGTTTGCTGCAGCAAAACCTGATGCAGGTGTTCCCCATGCGCCCTGTTCTTTCACGTAGATGCGACCGATTCTTGATTCTGAAAATGCCATTTTGCGAACTCCTAGACTGTGCTGTCTAACTTATACACGATTGAACAGGTTATTGTCCCGGTCACCAGGCCATCAAATTCTGAAACTGGTCCCCCGAACAGGGTAATTTTGCAAAGATCAGTGTTATCCATTGCCAGTGTATCCAAGGCGCGAGAGACGCGCTCGACATCTTGCGCGATGCGGTCTTCAATTGCTGGGCTGTCTGCATACATGAGCGTGACGTCATATCCAGTCTGGTATAGGTCTGTCGGGAACATAGTCCCAGACCTAACAGGCACGGTCGAAAGTGTGACCGTAAATAAACGATCACGCGCTGAACGGATTTCACGCGTGCCGATAGCGACATGAGTGAACACGTCAACCGAACTCGCCTGGTCGTCCACCGAAGCAGCCTCAATCGCGGCGATAATTTTGGATCGTACTTCACTCGCCCTCATCAGCTTCCCAAACTACGCTTATCAAAAAAAGCGCGCCCTGGCGTAGCTCGCACTGCAGGCACTGAGAAAGTCGTGCGCACCTCTCCGTGTCCTACAACGCCGTCGTCATCTGAATCAATCCATTGCATAGCCCGTAGGGCGTCATGGATGCTACGCTCCAGGGCGCGCTCTTGGTCGGAAATATATGCGGAAGGATCAAAGCCTGGTGGGTACAACCCCTCTCGCGCTAGCTCAAGGCGTAACGAATGCACGCCAACGTCAACCTGAAATACAGAGGGGTCGCCGATCAAATGTGGGTAAGCACCAGCGCCCTGAATTCTCGACCTCACGCGCTCGGAGGCGCGTTTAGCGATTTCTTCATAGTGGCCAGCTGTGAACTGACCGCCCATCCCTGGGTATTGCGCGAGTATGTAACGAGCAGCCGATGCTGCAGTACAGGCTGGATAGAACTGTGTTCTCACCACGTGGGCGATCTGTTGGTGTACAGTCACCGTTCCGTCATTGTCGGTGACCGTCCACAACGCTTTGTAATTCAGACCGCGATTTGCAGTGTCTGCAGCCGTCAGGCTATAGCGTAGCTCGTACGCGTACAGCTTATCGCTGCTTGCGATTGTACCAGGCGGGGCGCTTTCAAGCGTGACAGTAGTGCCTGAAAGCTCAGATATTTGAACCGGGCCCTGCCACCCATCAGAAGCCTCAAGCCATATGTATGAGCCTTGCGAAAGATTAGTCGCAGAGCTGACTGTGAAAACCGTTTGGCTCGTTACAGTAGCGACTGTCCAAGCGCCTGAGGAGTGAGCTGCTGCGAGCGCTGCAGAACCCGAAGAAAGGGAAGAGGTATCGCCCGGCTTCCTGAACGACACTGTCGCGGAAGCCGGACGAGATTCTAATCCCTGTGGGAAAAGGACAAGCGTTGCCCCTTGATCTTCAAGAAGTTCCTGAGCCACATTAGCTCACCGCTCCTCCGATGAATCCATCAGGCTGAGGTCCGTTAGCTGTCGCAACGGCGAAGTCCACAGTCATGAGGAGCTGTCTAGTGTCCTGCTTGATTTCGGTGAGCGAGAAGTCTGGAGAGCTGCGCTCCCAGAACTTGATCGGGCTGTTTGCGTTGTCCGCAGTCATAAGCACCCAGTCATTCGCATCGCTCATATATGGATCCACCACGATTTCAATATTGAACATGGAAACCGCGTTCATCTGCATGGTGGAGGCGTTGCTATCAACACCACCGCTGAATCCAGAATGGATAATTTCGATTGCCGTCTGCTCAAGCTCTGGCGGGACTACAAGGAGCAAGGCTCCGTCCGCGAAGCTAGTGAACTGCTGTTGATAATTTTTGAACTGGCGAAGCTGCTTGATAGCGGCCATGATTGCTGTGCGGCTCAAGGCAGTCGTCAAAAGATTGTCACGCGTGCCGGACGTCATTGTGTGATCGTTAGCCGCGAGGGCCTTTCCGTCAGCTGTAGCGAAACCAGCTGCTGTGGAGGTGAAACCTGCAAGCTGCGTGAACGCTAATTTTCGATATTTTTCAGCTACGGCTTGGCCGAGCTTCTGTGCAGTCAAAGCTGTGATTTCAGGAATGTCCTTAATATCGTACTTATTCAACTTCACCTGCACTGCGTAACCTTGATAAGTCAAAGTAGATGCGCCAGTTGAATCAATTGCTGCTGCTGTGATTCCTGCGTCTGGCGTGGCTCCACCACCGTCCCAGGTAGGGACATCGCCGATACCAGTTAATGACGCGATTCTCAGCGAAGCCGTGTCTGTGTTTCGGAAATCGACTACTTTCCGCCATTTGTCAGGAACAGCCGAAAGGCCTTCGAAAAATCGGGATACGGATGTTTGTTTGACGTTGCTTGTGGTCAGTGCCATTTGCGGAAATCTCCTTGAGTTCGATGCCCATATTAACAGCCGAAAAAAGGCTTGTCATGGTCAAAAAACGGCTTTTTTCAAAAATGTCCTAAAAGGAACAGAACTCATCCTAATTCGTCCGAAAGGGGTGTGACCGCTGGTAGTGCATCACCGACCTTCCTTCAGGAGAAAACCGATCGCAGTGAAGCGGTTTTTTGAAGCGAAAAAACCTACCGTTTGCCCGGCGCTGGCTCGGTAAATTCACGCTGATTTACAGTGACAGCACCAGCGCCCGCGATGTTTTCAATTCCCCCGATGTGCCCACCGAAAGAGTCATTTATCATGCGGGCCCGCTGCAATTTTGCCTCACGTTTTCGTTCACGTAATGCTAGGAAGATTTCGGGTGGCGCGCACAAATACAGGTTGTGTTCGGTCTCTTCCTCGAAGCCTACAAGACGTGTTCCTTTCGGTGCGATTTGATAACCTTGCGATTGCATCGTCGCTGCTGTTTGCTTGTGGAAACCTAGACGGTTGTCGAAGCGAACAAAGTGCCAATCCTCAAAACCTTGTGGCTTGAACCAATGACCGACACCGAACTCTTCGATTCTGTCATTTTCTGTTATGTACGAGCTCAGCTGCGCTACGGCACGCGCACGGAGTTCATCGACTGAAAGCTCTGTGTTTTTTTTGTTTCCGCGTTGGTTGCTCATTGCTCACTTCCTGTCATTTTCTGCAAAATCTTCAAAGCCGTTTCTTGGGTGAAAGTCCCGTGCTTTGATTCTTTGAAACCCTTTACGATTTCTGAAGGGTCTGGTGCTGTTTGCATTTGTCTTGCGTTGAAATAGATCGCTGACTGCTGTCGCCATTGGTCAATCGTTGCGCGCCCTTCTGCTGTCGTCGTGTCAACGCTTGGTGCTAGCGCTAACAAATCGCTGTCAGGCATATCTAACTTCGCGCCGATGTTTCGTAAATAGACTAAGCGCTCGCGCTCAAGCTGCCTATCAACTAATCCTTTCAATCGTGCGCGCTCATCCTGCGCCATTTGCAGCTGCTCACGGAGCAAGTCCTCCGCGTTGCGCGGTTCTTCCTTCGGTGCAGGCTGTGGTTCAGGCGCCTCAGGTTTCGGCACGTCTGGCGTCAATTGTGGCGCTACGATTTGCGCAGCTGGTTCAGGGTTAACAGTCGCAGCTGGTGCGGAAGTTTCTGTTTTCACCCATGGCTCGACCGGCGCTGGTGCCGGGGCCGCGTCTGCAGCTGGCTCGGCCAGGTTGCCTTCAATGGTCAAGGTTCCGCCGTCAGTAGGTAACTCGTCACGCATTGCCTGCCTCATATTTCGCGTTAGCGCAGAGATCAGCCGTGCACACGTATTCGCCCGAACTCTTTAACTCTGCGACAAAACCGTATTTCTTGACCAGCACCGCTGCCTGCGCTTTGTCGCAAGCAATCGTCCTGACTACTGCCCCCGTGTTTTTCGGGTTTTCCGGCATGACTAGCTCTTTCTTTTTGGCTGGTGCTTTTTTCTTGGCTGGTGCTTTTTTTTTCTTATCAACCATTGGTTTCCCTTACTTCAAATTTTTGTATTTGACGAGCTTCCGCTCGGCGCGCTGTATCGAGCGCTTGATTCTACCCTGGGTTCGGGTGATCTTAAATGAGTTATCCGTTTCCCTAATTAACGCAGAAAGTTTCGCATCGTACGACTCTTCAATGAATTTGTAAACCTTCTCGGCCTCAGCATCAGAAATCCACAGAAGTCCTAGACGCTCCCTGCGTGCTGCGTAGAACGCTTTATCAGCGTTCCGTGTCTTCCGGCCCTTAGGCCCTTTTTTGAACCACCCTTCTGAGCTGCCATAGAACGCGACGATGATATGCTCTGGCGTCATTGCGCGCACGCGCAAGCTTTTCCACATCTCGCCGGTCAGCCAAAAATTCTTCGCCGACGCGCCTGTCAACTCATAATGGTATCTCAACGAGCTGGCATAGCCTACCGTCCCAGTCCGTGGCAGCGGCCCGCGTATACGCCCTTTCGCCGGTTGTGGTTTTGTTCTGTCTACCCAAAAAATGTAATTCTTTTTTCGCCGGTCAGCATACGTGCTGAACTTCTTACCGTTTGCGTCGCGGCTTTCAGACACCACGCGAGCACGCACCTCAGCTGCAAGCATCCGGACCACGTTGATCAACGGAGCAGCACGTTTCATCGCTTCTTTGTCCCACTCTGGCCGATTTCCTAGACTGCGCGGAATCCACTTGACTTTGACGCGCATGTCAATCATTAGGCCACTTGGCCCGGCTTTTTGGGAATCTCTGCGATCCCCTCTGTCGTAGGTGCCCGCCCCTGTGTCACACGCGAATCCGGCGCGACTATCGCTTGCATTTGTTGCCATGCTCGCAGGTTTTCTTGCACCTGCATTTTCGCTTCGCGTTCCGGTATGCCTTCGCGACGTGCCAGCTCTTTCGCTGGAGATGTAAGACCAGCATCGAGCGCCATGCGTACCGCTTGTTCGCGGTGCAGCTCATCCATAGGTGGGTCCGCCTGGTGATACGATACGCGCACCTCAGTTTCCGGGTAAACACTAGCGCCTGCACCGCGTAGCTCATTACTCCACAAGCGTATCAAATCCCATGCTTGCTGTTCCGCTTTCTCGAACATCTTAGCGTGACGTGCGCGCTCTATGTCACGCTCATGCATGTCCATTCGTTTCGCCACGGAAGAAATCGCGCCTGAAGTTTTCAAAAAGACGTCAGGGTTCACACCGACGAAAGCGAGAACGCTCCGCAGGTATTGGTCGGCCGCTTGTTGGTATTCGGCGAGCGGTGGGTTCCCGTGGCGGAAATCGAAACTCATCTCTGGGTCTGGCAAGCCTATGACCGACTCCGGCCCGAGCTTCAGCTCTGTGGCTGCAGCCGCGCCGACACCTGTGATGACTGGTTGGCCGTAACCTTGGAGACTAGCGATGTGACCGATGTCCGTGTAGGTTAAATCAAGCGCGAGCTGTGCGTACAACAAATCCTGCGGCACTGGTGCAAACCATTCACCAGGCGAGGGCTCTGAGCCACGCAACATGACGACAGGAACGCGGCCTAGTGGGTTTACTGGTGAGTCGCCCCACAAAGGCTGCCCTATCATGCCCTTCGGGCCATCTTCCCAAACAGCAGTGTCCTTCGTGATTTTAGCGATGCCGTGCGTAACGATTCCCGAGGCTGGGTCTTTTGCGATTGGCAGCTGTACCCATGCAGCCTCTAAATCTTCAACGTCGTCACCATATGGCACAGCGAGCTTGAACTCTTGATCGTGAACTGGGATGCACATTAGACGCACGCCGCCACGATTGTCTGGCCATACCCACAGCGTCGCGTTATTCATTGCGACTAGCTGCTCATGTACGGATTGCATCTTATCGTCAAATCCGATCATTTTGTACATAGAATCGGCAGCGCGGTTCAAAGCTTCAGGTGGCACGCCGTTCACTAGGAACTCACGCGTTGGCCTGCGCTGGTATAGCGTCGCCAGGCTGCGCGCTAAACGCTGCACAAACGGAACGACGCGAATAGTGCGCTGGTCCCAGGTGTCAGGAAACATGTCCTGCAAAACGTCAAGCGTGACCCGGTGGTCCCGTCGCAAGTAGTGGTACAGGGCTTCGGTTTTATTGGACCAGTCAGTCTTATCTTCGACGGTGACGGTGCCTTTTCGCAAAGTTATCAGCATGGTCCCCGGACCTTAGCAGATATGCAGCAGACTTGTCATGCTCAGAAAATACAGCGCGACAAGCGTACCTCCAGCTATCGATAGAATGGTCGCTCTGGTTGTCTTTATAGGGCTCGTCGGTAATTAATCCTTCGCGGTTTACTTTCCAACGGTACATGCCCAATGATTTGACAATCCCTCTAGGGTTGTCGCTATCCCAAAGGCGATCAGCGATTAGCAATTTCGGTGACTCTTCCATGGGGTCGAATAAAGCACGCATAGCTTCAAGGCCTGCGATCACCTGCTGCTCTTTGCGGGTGCGCATGCGGTGCACAAACGCTGAGGGGAACTTGTACATCATCCAAGACAGCATTTGTTTCACAGCGCGGTCTCCGCAAATGTGCGCGGGTTCTTTCTTCAAAGCTCTGCACTTTTCCGTGACGATTTGTTTTTGCATTGTTTCTGGCACTTCGTTTTCGCACCATTCATCGAAAATGACAGCTGTGCCATCGGGTAGCATTTGCGCCCAGCCATAGTAGGGGTTTGAATAACCGAAGTCGCACGCGAGCACGTATGGCAAAGAGGGGTCGTAAGTCCATGGAATGCTGTGGCGTTCTCGTGTCACCTCTGGAAAAATGATGTTTGACGGCCTTAAAATTTGACCGAGAACTTCCTGTTGATATGAGCGCTTAGAGTGGCCCTGTTTCAACGCAGCGACGAAGCTGTCAGGAAGGTGTGGGTTTTGCATAGAAGTCGCTCGGCCTGCCCACCAATCAGGCTTGGCTGGTGTGGCGCGTTGCTCAACGAACATGCGGGGAACACCGCGCAGGCCTTTCGGTGTCGTTGTAACATTCACCTCAAGTGTCTGCGCCAAGGGGTCGCGAACGCGGTCATTCAATGTGCGGAACACGTATTCAGGGCGCATGCTCACTTCGGATTCGTCGATGTTGACTGCACAGAATGTGAATCCGCGCAGGTTGTCTACGCGATCAAAGCTTCTGAAAAGCAGCATACCGCCACCGACTAAGTCTGCCTTCGCCATGCTACGGTGATATTTCCGCATGAGTGGCGTTCCCATGCGTGCCATCCCATCGCACAAACGCAACCACTCGGGAAGGATGATATTTTGCACGGAGTCAAATGTAGGCGAAACGAAAGCTGCCGAACAACCAGGGTTCATGATTATGGCGAGCATCATCTGAACTACACTTGCAAGCGTTTTCCCTGCACCAACGCCAGAAACGAGCAAGCGGTGGCGCGCTGGCGACAAATGGAACCGCAGCTGGTGCGGAAGCGGGACATAGCCTGTAGCACTTGAAATCAACTGCAGCGCTCGCGCTCGATTTTGTTCTTTGCCTACTTCATCGCGAAACTGTGCCCAACTTAAAGAGCGCTCACCACCAGGCAGCGCACTATTGGACGTGACGTCTGCCCGTGTCGCGCGGCTTGGCCCGCTGCTCATTCTGCCACCAGATCGTCGCCATCGTCTGGCTGTGGCGTTTCTTCCCATCGCATTCCCTCTGGCAAGGAAAACAGCTGGTGTTCAGCTCCAGCTGCGCTTGGGTCTGCTAGACTGATTTGAGTTAGGTGGCGCAGCGAAGACAAAATTTGTCGCGTGTCTGCGTTGACGCCTTTAGCGATTTCCTGCTCTAGGAACAGGCAAGTCAGCTCAAGTATGTCTTTCACGCTTGCGGCCCGCTGGTCCTTGATGCGGCTCAAAGTATCCTGCATGCCGTTCGCCAGCCTGTTGTCGCGCTCAACCGCTTGTCCCATTTGGTCTATTTCTAAGCGCGCCGCGCTAGCCTTAGCCTCAAGCAGCTGTGCCCGCGCTTCTTCAATGCGCGCCTTTTGCTTTCGTAACCCAGACTCGTATTTCGCCAGCGAGCGCATCCCGTACAAGTTAAGAAGCAATTCATCAGCTCTGTTTCCAGCTGCGTCATCGCGTTGTGCTCGCTGCTTTAAGCGGTCGACCGCTGCACCGATTTCGGCCTGCAGCACCTCTTCCTCTTGATAGTATCTCTGCACCGCTAGCCCTAAGGCCTTCACATCTTTGCGAACTGTTTGTGGTGTGACCGCGAACTTTGCCGTGACTACTCTGTAAATCTCAGACCGAGGTATCCCTTTCCGATATAGCCCAGCAATGAAACGCTGTCGTTCCTGTTTAGCCTCTGTCGCTGGCTTAGTCTGTTTGCCTTTACCGCTCAAGCATCTAACCAGGATCGTATCGCGCCTAAGACCGCGTCAGGGTTTTGTTGCGCGCATATTTCAACCCTGTCACCCTCTTCAAAAGTTTCAAAAAACCGCCGTGATTTCGTGATGCGGCCTTTCACCCACGATTGGTTTTGATCTGTGTTCCTTGCTGTTCTACGCTGTTGACCGATTTCAGGTGGCGCTGCAAACAATACGCAACGCTGCCGAACTGCTGGGTAGTTAGTTGAATACCAGGTGCGCACATTTTGATTTGAAAACCTGTCTCCGTCGTAGATGGTGAGAGCATGGTTTGACAAGCGTGCTTCCCAAAAATGCAAGCAATCTTGAACGCCGTTATATGGCACGCGGTCTGCGCCGTCGAAAGTGTGGTTGCGGTAATGGCCCGCTAAAGCAACGAAGGGCCCGCACGTCCATTTCGGCGCTTCAACCAGGTAGGACTCCTTTTCAACGAACTGTCGCGCAGCTGTGGTTTTCCCGAGGCCTGGTTCACCGACTATCCACAAAATTGTAGGCATCAACGGCCTCCATTAAAATCATTAGCAAAACAGGACCAATCAAGGTCCATCATAATCACTTGACCTGTCTCGCGATAGTGGTTTTGTTTTGGTGGCTTCAAACCACAATCATTAGTCACTTCTAATCGCAGCTGTTCAGGTAACTCGCTTTTCCTTGCTTCCCAAAACACCTCTAGTTCGCCAGGGTGGTCTGTTTCTGCTTGCTTGATGCGGTCGTGCAACATGTCATTGTAGACATTCGGGTATCGCCGGTTCGGCCTGTGCCAGCTCTTGTATGTACACAGCGCGGACTCCATAGTGAAATAACCTACGTCCTTTTCCCATGGCTTGCCCTTTGCGCGCTGCTGCGCTTCCTCTAGCAAGACCTGCCCCTCGTAGGTTAACCACTGAATCATTTCCTTTGAATATTTGCCTGTGAACGTGGGGTTGGTTTCATGCCAATCTAAATCATCACGCCCGAGCACCTTGCATATTCCATTTCTGTGAGACCTGCTGCCACTTATGTCCTCCAGAAACAATCGGTCACACTGCACGTTCACGCCCATAATGCTGAGGTATTCTAGGTATGAAAACGCAGAAAGCCTTCCGAAGTAGGCAAAGCGTTTCGTCACTATAGGCCAAAGCTTTCTGAAATTAATATACGGGTCTTCAGATGGTGCTACGCGTTTGAAAAACTCTACTTGGCTTTGCCCCTTAAGCAATCGGCGATAGCATGAAACCGCCTGCATAAACTTCACCCTGAAATAACGGCGATCTGTATCAAAACGCATGGTCGGCGCTAGTGTCGGCCATGCAGCAGCCAGCTCTGTCTCGTCCAACGTGTGGACATCTGGGTAGCGCTGCGCGATTGCGTAGGAAGTGCAGGGGTTTTGCGTGTTCCCATTTAAGAAAGCAAACCACAAACAAGCCTCAGCATCCCACCCGAACCTGTCACGCAAGTATGGGAAAAGGTAGTACACGCAGCCAGGGTGAGCGCGGTATTTTAGGTGGAACTCGTAAAAGCGATGGAACACTTCTCGCCTGTAGCGCGGCATACGGAAGTCCATGCCTGCAGTCAATGCAGTGACCTCGTTTTCACCCATCAAATGGCTGTAACGTCCCAGGGGAATCATTTCAACGAACCTCTGTTTTTCGCTTTCGCGTGTTCCTCTGCAGCTGTGCCGCAAAGCTCAACCCTCGTTCGGTAATAATAAACGCAGCTTATGCGTTCGTAATCGACACCAGCCTTGCCATCGGCCACACACTCAGTGTTCCCGTGATATGCGTGTGGGTCAAAGAACAGCACGTCACCATCTTGCATGTCAACTGCGAAACGGTACTCAGGGAAAACAAGCTCGTATCCAGTGAACGCGCCCTCTCTGTGAACGGAGATGCACCCGAACCCAGCCTTGAAGTCGCCCGCGTCCGTGTGTATGCAGCCCGCGTCCGTGTTGTTCACCGTGATGGTGGTGTATGGGGTGCCGGGGATAACGAAATCACGCGAAGTTTCTGCAGCCTTTTCGGCCTGCGCTGCGTACCGCTTGGGAACATGTTGTGCGAAAAGACCTGCTACATGCTGCGCCAGTGGCAGCACCTGCAGCCAGGCTTCAGGCTCATCACGAACTAGGGGTGTCTGCCTGCAGTATGGAAACCGGCCCCCGCTAGGGCCCAGGAAACCCACGGTGATAGAACGCATGTTCCGTGATCTAGTTGAACGGCTAATGGTGCCGTCCTTTTTTTGCTGCACCTTCCGTCCCCCTGCATACGCTCCACGGTTGTCTGTGGAACGGTTGCGCAGCGAACGAAGGGGTGGCTTTGCACAAGCAGCAATCTCCTCGGGCACAGCGTTCGGCACGTAAACCGCCACCAGCTGCCCTGCTCCGCTGTAAACCGTCGCAGGCCCTGTCAACATAAAATCATAGTCCTCAGGCGTGCAATACGTGCCCAACCGCTCGGCCACCTTGCTCGCTGGCACTTGGCCTCGCAGCTGTATCTTCATTCCTCTAGTGCCTCGGCTGCTAGCTGCACAACATGGAACACCGTGTCGGTGATGTTGTCTTGAATGTGATGCTCACCGAGCAACGCTACGCGCTCAAGAAAAACTGGCGCTGTGTCTGCGTTCAAAAACAGCTGCACCATACGAACGTGACTTGTCGGGAACATAGCTATCTCGCCCTCGTCTGCTTCTGGCATGATAGCGCCGCCCTGGCCTGGGTCTGGTGGCAGTATTGAAACCTCCTCGATTTCGCCTTCTATTTCGGCAACAATTTGGAACAGCTCTTCCTCGTCCCAGCCTAACCCGGCAGCATCGAAGTCTTGATCTGCGATAGCTCGCTGTATGATGTGCGCCACGCCCTGGTCGTCCCATTTAGCAAGCTCATTGAGGCGATTATCGGCTAGCGAAAGAAGCTCTGCTTGTTTAGTGCTAAGATCTAAGAACCGGACCGGTACGCTCTTCAGGCCCATTTCAAGAGCTGCCTTGAGGCGCGTGTGGCCTGCGATGACAATGTTGTCTTTTTTGCGCGCTACAATAGGCGCAGCGAAACCGAAACGCTCGATTGAGGCGCGAACATCTTTCACCGCTCCTGCGTTGTCTCGCGGATTGTCTTCCCATGGTACTAGGGTATTCGGGTCAACATATTCAGCCGCTAATGCTTGTTTTTTGCTTGGCATCTCTCATCCTTCTCATGGTCATGGGGGGTGTAATTGTTTAAAGGGGCAAAAAGTGTTTTAAAAGGCGCTTAAAACGTAACCCCCAAAAC
>Ga0209337_1003112_pt1 | contig 11724 bp, 20 predicted proteins | sample LinPmetageLP53_FD_184044 | JGI IMG/M metagenome (GOLD analysis project Ga0209337, IMG submission 184044) | Marine viral communities from the Pacific Ocean - LP-53 (SPAdes) (version 2) | ecosystem: Environmental > Aquatic > Marine > Oceanic | place: Pacific Ocean | collected 2010-02-08 | reverse complement strand
CATTGTATAGATGCAGTCTCATCACAGGATTTAATTTATATGGAAAAACAACAACGAGGTAATGATATATGAAAGCAATATTAATAAATGTAAAAGACCAGTCAGTAACTGAAGTCGAACATGATAATACATTAAATAATATCTATGAGTTATTAGACTGCAGAACTTTTGATGTAGTAAGGATTGATGAAGTAGATAGTATTTATATTGATGATGAAGGATTGTATGTAGAAGAACAGTTATACTTTGAGTATGGAGGAGATCAACATGCAGTAAGACTAGCCGGTAACGGATTGATACTAGGTGTAGATGATGATGGTAACTCTACTAGTCCTCACATTACTCTTGAAGATGTTAAAGGTAGAGTTGGTTTCTTACCACAAGGATACGCATGGTAGACATAGAAATTTATGAGTACAATGATGCAGGTACTATGGTTGAATGGTATTGGAGTGATCAACTTAAAAAGAATTGGAAGACTTGGAAACCTAAAGTTACCGATGTATTGTTAGTAGACTTGACAGACAAAGAAAGAAATGGTAGACTTGTTGTAGAAATTTTTGAGGGAGTTATGAATAGTGAACATCCTAAGAAGATTAAAGAAAAAGGAATATATAAAATAAGGAAATGAATGGATAGTTATTTAGTAGAAGTAATAGATGAAGAGAATGAATCGTGTGTTATAATTAATTTTGCAGAAAGCATACATGAATTAGTAGACAACGTAGTTTGTATGGAAAACTTTCGGTGTATAAAAAAGATTAAACGACAATCAGATCAGAAAGATATTAAGTTAGTTAATAATGAAATAGACTTAGAAGAACTTAGAGTATACAGAATTTTGATTGATGATGAGGTTGAGCTAAGAAACATATTAATTAATAATGACGAGGGAGTAGACAACATACAATGAGAACATCAACAGGTAAAGTTGTACATGAAAGTGTAAAGAAAAAAACTTCAATTGGTAGAGGTAATGTAGGTTTCTCTACCATGAATAAAAGAAAGAGACAAACCTATAAAGCTTATAGAGGGCAAGGCAAATGACAGAGTATGACGTACATAAGATGTATGCTGAGCAGGTAGAACAAAATAGAATCACCTCTCTACATGCAAATCATGGAGTGCTTGAAGTTAGATATGCTGATGGTACAATGGCAGTCTACAAAAAAAGTAGATGGAGAACTAAACTAAAAAAAATAAGGAGAAGACAATGAAAATTGTAATAACATTGATAACACTATTAACATTAGTGGTTGGAACAAATATTTTTATCAGAGTACAAGATCAAGACAGGTTAGATACTGCTTTGATTTTATTAGATGAAAGAATAAGTTACACCCAAAGTAAAGTTAATAGTTTAGAAGACTATGTAGCTGACACCACAATAGACTTCGAACACATGCAGTATGTCATGATGGATAATATCAAAGACGTAGCTACTGGTATAGAGAAGCACAAGCATGAGCCTGTGTACATTGAAAAGAAAGAAGAACCAGTTGTAAAAATTACAGCAGATATAGAAAGACTATATGACCCTGAAACAAAACTACATGTCCCTAATGTAGCAACCATCCCTGCTCCCGTAACATTTCGTTGTCCGAAATCAAAAGGGAATCTTGGTAAGTTTATTGAGAACGTAGCTTTACATAGAGACTATAATTTTATTATGACTTACGATGTGTTGAATAACAAAATAAGTAATGTAACATTTGATAAAAAATTACCTAGCAAATTAAAATCTGCTATGATAAAATATGTTAGTTCATTAGATAGCTTCGGTACAATTGCAGACTGTAAGTTATCCATTAAAGTATTGGAGAATTAAATGCAACAAGAATTTTATAGATTAACAAGAGACGAGTTCAAACAATGGGATATGTTTTGTACAGACAATGGGAAAGAAATGTATGAGAACAAAGATAGTTATGCTATCATCTACATGCCCAAGTCTGATAGTTATCACTTGTATGTAGATCAAAAAGAACAATCAGGTATGCAAAACTTTTTAGAAAAAATGCTTGCATACGATTTGTAAAGATGGTATAATGCACTTACTCAAGATAATGACCTTCATATTAAAGGCTTTCCTTGAGTCATTAAGTAGCATTAGCCCTCTAAACTCCATCCTCCTCAAGGAGCTACTTAATTCAGTTATCTGAGGTGATGGGGCAACTGACTCATAGCCCCAACTCGAAAGAGTTAGCTATGGTTTTTATAATACTGTTAAATAATAAAGGAGAAAAGATATGGCAGTAGTAAACGGAACTGCGTATTGGGCAAGTATTAAAACACCTAATACGAAATTCGAGCCGGTGTACACAGTCAACCTTGTGGTTGATGATGATACCGCAAATGATTTTGCGTCAAGAGGACACAAGATTAAACAGATGGACGAAGGTCCTTCTATTGTTATCAAAAGAAAAGTTAACGGACCTAATGGAATGGTTCGTACAGCACCTAGATTGTTAGATGCTGAGAAGAATGAAGTTAACTATTCAGTTGGTAACGGTTCTAAAGTAAGAGTACAATTCAACGAGTACGAAGGAGAGAATAAGTATGGTCCTTATGCAGGGCTAGACTTACAAGCTATCCAAGTGCTTGATCTTGTAGAGTACAGATCAGAAGATGGTGCAGAGCTGTTGGACGGGGAGGAATTCTAATGGTAGATACCCCACAACTGCAGGGTGCACCTATAACGATCGCACAAGACGATGGTTCTACCGTAGTCTATGATACAGGATTGTTATCAAATGAAGCACAACAGGCTGTCGATATGATTGTCTTTATCGGAAGATTAAGAAATATATTAGATACGTCTGGGCAAGTGTACAGTAATGTTGTCAAAGACAACTTGAATGAAGAAGCTATGGTTGAAACTGTAACTTCGGACAGTGAGAGTGTTGAAGAAGACAGTGCTGACAAAGAAGATACTAAGTAATATTAGTATTGTTTTTAAATCGGGGGCAGGTTCTCATGGCTTGCCCTCATTTTTTTATGAGGAGAATAAATGGATCAAAGTAATTGGGATAAACATAAACTACCCTGTTCTAAATGCGGTGGCAGTGACCCAGTATCTACTAACACGGATGGCTCAGGCTACTGCTTTAGCTGTCAACATCATTACAAAAACTATCAACAAGAAGTTGATGGAAACATTGTAGACATGGCTTCACACAAAGAGCCTAGTACATTTTTAAACTCATACACAGGAGTCTTTGGAGATTTAACTGATCGTAAGATTAGTGAGAATGTTGCAAAGAAATATGCTGTGCGTGTAGTTTATGACAACGAAGGTAAAGTAGCTAAGCATATCTATCCTTACTATAATAGTAATGAGATTGTTTCTACTAAGACACGGACTGTAAGTACAAAAGGTTTTACAGTTGAAGGTGGTTACGAAGGTACTGGTTTATTTGGAGAGCAACTCTTTGGTAAAGGAGGTAAGTACCTTACTATTACCGAAGGTGAATGTGATGCCATGTCTGTGTATGAAATCTTTGATAAGAAGTGGGCATCAGTTTCTATAAAGCGTGGTGCTCAAGGTGCAGTACGAGATATCAGAGACAGCATAGAGTTTGTTGAATCATTTGATAATGTTATCATTTGTTTTGACAATGACAAACATGGTAGAGAAGCAGCACGTAAGGTTGCTCGTATTATAAAACCGGGAAAAGCTAGGATAGTTACATTGCCCGAAGGGTTTAAAGATGCTAATGCTATGCTTGAACAAGGACAGTATGCACAGTTTACAAAAGCTTGGTGGGATGCCAAGACATATACCCCATCAGGTATCATGGAACTGTCTAGTGCTAAAGATAAATGGTTACACAGAGAACAGAAAGATAGCATTGCATATCCGTGGGAAGGACTTAACAAAAAGCTGTACGGTATGCGTAAAGGAGAGTTAGTTACATTGACCGGTGGTACAGGACTTGGTAAGTCAAGTATCACACGAGAGCTTTCTCATTACTTAATAAAGCATACATCAGACAACGTAGGTATCATAGCCCTTGAAGAGAACTGGCTCAAGACTGCAGATGGTTTAGTTTCTATAGAAGCTAATGATCGTTTGTATCTTGAAGAGAAACGTAATAAGTACACAGACGAACAACTCACCGAGTTATTTGATAGAGTTATTCAGAAAGATAAAGTATTTATTCATGCTCATCTTGGAGCTACAGATATTGATGAGATCTTTTCTAAGCTTAGGTATATGATTGTCGGTTGTGAATGTCAATGGGTCGTAGTAGATCACTTACATATGTTAGTCAATCAACTTACAGAATTTGATGAACGTAGAGGTATTGATAATCTTATGAATAGATTACGTTCTTTAGTTGAAGAGACTGGTGTAGGTATGTTCTTAGTATCACATCTAAGACGAGCAGCAGGTGAGAAAGGACACGAGCAAGGTATTGAAGTATCTCTATCTCATCTTAAAGGTTCACAAGGCATATCACAACTATCAGATTGTGTGATTGCATTAGAAAGAAATCAACAAGCAGACGATGAAGTAGAATCCAATACAACCAAAGTTCGTGTACTTAAATCTAGGTACACCGGTGATACAGGATTAGCTTGTAGCTTGCTTTATAATTCAGATACTGGTAGAATGAATGAGATTACAGATGATGTAACGCTTGACGATCTACCATTTTAGGAGAAGGTATGAAAGAAATAGTATTCGATATAGAAGCTAACGGGTTACAACCCGATAAGATTTGGTGTATTGTAGCTAAACCTTTAGGTGAAGCTGTTGTATCCTTTGGTCCAAACAAGATCAAAGAGGGTATAGAATTCTTACAGTCGGCTGATTCTTTAATTGGGCACAACATCTTAGGATTTGATTTGCCTGTTATTAAAAAGTTATATGGTGTAGACTTAAGTAACTTACACATTAAAGATACATTGGTAATGTCTCGTTTGTTTAACCCAGTACGTGAGAACGGACACAGTTTAAAAACTTGGGGTTACATTATAGGTTTTCCTAAAGATGAGCAACCTGAAGATTGGGAACAGTTTTCACAGGACATGCTTAAGTATTGTCAGAAGGATGTAATCTTAAATGAAAAGGTATACAACAAACTCTTACAAGAAGGTGAACAGTTCGATGAAGAGTCTATTAATTTAGAACATGGCATTGCCGAAGTCTTGAAAGATCAAGAAGACTTTGGGTTTGAATTCAATCAAGAGTATGCCATGATGTTAGTAGCTCAGCTCAAAGAACGTATGTTTAAAGTAGAGAAAGAAGTACAAGAAGTATTTAAACCTAGACTAGTTGACATCAAAAAAGTCTTTCCAAAATTAAAGAAGGACGGAACTTTATCAAAGTCTGGATTGACATCTGATGAATATGATAAACTGATAGCAGAAGGTGACTACTTACCTTTTACAAGACAGAAGTTACAGACATTTAATCTAGGTTCTCGTAAACAAATAGGTGAATACCTTACAGATTTTGGTTGGAAACCTAATAGATTTACCCCTACTGGTATGCCTATTGTAGATGAATCTTCACTGGCTAAAGTCAAGAAGATACCGGAAGCTAGATTAATAGCAGAGTTTTTATTATTACAAAAACGTATAGCTCAGATTGACTCGTGGATACTAGCTACTAAAGAAGACAATCGAGTTCATGGGTTTGTAATTCCTAATGGTACTATCACTGGTCGTATGTCTCATCGTGCTCCTAATGTTGCACAAGTTCCGAGCGTTAGTAGTGAGTATGGTAAGGAATGCAGATCATGTTGGACAGTACGTGACGGTTACAAATTAGTAGGTATAGATGCAAGTGGATTAGAATTACGAATGCTTGCACACTATATGGACGATAAGGAATATACAAATGAGGTTACAGAAGGAGATATACACACAGCTAATCAAAAAGCTGCAGGACTTAAATCAAGAGATCAGGCAAAGACATTCATCTATGCATTTATATACGGAGCAGGAGATGCAAAAATTGGGAGTGTGGTTGGAGGAGGTAAAAAACTTGGATCAGAACTTAAGCAACGCTTCCTCGATAATAACCCATCACTTAAAGTTCTTAGAGAACGAGTATCTAAAGCAGCTAAGCGAGGATACCTCAAAGGATTAGATGGTCGTAAGATATTTATTCGTAACGAACATGCTGCACTCAACAGTTTACTACAGGGTGGTGGTGCTATAGTTATGAAGAGAGCTTTACTTATGTTACAAAGTCTTATAAAATTACAAACTTTAGATGCTAGATTTGTTGCTAACATTCATGACGAATGGCAGATGGAAGTTCGTCAAGACTTAGCTGATAGTGTCGGTGAGTTAGCAGTTGACTGTATTATTAAAGCAGGAGAATATTATAATCTTCGTTGTCCAATGGACGGTGAATACAAAGTAGGAGATAATTGGAGTGAAACCCATTAATTTAAATATAAAAAGAAAAGGAGACCTAGCTGAGTACTATGCAGTAACTTGGTTGTGGGATAATGGTTATGAAGTCTTCCAAAACTCAGGCTGTACTGGTCCAATAGATATGATTGCAATGAAAGAAGGACAGTCAACTTTGATTGATGTTAAGACTATGAGTAAAGATAAAGGTACTCCGAACTACAGAGGTAAGATAAGTAAAACTGAAGCACAAAAACAATTAGGTGTTAAGTTTTTACTGTTCAATCCTGAAACAAGAAAACTAAGATGGTCACGTCATGGAATAAAAGGGAGGATACCTAATGAAGAAAAAACAATTAAATAATTTAGTACCTGATATCTACAAAGCTATTGCTCCGTTAGCTAAAGGTAACGGGTTAGAATTATCCGATCAAATTATAGAAGAGTTTGGTGAGGATATGAAAGATGCCCTCCGAGGTTGGGCAAAGAAACAACCTAAGACTAAAGATTCTTTACGTATGTCTAACATAGGTAAGCCTGCTCGTCAGCTTTGGTACAACAAACATTCAAGAATAAAAGCTAAAGACTTTCAATCTACATTGCTTATCAAATTTTTGTATGGTCATTTGCTTGAAGCTCTTGTAGTTTTCTTTGTAAAATTATCCGGTCATGATATTTCTGATCAACAGAAAGAAGTAAACGTGAGTGGTATCAAAGGACACATGGATTGTAAGATAGATGGAGAAGTAGTTGATATTAAATCTACATCAGGTTTTGCATTCAATAAGTTTAAGAATGGTACGCTTGCTGAGAATGATAGTTTTGGATACATGGCACAGCTTGCAGGGTATGAAGAAGCAGAAGGTACAGATCAAGGAGGTTTCTTAGCTATCAATAAAGAAACTGGAGAACTTTGGTTATTTAGACCGGATGAGCTTGACAAACCTGATATAAAGTCTAAAATTAAAAGGTTGAAGGCAACTTTAAAAAAGCCCGAACCCCCTGAGCTATGCTATCAACCTATAGCAGATGGTACTCAGGGGAACTTCAAACTTCCAAAAGAATGTACATGGTGTCCTCACAAAGTAGAGTGTCATTCGGAATCTAATAACGGACAAGGCTTGCGTATCTTTGATTATGCAAGAGGTCCTGTGTTTTTCACAGATGTAATTGCTCAACCACGAGTACAGGAGATCACCCATGAATGGCAAGAAAAGTAAATTAATACGTAGACAAGCAGAGCAACTTCAGGTACAATGGATCAATAGTTTATTGACTGAAGATGCTGACAAAGTAACACCCCAAAGTTTAGACAGAGCATTACCTGATCAAGAATATTATTATAAAGGATACACACTCCATCATTCATTCATGAATCACAAGTGGGTTGAAAAGAAATTAAAAAGAAATAATAATATAACACTAGATGAATTGACAGCAAGCAATGTCTGAAGTTAATTTAGACGAATTAAAATTAGAAGACTTATTATTTTTAGTAGGAGGATTAATCTTTCAAGGTTCTAATGCTGAGGATATTGACGTAGAAATTTTATTAAAGTTAGAAGAGTTATTAAATATTAAAATTGATGAAAGATTAAATGGTGTACCAGTAAATGCTGTTATACATTAAGGAGATAGAATGGAATATAAATTTGATGAAAACATAAACATACGAGGAGTGCAGCAGTACATTGATAGTACATACACTCAACACTATGCTCACTCTAAGTATCAAGCAACTGATATGATTATAGATGCAGGACATGGTGAAGGTTTTTGTATAGGTAACATCATGAAGTATGCGATGAGGTATGGTAAGAAGAATGGTAAGTCTGATGCAGATTTACTTAAGATTATACATTACGCATTGATAGCTTTACATTTAAATCAGGATGATAACAAAAATGATTAAGCAATATTTAGGAATAGAAATAGATTACAGTAAAGATAAGAAACTAGATAAATTTAGTATTGATACATTACAAGACAGATATTTTTGGGAAGAAGAAACAAGTCCTCAAGAAGCTTTTGCAAGAGCTGCAATTTTTGGAGCTACATATAGGACACATATAAATTTTAGTTTAGCACAGAGGTTATATAATTATGCATCCGATCATTGGTTTATGTTTAGCACTCCTATACTTAGTAACGGGGGAACAACCCGTGGCTTACCTATTAGCTGCTTTCTCAATTACGTACCTGATTCGAGGAATGGTTTATCTAATCACTATGATGAAAACATTTGGCTCGCAAGTTCAGGTGGAGGTATCGGTGGATATTGGGGAGACGTTAGGAGTGATGGTGTGTCAACTGGCAACGGTTCTCGTTCTACTGGATCAATCCCGTTCATGCATGTGGTAGACTCTCAGATGCTTGCCTTCAATCAAGGCACTACAAGACGAGGAAGCTATGCAGCATACTCAGATATATCTCATCCGGAGATCGAAGAGTTTATTAACATGCGTAAATCTTCAGGTGGAGATATCAATCGAAAGAATTTAAACTTACACAACGGAGTCAACATAACTAATGAATTTTTAGAAGCTGTAAAGAATGATGAGGAGTGGAGACTTATAGACCCGAAGACTAATGAGCCTACTAAAGTTCTTAGTGCAAGAGAATTATGGATGAGATTATTAGAGACTCGTGCAGAAACCGGTGAGCCTTACCTTATTAACATTGATACGTGTAATGAAGCATTACCAAAAGGACAGCAAGATTTAGGATTAGAAATTAAACAAAGTAATCTGTGTTCAGAAATAACATTACCAACTAATAACGAACGAACTGCTGTATGTTGTTTGTCTAGTGTTAATTTAGAATACTATGATGCATGGAAAGATGATGAAAAGTTTATAAAAGATTTAGTTACTATGCTTGATAATGTATTAGAACATTTTATTAGAGACATAGTACATACACAAAAGCTAGGTGGTTACACTGCAAATTATAAGAGGTTTATAAATTATGTTAAAGAAGGTAAAGAAGGGTTGGTTAAAGCTGCGTACTCCGCATACAGAGAAAGGTCAATTGGATTGGGTGCAATGGGATTCCACTCCTACCTCCAGAGTAAAGGATTATCTTTTAATGGTCTACAACAAACTGGTATTAACAATACGATCTTTTCAAATATTAAATCCAAAGCTGAGAAAGCAACTGAACACCTTGCTGAGCTACGGGGTGAAGCTCCTGATATACATGGTAGCAATAAGCGTAACACTCATCTTCTCGCTGTTGCTCCTAATGCCAGTTCTAGTATTATATGTGGTGGCACTTCCCCTAGTATTGAACCATATCGTGCTAACGTATATACGCACAAGACTTTATCAGGGAACTACAAAGTCAAGAATAAGTATTTAGAAAAGCTATTAAAAAAGAAAGGACTCAACGCAGAGGATAGAGAAAAAGTATGGAAAGATATTTCAAACGAAAGAGGTTCAATACAAAATATTAAAATATTTAATAAAGAAGAAAAAGAAATATTTAAAACAGCAGACGAATTAAATCAATTACATTTAGTAGAACATGCAAAGATACGACAAGAATATATTTGTCAAAGTCAAAGTTTAAATCTTTTCTTTGTACCACCTAAAGCTACAGAACCTCAAGAAGTACACGATGAATTTTTACAATACTTAAATGACGTGCACTGGTATGCAATGCACAATTTAAAATCGTTGTACTACTTAAGATCAGATACAGCTAAGTCTGCTGAGAATGTAAACATAAGGATACCAAGAATTAATTTAGAAGACACAGAATGTATAAGCTGTGAAGGATAAGAATATGAGTGAAGATAAATTTGATAACATGTATGAGGGTAGATTCGATGCCCTCCAAAAAAAATATGAAGCAGAAATAGCTATTGCAAAAACAGAACTAGACACTTACTTTATTGTAAGTGTTGGAGTAGCTGAGCACCCTCATATAATCGAATCAATGGATGCACTACTAGAACAAATGGCTACTGCTCAAGAGAAACTCGATTTACTTTTAAAGGAGTTTTAATATGGATGATTTGTTTAGTCAGTTTTGTAGACGTAAATGGTTAGACCATTGTGATGAAAACAAAACTGCACACTCTGTAACTTATACAGAAAAAGAATATAAAAAAGAATTTAACAAATGGCTACTTGAAAAGTATGCCGAACAAAAGGATAACACATGAGCTTACTAGGAACACAAAATTATTTTAAACCATTCGAGCATCCGTGGATGTTTGATTACTGGGATTTACAACAACAGATGCATTGGATACCTAATGATGTACCCCTCAACACAGATGTAAAAGATTGGAACAACTACTTAACAGACGAAGAAAAGAATTTAGTTAAACAAATCTTTAGATTGTTTACTCAATCTGATGTAGATGTAGGTGCAGCTTATACTCATAAGTATATGAAATTGTTCAGGAAACCGGAAGCACAGTTGATGATGTCAGCTTTTGCAAACATGGAAGGAATACATCAGGTTGCGTACAGTCAACTCTTAGAAACAATAGGCATGCCGGACAAAGAATACAAAGCATTTGCTGAGTACGAAGAGATGGCTAACAAACATGAATATCTTTTAAACTTTAAACCTACTCGTACTAATAAAGCAGAGATTGCTAAAGCTCTTGCAGTCTACTCAGCTTTTACAGAAGGACTACAGTTATTTAGTAGCTTTGCTATCTTGTTAAACTTTCCTAGATATGGTAAAATGAAAGGCATGGGGCAGATTGTTACGTACTCTATACGTGACGAGTCCTTACATGTTGAAGCTATGACTAGATTGTTTAGGGAGTTTATAAAAGAAAACCCTGAGGTATGGACAGATGAATTAAAGAAAGAGCTATATGATATCTGTAGAAAGATGGTAGAACTAGAAGATAAATTTCTTGATCTTGTATTTGAAATGGGTAATCTAGAAGGACTTACTAAAGATGAAATGTATGCATACAATAGATACATAGCTGATAGAAGATTATTACAGTTGGGATTAAAACCAAACTTTAAACAAAAAGACAATCCGTTGGAGTGGATTGATGAGGTGATAGGTGTCGAACATCAAAACTTTTTTGAAGGTAAGGCAACATCATATATGAAAGCAGGGTTAAGAGGAAATCACGGAAGTTTAACTTTTACGGAATTGCAAAATGAAAAAGAATGAAGCTACATTAATTAGCTATAAATTAGTAATAAATCAAAAGGGTAAGGTGTACACTGAAAGGAGTGTCAGTGACATTGATCAACTAGAAGAACGATTGAATCCTATTATGTTTAATACTTTAAAGACTACACTGCGTACAGCCAGTGCAGCCTTAGACACAATACATAATAAAATAGAAGCAGATTTAAACGGTAGAATACAATA
>Ga0209337_1003111_pt1 | contig 11724 bp, 16 predicted proteins | sample LinPmetageLP53_FD_184044 | JGI IMG/M metagenome (GOLD analysis project Ga0209337, IMG submission 184044) | Marine viral communities from the Pacific Ocean - LP-53 (SPAdes) (version 2) | ecosystem: Environmental > Aquatic > Marine > Oceanic | place: Pacific Ocean | collected 2010-02-08 | reverse complement strand
ATATCTAGCCCATTTCCTATAAGTAGTGTAACATACATTCATCCATCTGGCAGCTGCCATATTAGACTTGGTATGTTTCTGAGCCTCCAATATCATATTCTTGGTTATGACTTTCCGTCTACCAGGAATGTTTAAAGGACGATTAGCACTCATTATATTTTCTGATATACTTTTGTTCTTGGTTGAAAATTATGAAGTGTCTGAGTTTTTAGATTCTTACCTTGAGTTTCATTTTCTTTTCTCCACGGGTTAGATTCTGCTGGTCTGTTAGTTTGCCAAAATAACTCACCCACCTCTAAATCACCAAAATAATATTCTTCAAAATCATGACTATTAATACCAGCTGGATTATATCTATCGTTTACTTGGTCATTAACAGCCATTATACTTCACTCCAAGATGATGCTGTAGTAACTATACTAGCTATAGCTTCAAACTCATCTTTAACTGAATTGAATACATTTTTTGATTCATACTTAGTACCATTTTTTGTATACACAGTTCTATCTAATTTATCATACATAGAATCTAATGCATTTTTGATTATTTGGATTTGTTCAAATCCCTCTTTACTTATTTTTGACATCTCTGTCCTCCTGTAGTAGTTGTTTTTCTGTTTTTTCTATTTCATCGGAAATATCTTTTGTATGTTTTCTGATAAATCCGTTTACGTCAACATTAAGTCTTCTTAATTCACTTAATGCTAATTCTTTAACAAACTGATTCTTCTCAGAATCAATAATTGTTGTCATTAATTGTGTTATGTAATTTCCTAATTTATTCATCTATTACCACCTTCATTGAGTCTAAATAATATTTTTGATAGTTATCATAATAACTAGCGTATATAGTTATAACACTACCTATGTATTCTTCAGTAAAACCTAATATAGTATTAGATATACCATCTTCACCTGAGTAACTTTGTCCATTTATTAAATCTGTACATTCTGTAGTGTAATTCCATTCAATACAATATTCGGTATCTGAGTCCCACTCAACAAATTGGTAGTCAACTCCAATATCCGCTTCAACCATTGAGTATGTCCAAGAATTACCTTGCAAAAAATCAACGTGATAATAACCATCAGAGTCAATGTTAGAATTAGAAATACTTAACTCTAAAACGCAATCTTCACATTCATAAAGTTGTTCATCATTTTCATGTCCATAATCTACATCATCTATTTGAATAAATGGATTATCACATCCAATACACATTATTAATAATGTATATATAAATATATAATTAATCATCCTTTTTAACATATTTTTGTTTCCTTTTTTTGTTTTTAGCTTCTTTTAAAGACTTTCTCTTTTTAACTCTTTTTTGTCTTTTTCTGTCTTCTTTATCGTCAAAATTATCCCATTCTCTCGGATTTATATGTGACATTTTCTTCTCCTATAATATACGAATATTTTTGTATTAAAGTCAAGCATTATTTTAATTATCTTCATCTACAACAGCCCTACCTTTTAATTCTTTCCAATCTTGTTCAGGTCTTACATCTAAATTAGTATTCCAAGCACCAATCAATGTATTGGGATATAAATCTAATTTGTTTTTAGCAACACTAATCAATGCATTAATATCTTTTGGAAAACAACTTCCACCAAAACCCATTTTACCATCAGGACCTGGTACTGACCAATGTGATTTTCCCAACCTCTCATCATAGGTAGCATATTCTGTTACTTTGTCGTAATCAATTCCCAGTCTCTCACAAATTTCATATATTTCATTTGCAAATGATACTTTTGTTGTTAAAAATGTATTAGTCATATACTTAACCATCTCAGCTGTAGTAGAACCAGTCTTTATTATATGAGCCTTTGGAAATGCTTTATAGAATAGTTGTCTAATTCTTGTTGAAGCTGGTCTGGGACCACCAATTATAATTCTATCTTGATTTTTAAAATCTTCTATAAAATTAGCTTCAGTTAAAAACTCAGGATTAAATATAACTTGTATATGTTTACATTGTTCATTTAATTTTTCAGTAGTACCTGGTGGTACTGTTGATTTAATTACAACTATTCTATTTGAACATTGTCTTGTTAAAACCAAATCATCTATTTCTCCAACTACACCCTCAACTATATCTGTATTACAACTACCATCTCGATTCATTGGTGTTGGAAGACATATAAATAACACAGTAGATTTATCAATTAACTCTTCAAGGCTATTACAATTTCTTTTTGTTTTATCTAAATCATAAGTTTTTACAGTATGGTAATTTTTCAAACCTTCTTTTACTGCTGTTCCCACAAAACCTTGACCAATAATACCTATTCTCATTTATTTACCTCTAACCATTCATTTAAATTTACTTTTGGATTCCACTCTAATAATTTATTAGCTTTACTAACATCAGCTAATGTATGTCTTGATTCACCTATTCTTGGTGGGATATGAATATAATCACCACCAATCATTTTCACTAAGTCCATAACACTATAACTTTTACCAACACCTATATTCATAATTTCACAATCACCAACATTATCATTTTTAGCTGCTGAAAGATTTGCATTTACAACATCACTAACATTTGTATAATCTCTTGTTTGTAATCCATCACCAACCACAGTCATTGGTTCTCCATTATCTTTTTGTTTTTTAAACAATCCAATGACAGGTGCATATTGTCCTTTTGTAGGTTGTCGTTTACCATAAACATTAAAGTATCTAAATATAACTGTTTTTAATCCAAATAGTCTAGTATACATTTTACATATTTCTTCCCCACCAACTTTTGTAACTGAGTATGGATTTAAACAATCAGTCTTCATCTCTTCGTGTAATGGTGGTTCATTAACTAAACCATAACAAGCTGAAGTTGAAGAATACATAACTTTTTTTACTTTGTTTTTTCTTGAAGCTTGTAATATATTTGTTGTCCCTTCACAATTTACTCTAACAGTTCTGATTGGATTTTCTATAGCTGGTTGTATTCTTGATTGTGCTGCTAAATGAAACACATAATCAATATTTTTAAATAATGGTTCTATTTTTTCATAGTCACATATATCATATTTATAATTTTTAGCTTTATCATTCCAATAAAACCTATCATTCTCATCCGCTGATTCATTATCAATAACGATTACTTGATGACCTCTACTTATGAGTTCGTCGACTATATTACTACCTATAAACCCAGCACCACCTGTGACTAGTGTTCGCATTTAATTAACTCCTCTTCGTATGTTTTAATTTTATTTATACTAATCTCAAATATATCAAGTTCAAAACTACCAACTTCTAATTCATCATTAGCAAGTATCTCTGGTAATTGTTGAATAATATTAAAACTATTCTGTGTAAATTTAGTTCCATCAAATCTAATTTCTATATCGTTTTGTACATCAACATCAATAGAAAAGATTCTATCATTCAAATCATACAAAGTGTTTGGTTGTTCTTTATCAATATAATCTTGAGCATATGTATCAACATATATTTTAGAACAGAATGGTTCTAAAGTTTCTAGCATTTGCTCATTACAATTCTTCACAATAAATCCTATATCATATTTTGGAACAACAATAGGTTTCATTAAAGAATCATGTTTTACCATAGTTCCCCATTTACGAATAAAGTTACGAGTACTTCTATTGTTTTGTGTTAACCACTCATCTGTTTCTCTATTCTTCATAAATACTTCACCATTGGGATTTCTTTTAGCCCCATCAGCAAATCGTGAACCTCTACAAGTCATATGATATACGAAACCTTCCCAAGTCTGAACTAAATCATATCCAGCCAATACAAATCTATTAAATATATCTGAATCCTCTTTTGATTGTGGAGCATACAATGGGTCATGTCCATTAATTTTTTGGAAGTCTGATTTGTATATTGCCCAAGGAGCAAAGATACCTTCTGTAGTTTTACCTATATCTTTCATCTTATCTAAATCTTTTAACAATTGTAATTCATCAAACTCTTCAGGTTCAATACCATAGTCAGCTAGAATCTTTTCAGGACCATCTGGATGTAATGGTGGTTCTATTCTTGTAGCACTAACTACAACACCAGGTTTTATATGTTTATCTATCTCTACATCAAGACCTGGTAAAGCATACATATCAGCGTGGTATATCATAACAATGTCGTTGGTAGCATAGTCGTTAACTAATGTATCATATAGAATTGTATGACCTAATCTTGTAGGGCCTTCGTTTCTATGGATTTTTACATTTGGGTCTGATTTACTAATCTTTTGTAACCATTCCCAAGTTCCATCATTTGAAAAATCATCAGCCATACATATCTCGTGTATGTATCCAAGATTCTTTCTGATAGAATTATAAGACCATTGTAAGTATTTTAGATTGTTTCTACTTGGTTGTATAAAACTAATTGCTTTCATTTATAACCTCTTTCATATATATAAATATATAGATATTATTAAAACACATTAAAAATTTTTGTTAATTTCAGATAATAATTCAGTATAATCATTAGTGCCTGTATTGTTAATTTCGTGACCATACCCTTTTACTAACTCTATATCGTTTATCTTACCAATAACATCATAAATTGGTATAACATTTGCATCTGATAATTTTTGAATATAACTATCTTTTCCAAAGTAATTTCTCCTTAGTTCTTTTCCTTTATGAACATATGATATAACAGTTCCATCAAAAAAAGATGATAATATAGAATTACCACCACACACAGTAATAAATTTTTCCGTGTTAGCCATGACTTTTAATTGAACTTCATTATAACTATAATGATTGTATTTATCTACAACATCATCAAACAAATAAACATCAGGAAAATATTTTGTTAAATCATAATCAGTCATCATACCAACACCTTCAACTTCAGCTAATATGTTATGATAACCAACTGTAAGTGAATCTCTTTCATTCTGGTCAATGGTAAAATGTTTTTCTGTGTTTGATACCCTTTTATAAACTACAGCGTAACCTTTAGTTGTTAAATAAGAGAACATTTCGTGAAGACATTTTATATCAAAATAACCATGCGGTGTTTGTCCATGTTCTAAATTATATTTATTAGATATAAAGACAATCGGTTTACCAAAATCAATTTCATCATTTTTATATTTTTCTTTATAAGGTGGTGGTGTCCATTGTGAGTAATCTAAAACTCCTGGTTCTTCTAATGGATTTATTCCATGTATCCAATTATTAGGTAAATCATTTAAACCTGCAGCTGCATTATCAATGTTTCTATATGTAAACTCTTCTCTAACATCATCACAAAAGTAGTAAAATGGTTTCATACCTTTTGATGTAATTACATATTCTAATTGATTATTTTTATGTAACCAATAAGCATATGGAACAGTTAATGCTAATTCTATCCCAAATTCTGGATTTGATTTTATTATCATTTTACTACTTTTTTAATTATATAAAAACCTTCAGCATATTTACAATTAGCTTCTATACCTCGATACTGAGCCATAATCTTTAAATTTTTAGCTACATCAAATCCAGCTTTCTTATATTTTACAAACTGACTTTTATGACATTTGGAAGCTTTTATCTTGTTATCAAAAGTTTCAGTAATGTCACTATAATAATTTATTGCCATTGGATTTTCTGTGTGTCTTGGTATAGGTATCTGTTCATAACAAAATACATTAGGAACATATCTAGCAGCTGCCATAGTTGTTTTAAATGTAGCAATATGGTCTTGATTAGAATCACCAGCCCAATGTGTGTATATCGTATCTATATCATATTTTTTTATTAGTTTTTCTAATGATGAAACACTCTCTAAATTAAAAGGAACATTTAAATCTTTAAATTGTAAAAATTCTACAACCTTGATACCTAAATTTTTAACAGAACAAAAAACTTCTTCATTTAATTCCTCGCCTGTACGAATCACCTCTCCTGTAGTTACATCAATAGATGGTGAACTTGTCATACAAACATAAACTACAAAATCACCTTGTTTACAATGTTTTACTAATGTACCACTACATCCAAATTCTATATCATCTGGATGAGCTCCTATTGCCATTACTCTTTTCATATAATATCTCTACTTTTTTTACCTTCGTTAAATAATAAATCTATAATTGACATATAAGGTGTAAAATTTCCATATAGTTGTCTATACTCTGGATGTTCATAATGTTGCCATTGTAACTTTATACCCCTATTATTAAAACCCTCTTCATCTATGTACCTCATAGAACCTGGACCTGAACCTGTTATGTATTCTGTAGTCTTTAGATTTTCTAAAATATTAAATATTTTATTAGAGCCACTCAAATCTTTTTCACTTATTTCTGATGAAAGTTTTATTTCTGTTGATATTTCTAGTTCTTTCATAAAATACTTAATCAAAATAACCGATAATTCAGTTAATGATTTATATTCTTTAGAAATGATTGTGTGTATATCCCCATAATAGTTATCAAAGAATGGAGTTTTTGAATAAAAAAGTTCTATTAATCTTAGGTGTTCCGTGTTCCAACCTGTATCATAGTTTATAACTGTATTATTAAAAGATACTAAATCACTTTTATTTGATATTGGTATGGATAGCCACTTGTCACCTAATGCATTAGTTTTAATTTTATTTCTATGTCCAAAATGTTTTTTACCACGAGGAAACTGGACATCATCAAATACAACAAAAACATCGCTTCTTTTTATTTTATCAAAAAATCCAAGCCAAGGTAAATAATTTGGCTGGTGTATTGATGTTATCATATATTATTTCTCACTATTTTACAAATATTTTCAACATGCTCATCTTTTAATTCAACATACATTGGTAATGAAAAGTGTTTTTCTAAAAACTTATCTGAGACAGGACAACCATATTTACTAACATACGACTTGAACACCTCTTGTTGGTGACAAGCTGGCCAATATGCATTAGCTGTTGGTATACCTTTATCCATTAATTTTTTAAGAAAATCAGTTCTATCAATTTTATCATCTAACTTAACAATATATTGCCACCAAGTTTGTTGAGTATTTTCATAATATGGTGGTAATGTTAACCACTCAATATCACCTAAATGCTTTTTATACATATTAGCTATTTCATTTCTACGAACTACCCACTCTTCAGTATGTTTTATCTGAGATAAACCTAACACCCCTTGAAACTCCGTCATTCTATAATTAGACGATGGTATTTCACAACGAACACCATAATCTAACCCTTCAACCAACATATCATTTCTGACAGTTCCATGATTTCTTAACACTCTTAACTTATCAGCTAATTTATCATCATTAGTAGTAATCATCCCACCTTCAGCTGTTGTTATTATTTTAGATGGATAAAAAGAAAATACACCAACATCACCAACATTACCTGAGAATAAAATTCTAGCATTATCTCTAATTGACGCCCCAAATGAATGAGCGTCATCTGTTAAAAAAAATAAGTTATTATCTTTACAATATTGTTTTATTTTAAATATCTCAGAAGGAATTAAACCAGCCATATGTACTAGTACTATACCAGCAACATCGTCACTCATATTTTTCTTTATTGAATCCAATGAAAGACATTGTGTTTCTCCATCCACATCAGCAACAATTGGAATATTACCTGAACGAATTATACAACTAACACTAGCAACAAATGTTTGTGTTGGAACAATAAACTTTTTACCAATTATACCTGTAGCTCTTAATGCTATTTCTAACCCTACACCACAAGAACTTACAGCTATAGCATGTTTAGTTCCAACATATCTAGCTACCTCATCTTCAAATTGAGATACATATTTACCTTGTACTAAACCACCAGTGTCAAGTATTTCTCTATATTTTTCTAATATCCACTCTTTATCTGAATCTGGAATGTATGGTTTTGCTCTGTGATAATTAAAGTTCATTATATTTCCTTATATATTTTTTAATTCCTTGTTTTAAATCTGTAAATTCTATGTCATATTTATTTTTTATTTTTGTGTTATCAAACTCAAATGATTGGTTTGGAAATAAAGACTCAGTTACATCTTCAGTTTTATGTTTGTCTATGATTAATTTAGATTTCAAAAATGTAATCAACTCATTTATAGTTATGGATTCATCACCAGCTATAGTATAAGTTTCAAGTGTTCTATTAACATCATAAATCATATTGACTAAACACTCAACCACATCATCCGCAAAAACTAAATTTATAGGATAATTACCATTACCATCTATAGCTATAGGTTTATTATCTTTAAGTTGAGATATATAGTAACCTAATCTTGGTCTGTGATTACCCATACCAACTATGTAAGATGGTCTAATTATCTTATAATTTAAATCGGTTTGTGATAAAGATTTCTCAACCTCTGACTTTTCAACAGCGTAATCACCAAATGAATTTGTGTCAATATAATCAACAGCACCACTACTTACAAATATATAATTAGTTTTACTGGGTATTGAGTCTTTTATTAAATCAAATTGTTCTGGTTTAAATAAACACATATCAACTATACAATCAAATTGACTAAAATCAAAGGATTCAATGTTAGATTTAATATTTCTATCAAATTTAAGCTTTTTAGCATTAGTAGGGCCACTTCCACTTCTGTTTATTACTGTAACATCGTGAGAACTATCTAAAAGTTTTTCTGCTAACTTTTTACCTACAAATCTATTTCCACCTATGATTAATACTTTCACTATATAATTTCCATAATTTCTTTAATAGTAAATTTCTCTGACTTAGATGAGTCAAGACCCTCACTTGTTATTATTTCATGTTTGTTTTCACCAGCTTGTAATCCTATTTCCTTTACTCTTAAATCAACCCCATCAGGAAGATATTTTTTAGCCATAGCTTTTAATAAATCACCCATCTCCATTGATTTCATTTTAGTTATATGTGGTTCGTAGTCTGTAGCATTATCTAAACAATCAAATATTAAATCAACAGCTTGATTAACAGTCCAAAAGAATCTTGTAGCTTCTGGATCTGTTATGATAATTTCTTTACCTTCTTTTAACAAATCTCTCCACTTACAAAGCACTGAACCTGTTGAGTATAACACATTACCATATCTAACTAACCTATAGTTAGTATCTCCGTTTAATCTTTCAAATTGACCAAATAGTCTTTCCATTAGAAGTTTAGTAGCACCATAAACACCAGCTACTTGAGCAGCTTTATCCGTACTAACTCCTAAAACAAACTCTGGTTTTGTTTCAAGTGATTCGTCTAAAATATGCATAGAACCAATTGTATTTGATTTAACACACTCCCTAACTTGTTGTTCAGCTATACCAACATGCTTTGAAGCTGCTAAATGAAATACTCCACTCACACCTTTCATAGCTTGTTTAACTTCAAATTTGTCTGCTACATCTCCAGTCAAAATTTCTATCTCAGGATACATTTGTTGTAATTCAACTAATTTACCCTCATCTCTAGCTATTACCCTTACTTTACCACCCATGTTTAAAACCCTATCACATAATGGTATTCCTAAAAAACCACTACCACCTGTTATTAAGTAAAGTTTATCTTTTTCAATTTTAATCATTTATTATCTCCTAAGTTAAAAGTTTTTTCCATATGTTTCAGAAAAAGTGTTTCTGAAAATAATTGTTCATAGTTTAATTTACAACTCTTTGAGCAATTTTCCAAGAACTTTTTATTGTTTTTTAATTTATTTGCTAATTTTCTAGCTTCTTTAATATCACCCATTTTTACTGATAATTCTGGATGTAAATTTCTTTGTGTGTCAGCATTATCATACCCTATACACGGAACTCCTAAAAATGCACAATTCATTGCAAATGTCCCAGCTGCTATCGTAGGCATCATATGTATTGCATATTTGTGACTAGCTAATGTTTTTATCCACTCATTCCAATTCAAATAAGGATAATGAGATAAATTTGGAACTATTTCCTCATGTTCTACTCTCCTACCCATACTTGGTGCAAAAATTGGACACTCAAATTCTTGAGCGACAATATAAGAGTCAAAACCACCATACCATCTACAAAAATTACCACCTATCATTGCTTTTTCTTCTTTTTCTATGTTCGGATAATCTTTAATTAAATCTTCTATCATCACACTCGGTATATCAGTTATTTTTTTATTTGGAACTAATCCCTCGTAATACGGAATATCAGTTTTGTTTTCACATAAAATACCATCAACACTCGACAACACACTGTAATGCCAAAATTGTTGGTATATTGGTAAATCTTGAAATATCCAATTAGGACCCTCCTGCATATACCAAACTTGTTTTGATATTTTTTTAGCTTTTGTAACTAATTCATTACCATCCGAATCATAAGGAAACAGAGAATAAAGATTATCTCTGTCTTCTTGTGTTTTAGGTATTAACAGTATTACTACATCCCATTCATTTTTTAAGTTTTCTAATTGTGAATAGTGGTGATTATAAGCTTTAAGTGCACATTGTTGTGCTAAATCAACTGGTATATGTGGTGTATTTCTTTCTATAAATGAAGGCCCTTTTTGAGATATAAAAGTTATTCTCATACTAATTCCTTTAAAAGTTTAAATTCTAAATTATAATTTTCTAATAAAAAATTAAGGATATTTCTAAAGTTTTCATAGTTATCCCCATTCCAATTGTTATCATTTGTTTTTCCTGCTATATGTGATTGAAACATAAATTTTTTATTATCCCAAATGTTAATTGAATCTGTTTTATGGATACCATCTTCACCTTTAATTATTTTTGTTCCAAAACTTATATTGTCATTAAGATGAGAGTGTGTAGCAACATAACTATATTTTTCTCCAATAGCTCTACCACTTTCTTGATTACACAACCAACCGGGCATTCTGAAACCTTGTGGTATAAAACCACAGTTATTCCATTCACTCATAGATTCATTTATTCTATCTATTGCACCTTTATAATCTAATTCATAAAATTCACACTCACCAATGTCTGTTCTTTCACATTGATGAAAATGCCCATGAGCTGACAGTTCTATCCAATCCTTATTCTTCCAAAAGTTTACCCAATCTTTATTTTGAGATAATGGAAACTTATGATGATAATTTGAGGGAATAAATAAGTTAAATTTACAACCAAACTCTTTGTTTAGTTCTTCTAAGTAACCTACAGATTCATCACCTTCACAGCCCCAACCCTGTTCAGGATGTAAATCATCTATTGATATTGTGACATTATGAATTTCCATTTAATCTTCCAATATCATTACCTACCATTTTATAAACTAATTGTTGAAAAGATGTTTTAGGTTTCCAACCCAATTCAGTTTGTGCTTTAGTTGAATCACCACGAAGTACATCAACTTCCGCTGGCCTCATAAATCTTGGATCTTGTCCAACATACTTTTCCCAATCTTTTATACCAATATGTTCAAATGCATAATCTAAAAATTCTCTGATAGAATGTGTATCTCCAGTCGCTATAACATAATCATCTGGTGTATCTTGTTGTAACATCAACCACATCGCTTCACAATAATCAGGAGCATATCCCCAATCTCTGTATGAGTCAAGATTACCCAATATTATTTTATCTTGTAATCCCAAATGTATTCTAGCTACACCATCTGTAATCTTACGAGTTACAAACTCAATACCTCTCCGTTCAGATTCGTGATTGAATAGAATACCACTTGTAGCAAACATATCATATGACTCTCTGTAGTTTTTGGTAATCCAATGTCCATATAATTTAGCTACACCATATGGTGAACGAGGATAAAATGGTGTATTCTCATTGGCTGGATTCTCTA
>Ga0209337_1003110_pt1 | contig 11726 bp, 13 predicted proteins | sample LinPmetageLP53_FD_184044 | JGI IMG/M metagenome (GOLD analysis project Ga0209337, IMG submission 184044) | Marine viral communities from the Pacific Ocean - LP-53 (SPAdes) (version 2) | ecosystem: Environmental > Aquatic > Marine > Oceanic | place: Pacific Ocean | collected 2010-02-08 | reverse complement strand
AATGATTTATTAAAAATACATGGACATGCTTATGAATATCATGGTGAGAAGAAAAAAACATTTCATGGAATACAAAACGATTCTAAATCTTAAATGTCTAAAAATAAAAAAAATATATCATATCATATAAAAAATAATTATAAAAAATATTCATCTGTTAATGGTTACCAATTTTGGGCTAAAGATAAACAAGATGCTAAAGAATACTGCAATCAAATGAATTGGGTAATAGGGAATCTCAATGAAAAAAAAGAATAGTATTACTAAACATGATATAAGAAGAAGACTAAAATCAAATGAAATTGCTATGTTATCTATGGTTGATAGAATATCTACAATTGAAAAAGTATTTAATCATTTTATTGAAATGGAAAACTTAGAAAATAAATTTAAAAAGTTTTTAGATGGCAAATATAAACAGTCAGAACATAAACAAAGCTGAAGAGGCTCTTCAATTAGCTCATAAAGACCTTATATCATTTGGTAAGTTATTTTTACCAGATGATTTTATGCGAAGCGAAACTCCATTTTTTCATTATGAAATTTCAGATGCAATAGATAATAAAAATATAAAACAAACTGCAATTATTGTTCCTAGAGGACATGGAAAAACAGTCCTTACTAAAGCCTCTATAATTAAAGATTTTGTATTTGCTACAAAAGAAAATTTTTTATTTTATGCTTGGGTTTCTGCTACTCAGAAGCTTAGTGTTGGGAATATGGATTACATTAAACATCATCTAGAGTTTAATGATAGTATAAAATATTACTTTGGCCCAATGCGAGGCAGAAAATGGACAGAAGAAGATATTGAGCTTACAAACGGCTGCAAACTTATTAGTAAAAGCAATGTCGCAGGAATTAGAGGAGGAGCAAAACTCCACAAGAGATACGACCTTATCGTTCTTGATGATTTCGAACACGAAGCAAATACAATCACAAAAGAAGCTAGGGATAAGAACGCTAATTTGGTTACCGCTGTGGTATATCCTGCTATTGAGCCTCATACTGGTCGGTTGCGTGTTAATGGCACTCCCGTTCATTATGACTCTTTCATTAACAATCTTATTAACAATCATGCAAAGTCTAAAGAAAATAAAAAAGAATTTTCTTGGAAAGTAATTACTTACAAAGCATTACTTGATGAAAGCACTCCATTATGGGAATCATTTTTTCCATTATCTAAAATAAAAGAAAAGAAAAGATTTTACGCAGATTCGGGCCAACCTCAAAAATTTTATCAAGAATATATGATGGAAGTTATGAGTGAAGAAGATTCTATATGGCGTAGAGAACATATTAGATATTGGGATGGGTATTATAAAAATGAAGAAGGATTTAATTATATAATAAAAAATGGAGACAATATTCCAATTAATACATTTATAGGATGCGACCCAGCAACAGATATTGATACAAAGCATAGTGATTTTTCTGTTATTATGGTTATAGGAATTGATGGAAATAATGAATTATATGTATTAGAATATGAAAGACATAGAAGTATTCCAACAATAGGGTCTAAAAATCCAGACACTGGTGAATTACTTGGAAAGAAAGGAGTTGTAGATATAATCTTAGAATTACATCAAAAATATAATTGTATGTCATCTACAGTAGAAGACGTTGCAATGAATAGAAGTATATTTCAAGCTATGAATGATGAAAGAAGAAGGATTAATAAATACGATATTGCAGTTATTCCAGAGAAACCTGGTGGAACACAGAAAAGAAATCGCATTTATTCTGGACTTGCGGCACGTTTTAGTACAGGAACAGTATATTTACGCAAAAATATGTTTGATTTAATTAATGAAATCCTTACTTTCGGGCCGAAAATGGCTCACGATGACACAATAGAGAGCCTTTATTATGCGCAAGTACATGCTTTTCCTCCAAATATGAAAAAAGACAAAGTAAAAAGAAAATGGTTTTCTCCTAAAAGAAAAGCAAAAAGTTGGGTAACGTCATAATGGCTGGTAAAAGCACACATAAAATACAAAATCCTAAAAGCATGAAAAAGTCATCATTGGAAACAAGGTCTAATATGGGTTCTTCTCAAGTAGACGTTGGAGGTCCAAAACATTCTTATTGGCAATCTTTTATGCCAAAAATAAAATCATTTTCACCTAAAAAATTAAATGCTCTTTATTCTCAAAAGAAAAAATAATGTATAAATTTGGAAAAAGAAGCAAGAATAGATTAAAAGGCGTTGATGTAAAACTTGTAAATGTACTTAATGAATTAATTAAAATTATGGATGTTACAATTATTGAAGGATTGCGGAGTGAGGAGCGGCAACAGGAACTACTAGCACAAGGGAAAACGAAAACCAAGTATTCCAAACACATAAAAGGAAAAGCTGTTGACCTCGCTCCTTACCCGATAGATTGGAACGACAGAGAAATGTTTCATTATATGGGTGGAATGTTAAGAGGTTTAGGAAAAGCAATGGGTGTTAATATCCGTTGGGGGGGCGATTGGGACTCTGATGGGGATATAAACGATAATAAATTTGATGATTTAGTTCATGTGGAGATAAAAGAATAATGGCAAGACAATCTAAAAAACTTGTACAAAACGTTATAAGTCTTTTTAATAAAGCAAATTCAAGTGAAAGACAAAAATGGCAAGCAGATTCTCAAAAAAATTATGAATTTTTCTTAGGTGACCAATTAACATCTACTGAAAAAGAAGATTTGCAATCTGCTGGGATGCCAGATTTTGTAATTAATAGGATTACTCCAGTAATTGAAATGATGAAATTTTTTGCAACTGCTAATAATCCTAAATGGCAAGCTGTCGGAGTAGAGGGAAGTGATGCAGATGTAGCTGCCTTGCATGCTGACGTAGCTGATTATTGTTGGTATAACTCAAATGGCAATAGTATTTATTCAAGTGTTATTCAAGATTCTCTTGTAAAAGGAATTGGATATATGCAAGTAGATATTGACCCAGACCAAGATAGAGGATTAGGAGAGGTGGTATTTAACTCAGTTAATCCTTTTGATGTATATGTAGATCCAACTTCTAGAGATTTTTTATTTAGAGATGCTAGCTATATAATTGTAAAAAAAGATATGCCTAAAGAACAATTAATGAGATTGTTCCCAGATGATAAAAGAAAAATAAAATTAGCTCAAACTAGCAATTTAACTAATAGTGATTATAGTCAAAGAGACATTACAGACAGTGAGGTAATATTTAATTCTGATGTAAAAAATTCAGCATATACTAAAGATGGAGATAATGATGAAATTATAGATTATTATGAATCTTATTTTAAAGAAAAAATTGCTTATATAAATCTTTTTGTTAATATGCCTCCTTCTGGTATTGAAATGCAAGAAATACAAAAAGAAGTAGAAGAAACATTGTCAAATCTAAAAAAAGAAATGACAGTTCAATTAGAAGAACAAAAACTTCAATTATTGCAATCAGTTGAACAAGGGGAAATGATAGAGCAAAGAGCTATATTGGAAATTGAAAAATCTGAAAAATCTATGAACACTGAATTAGAACAAAGAAAAACAGTTCTATTAAGTCAAATGGAAGAATCTAGAACAAGAGTCGAAAATAAAGTTGTTACTGAATTTGAATACAATATAATGAAAGAAGATGAAAATCTTATTGTTAATATAGTTGATGCAGTAAAATTTTATGAAAATAGAATAAAATTATGTATAGTGGCTGGAAACAAATTATTATACGAAACAATATTGCAAATAAAAGAATATCCAATAGTCCCATTTGTATACCAACATACAGGGACTCCTTTTGCATTGGGTGCTGTTTCTCCATTGGTAGGGAAACAAAAAGAATTAAATAAAGCTCATCAAATAATGATTCATAATGCAAACTTAGCTTCTAATCTTAGATGGATGTATGAAGAAGGCTCAGTCCCCGAAGAAGAATGGGAAAAGTATTCATCATCTCCCGGTGCATTATTAAAGTATCGACAAGGATTTTCTGCTCCTCAACCAGTTCAACCATTACCTCTTAATTCTGCTTTTTATGGAATAACTGAAAATGCTAAACGAGATATGGAATATACTTCTGGAATTTATTCCTCTATGCAAGGAGACACAGGTTCTTCTCCAGAAACGTATCGTGGATTATTAGCAATGGATGAATATGGTACTAGAAGAATAAAAGCTTGGATGCAAAATATAATAGAACCCTCTTTAGAACATCTAGGTAAGATATTTAAAGATTTTGCACAAGATACATATAGGGCTCATAAAGTATTTAGAATAGTGCAACCTAATAATATTGATGAAGAAAAATCAATTGAAATAAACGTACCTATATTTAATGATTATGGAGAGTCAATTAAAAAATGGAATGATTACGCATCTTCTCAATTTGATGTTAGAATAATAGGTGGTTCTACATTGCCATTAAATAGATGGGCTTTATTAGAAGAATATTTCAAATGGTATCAATCTGGATTAATAGACGATATAGCAATGATAGCAGAAACAGATATAAGAAATAAAGAAGCTATAATTAAAAGAAAAAGTGTTTATATGCAATTAAGAGGACAATTAGAAGAAATGCAAAACTTAATGGTAGACAGAGAAGGGACTATTGAAACATTAGAACGTCAATTAGTTCAATCTGGTATAAACGATAAAGTAAAAGATGCTGATATTAAAATGAAAAAAGATTTACTTGAAAGCGAAACTGCACAAAGCATGCTTCGCAATAAACTAAAAAATGATACTTCTATGAAAATAAAAGAGCTAGGCATGGCAGTAGCTGATGCTAAGAAAAAACAAAAATAAAATAGTTTACATTTTTGTATGTTGTATTATAAATTAAGGAGTAATTATGACTGATACTAAAACAGACAACCTAGATGCAGATATTTTTGCAGATAGCCCTGTCGAAAGTGCAGTTCCAAACGCTGACGATTTTTTTGAAGCTCTTGACCGAAAGGTAAATCAAGGGATACTGGAGCCAGAAGAGACCACGGTGCAAAATGTTCAACAATTAAAATCCGAGATAACCTCAGAAATGAGTCCTCAACAAAATTTTAATGAAGAGCATAATTGGGAAAAAAGGTATAATGATTCAAGCAATGAAGCGAGAAAATTAAATACAGAGCTAAAAACTCTTGAACCTTATGTACCTATTCTCAATGCAATGAAACAAGACCCGAATTTAATTTCTCATGTTAGAAATTATTTTGAAGGTGGTGGTGTAACCCCAAAAAGTGTCAAAGAACAACTTGGCCTTGATGAGGATTTTATTTTTGACCCAGACGAAGCTGTAACTGATAGTAAATCTAGTTCAGCTCAAGTGCTTCAAACTGTCATTGATGGTGCAGTTCAAAGAAAGTTAACTGGATTTGCAGAAAATCAGCAAAAAATTGCTGATACTAAAAATTCAGAAAATGCTTTTAAAGAACAGCATAAAATGTCAAATGAAGAATGGAATGATTTTGTCGAATACGGCAAAAAAAGAACATTAACCCTTGATGATATTTATTTTTTAAAGAATAGAGATAATCGTGATAAGCAAGTTGCTCAATCAACTCGACAAGAAATGAAAGAGCAAATGCAAAGAGTTAGAAATAAACCTCAATCAGCAGCCAAGACAGGTAGTCAAGGGACTCCTCAAAAGTCCACTGATGACAATATCTTTGATTCAATTTTGGGAATTGACAAAGAACTGGATTCAGTATTTGGATAAAATATTGATGACAAAACTAAATAAGGTAATAAAATGGCTGATGATATTTTTGGCATATCCGATTCTACTAGTTTAACTGAAAGTACCGCGGGTATAGTAGACCCGTCCGGTTCCCTCAGTACTGGTGACCTTCGGAGACGATATAACTTTGGAGACAGAGTCAGCGAATTAGCAATTGCACAAGACCCATTTTTTAGGTTTGTGTCTAAATTAGCTAAAAAGCCGACTGATGACCCTCAGTTTAAATTCACAGAAAGACGACCTTCTTATCATAAACGATATGCTTATGTTGTTGCTCATGGAACTTCTATTGGAGGAATGAGTGCAACTGAAGCTACGGTTACGGCAAGTGATGTCGCAGAAGCAGATACTTACTATGTAAGGATGATGACTGATTACAAGAACGATGGAAACATTGGTCAAGTATATGGTTCTTCAACTGCTTTAAGAGTAGGTGCAAATGGAACAAGACCGGAATTTTTTCTTCCCGGTTCTTTAGTTAAGGTTCCTATGCATGGGACAGCAGCAGCTGCAACAGCAGCTAATGCATTTCAAGTCGATGATTATATTGTAGGAAGAGTAGAAGAAGTAACTTCAAATACTGAAGGTTCGGCTTCCGCTAGCAATAATTCTGTTGATTTGAAACTTACAATAGTAAGAACTCTCGGAACTGCAACAAATAATGAACTTGCAGGTTGGGGAGCAGGTGGAACTGCAAATAAACCTCTAGATGAAACTACAGACGATGTTTCAGCAGTTGAATGGAAAGGTTTTAAAATTCCTACTCAGCTTGAAAAAGCTCGTGCTTATGTAGTTGGTAATTCTTGGGGTCAAGGAAGTGGTTACCCAGAAACTTGGAAAGATAATCCTTTTTCAACTGGAAGTGGATTAACTCAAATTTTCAAGACTGCAATGGCAATGGATAATACTACAAGAGCAACTGTTCTTAAGTATGAACCTAACGAATTTGCAAGAATCTGGCGTGAAAAGTTAATTGAGCATAAATGGGATATTGAAACATCTATGATGTTTGGTAATCAGTATACTGACGCAGCAGGTATTCAATATACTCAAGGTGGTGTAGATTATGTACTAAGCTATGGTAATCAATTTAGCTTAACATTAGCTACAAAAACTCAAGATGATTTTCTTGATGACATATCTCAATACTTAGACCCACGATACAATAACACTTCAGCTACAGTATTCTTTTGTTCTACAGAAGTTTACAATTGGTTGCATAAGTTAAGTGGATACTTTGCTAATAATGTTGGTTCAGTCCAACCATTTACTGGCGGTACTGCAGACACAACTGCATCTGATTCAACTAAGAGTGTAGGTCGTGCAAGTATGGATTTACTTGGCAAGAAAAAAGCATTTGGAGTTGATATTACAGTTATTTCTACACCGTATGGTGATATGAATGTAGCTCGTAATGTTCACCTAGATGGTTCTCCAGTTAAGATATTTGCTTGTAACATGAGAAATTGTGCATACCGACCATTGGCTGGTAATGGACTAAGTCGTGATACAGCAATATACGTTGGAGTTCAGACTCTTGAAAATAGTGGCGTTGACCGAAGGGTTGACTTAATCCAAACAGAAGCTGGGATGGAATGGCAAATGCCAGAATCTCATGCGGTCTGGGTTTAAAGGAGGTATGAATCATGGCTAATCCATTATACGGACAAAACAAAGCTGATGATAAGTTAGACTTGCTGAAAAGTGGGAAAAACTTAGGTGTAAAAACCTTAACCGCTGCTACAACTTTAACCGCTGATGATGCAGGTAAATTAATCTGTGTTAATGCAGCGGCTATTGCAGTTACTTTACCAACTGCCGTAGCAGGAGCAGTATTTGACTTTGTGTTCTTTATAGACACTACCGCTGGAGCTACTATTGTAGCTTCTTCTGGTGATTGTTTTTTTGGAACGCTTACAGTTAATTCAGCTACTAAAACTAAATCTAGTGCTCAATCTATTGCTCACGCTGCAGCTATTGGAACAGTAGCTAGTTATGATAATCTGGACTTTGTTCATGATTCTCAAACTCTAGGTGGCAAAGCTGGAGATAGTGTTAGATTAATTGCTGTAGATGATACTGCATGGATGGTTAACGGAGCTTTAATGACTGATGGTAACGACCCAGACGCTATCGCAGCTATTAACGCAGGTTAATCACTTACAGTTAATATAAACAATATATGGGGGACTTCGGTCCCCTATATATAAACTAAAATAAAATATGGCAATTACAAGTATAGAAGCAGACATACAAAATATAACTGGAGTTGCAGATGCAAATTCTCAATTTATTATTTCTGCACAAAAGTTTGTAGTATCTAGCATACCAAAAAATTTATTAAAATGGGCATCTACTGAAACTGTACCATCTACTCATGGTGGAGATAATGACCCTCAACAAGTAACTCTTCCAGTAGGAACAGATAATATAATATCAGTTAGAAGAGATTCTTTTTCAGCTATGGAAGTATCTGTTGAAGAAAGAGGATTTATTGATAATAATTCAAGTTTAAAAAAAGCAACAAGTGTTTTTCCTAAATATTATATAGCTGATGGAAATAGAATAATTGCAAAACCAGACCCAGACAATACATATAAAATTTATGTAATGTATATTGATTTTTCTAAATTAGACGATGATAGCGATTTAAGAAATGCAATTATTTACAGAGCGTGTTCAAGTGAATTTGGTAAATTAGCATCAGCTCAAAATAGTGCATTTGAAACAGCTATTACATACATGAAAGCGGCTTTAGACCAAGCGGAAGAAGCTGGTGATAAATTTGAAGTAGCTAATACAGCATCTGTATTTGGAGATACTGCAACATTTGATGCTACTAATAGTCAACTTACAAGAGTAAAAGATGCAATGGATAAAGTTACATTATTAATTGAAACTGATAAACCAGCAAGCAATTATGATGCTCATGATTTATTGCAATCTGAAGACATTGAACTTTTACAAGGAAACTTATCAATTGTAAATGCTGAAATGAGTAGAGCTCAAGCACATTTACAAGAATGGTCCTCTATTGGAGATATGAGAATAAAACAAATTAATTCTGCATTATCTGAAGCTCAAGGATATAGTTCTGAAGTTTCTACTAGATTATCTCAATCACAAAATTACTTAGCACAATCAAATCAATATTATCAATGGGCTACTATGGAAATAAAACAATATGTAGAAAGCAATATAAAAACTGATTTAAAAAAAGCAGCTACAACTCAAATGGCTACATCGGGTAAATAACATGACAATATTAGAAATAATGGAAAGAACTGGGACAAAAGAAACTTCTCTTGCAATTGCATATATAAAAGATGCAATACATTTAATACAATCAAATTCTAAAGAAAAAGTTAAAATTAATAAACAAGACCTTATTAAATCATCTGATTCTAATGATAATGTTTATCAATTGCCGGCTGACATGATTGCTTTAGAGTATGTAAGTATAAAAGATACTAGCGATGGCAAATATAAAAGAATAAAAAGATTAGTAGCTCCTCCATCTTATTTACTTGAGGACACATCCCCATGAGTAAATATGTAGATAGGGAATGGTTTTATTATTTAAGAGGAAGAGAATTACTATTATATAAATTATTGGGAGGTTCTTCTAACGAAAGAATAACTCAATCTGGAGTATTAAAAACTCAGCAAAATGAATTAATGTATCCAGATGAAGATATTTCTGATGGTTTAAGAATTGAATACACATCTTTAAGCGAACCATTTGTAAAAGAAGCATTAGAGGATACAAATATTGTAATGTCTGGAATTACATTTTCAGCAATAGCAGCTTCTAATAGAATAGCAGATAGCGGAAGTGGATTTACAACTTCTAAATTTTTAGCCAACGATGCAATTAGAGTACAAGGTTCTTCTACTTTTGATGGTGATTATACTATATCAAGTAGAGATAGTTCATCTGCATATATAGTTCTTAATGAAAATATATCTGCTAATGAATTAGTTGGAGAAAGAATTACTATTACTCAAATACCATCAGAAGATTCAACTCCTAGTGAAACATCTCATCCAAATCTTAATAGAATGTTAAGTTTAGCATTAGTAGATTATTTAAAAGCTATGGAAGCTGATAAAATAGGCGATATACAAAGAAAAGAATATTACATAAAAGAATTTTATGGTAAATTAGGCGATAACGAAAGCAACAAGAGGAAAATATCAATGACATTTCCTTCTGGTCCTTTTGCAGTAAGATAAAAATTAATAGTTGTATAAGGAGACATCTCGCCTCGCAAGACAACTAAAACAACAAAGGAGACAACATGGCAAACCTTCAAACTCACAGAGCACACGAATCTTTAAATGTAGATACAGCGGCAGGATGGGATACTCAAACAGCATTAACAGCCGCAGTAACTGGCGGAACAGCAGTAGAAAAGGACGTTAGTTCTTTCAATCAGATAGGTGTTTATTCAGTAAGTGCTGATATACATTTTAGTTTTGCTTCTGCGTCTGGGGCTACAATAAGCACTAGTAACGATTTAATCTTACCAGCTCAAACATTAACATTTTTAAAAGTACCTAAAGCATTGGGTTCTACTGTCTACTTTGTCACTACTAGTGCAACAAGTGCGACATCATCAGTTAAAATTATAGGAATGTAGATATGGCTTATGCAACTTCAATTTCAAAAAATTTAAGCGCAGGCGGAACAATATCTGGTGATGTAACCATTACAGGTGATTTAACTATACAGGGAAGTAATACAAACGCAAATTATGATGAAATTCTGCAAGGTAATTTAAGTATTACTGGTAGCGCTAATATGTACATATCTATTGACTCTACGCAGACAAATGGTGATGAATGGCAGATAATTAATGCGGTTAGCGGAAGCGACTCTCAGCTACAATTTAAAAATGTAGATGAAACTACATATCCTCTCGTATTGCAAGGAACTAGTGTTGGAATTGGAGCTACCACCGTTGATACTACGTTGCATATTGAAAGAAGTGTAACAGCTACTAACAATTTGACTTTTGGCATAAAGATGGAAGACCCAGTTATGAGTGGGGACGACCATTTAGGAATATTGTTCTCTGGACGAACAGACAACGCTGGTGGGAAAGCATATATTGGATTTAAAAAAACAGGAAATAATGGCGTTGGTGATATAGTTTTTTATAATGATGCTGCTGGGGATGATAGCACAGTCACTGTTGATGATAATGTGATGGTTTTTAATAAGTTTGGCAATTTAGGAATTGGAGCAACGCCAAATTCATTTCACGCAGACGAGACATATTTACAAATAGGTGCAACAGGCGGTATCTTTGCCTCAACTGCATCGGGCGTAGCAAATAGTATATGGATTGGGCAGAATGTTCAACATGATACAGACGGTAGCTGGGATACAATTATAAACAATGAATCATCTATATATGAACAAAGTAATGGTGTCCATTATTTTTATACAGCTCCCGCTCATGCAACTAATTCTGCATTAATTATAAATATGAAAATCGATGCCAACTCCCGAATCTCGCTAAGTAATAATGATGGTGGTGGAGTAAACAATACAGTTTTTGGACACAATGCCTTTGCTGGTGCTGATTCTGGTGCTGATGGAAATACAGCAATAGGAGACGCTGCACTTTTTGCTGGTAACATAGCTGGGCAAGATAATAATACTGCAGTTGGTTTTCAATCTGGATTTAATTCTGAAGGTTCTGGAAATGTTTGGATAGGTAAGGATTCTGGAAATGCAGCAAGCAACAGCGATGGCTCTAATAATGTTGGAGTTGGTCTTGATTCATTGAAAGTAATTAGTTCGGGGTCAGAAAACGTTGCTATCGGTAAAGGAGCTGGGGCGGCAATCAATACTGGTAGTTCAAATACAGCTCTCGGTAAGGATTCTTCAGCAGCGATGACAGATGGACATAATAACGTAGCCATAGGAAATAACTCACTCGAAGCCTCTACCTCTGTAGGATATGCAGTAGCTATTGGTAATGATGCAATGGTTAATG